>ENA-ORBV01009611-ORBV01009611.1-microbial-mat-metagenome-genome-assembly--contig:-NODE-9611-length-15785-cov-4.920168_pt1 | contig 15785 bp, 12 predicted proteins | sample MGYA00237777_ERZ505514 | MGnify/ENA primary metagenome ERZ505514 (study PRJEB26160, sample SAMN06269048) | microbial mat metagenome | isolation source: Oligotrophic lake microbial mat | place... | reverse complement strand
AGGGATGCCTGCGGCTCTGACGTCACCCATATGACTGCTCCTGAAAGGTTCTCGTCGATCTTACTCGCACACGGTCGTGACCAGGCCAAGCTTGAGCTGTGCCCCCAATCGGAGCGGCATTGGCTCGGAGCCCACCCGGACCTCATCAATGAACGTGCCGTTGCTCGAGCCGAGGTCGCGAATGGCATATCCGCCTGCGATGGCGATGATCTCCGCATGGCGGGAAGAGATGGAGTCGGCGTTGAGCACGATGTCGTTGGACAGCTCATAGCCCAGCTTGCCGCCCTGGAGCGGAATTGTGAGCACTGAGACGCCCTCCATGCCCCGAACGATCCGCAGCCGTGTCACGGTCAGCGGGGCGGAGTCAGCCGGTCTGTACTCGGTCCGACGCTGTGTGGAGGACGCTGCGGAGCTCAGCGGCAAGGGCGCACGCTGAGGACCCGTTTCTGCGGCTGATCGTTTCGGATCACGGCCAGGATCAAGGCCCGGATCACGGGCAGGATCACTTCTGCGAACTGAGGCATCGCTCGCCGGCGCAGCTTGAGTATCCCGCATCGCACCTTGCGCCTGCCGAAGCTGCTCCATGGCACGGTCACGGGCATCGATCTCCTGGCGCAGCGCATCTTCCCGCGCCATGACAGCCTGGGTCGCCTTCCGCCTGGACCGCACAAACAGCGGTGTCGCCACGCCCACAAGCAACACGAGACCGGCTCCGCCCAACGCCAGGGGCAGGTGGCTGGCGGATGGGGCCGGGACGGGTTCCTTCGAAGCGATCAGAGGCGCTTGATACTGCAAGCGGGCCGAGACCCTGTCGTATCGCAACGTCAGCTCATGCTCCCGGCCATCGTTCTTCAGGCTCGAGGCGGGCAGCGTCACCACCACCTCACCTGCCAGATCGGCCTTCAGCCGATCCATGGCCCCCTGGAGCTGCGAAGGGTCGTCGGTGGTCCAGGTCATGTAGAGCATCATCACGTAGAAGGCGATGGTCATCAGGGCGAGATTGACGGCGAGGGTGAGCACGAGACCGGCGTACTTGCCCACGACGAAACTGGACCGCGACAGGGGTTTGGCGAGAATCGAATAGATGCTGCGGCGCTCGACCTCTTTCGACACGAGCCCCGTGCCAATGAAGATCGCGATGAGCAATCCGATGGCGTTCATGGTGGCCAGGCCGAGGTCCTTGGTGACCTTCAAGTCCTGACCCGCCGTGAGACGGCTCATGAGGAACGACGCCCCCATCAGCACGACGGAGAAGAGCACGAGGCTATAGGACACGCGGTCGCGTACTGACTCCTTGAACACCGCCAGGGCCACCTTGCCGATGGCGTTCAGGCTCATAGCCCCGCCGTTTCTCGAGCCGCGGTCTGGACCGCGTGCGCGACGAAGACATCCTCGAGCGTCTTGCGCAGCGGGTTGAGCGACACGACATGCGCACCGGCGGCCGCCAGTTCCTGCAACGCCGCTTCGGGTTGGTGGGGCGGGAGGTCGGCGGCATACCGCCCATCGGGGAGTTCGGTCAGGGCCCGTGCCTTCGCCCGCAGCAGGGCCAGGCCGTCCGGCGACACGCGGTCCACCACCAGCTCCCAGCCGAGCACCTCAGTGCCCAGGATGTCCGAGAGCCGCCCGCTCGTCGCCAGCCGGCCCTGCGCGATGATCGCTACCTGACTGCAGAGCGCCTCGGCGTCCGACAGGATATGCGAGCTGAAGAACACCGTGCAGCCGCGGTCGCGCAGGCGCAGCATGAGCTGCCGCACGTCGCGGCGCCCGAGCGGATCCAGGCCCGACATGGGCTCGTCGAAGAACACGATCTCCGGCTCGTTGATGATCGCCTGCGCGATGCCGACGCGCTGCACCATGCCCTTCGAGTAGGAGCGCAGGCGCATGCGGCGCTCGGCCCCGATGCCCACCTCGTCGAGCACGCGGGCCACACGCGCGGCGCGCACCGACGCGGGTATGTCGAACAGGCTCGCGAAGTAGGTGAGCAGTTCCTCGGCCGTCAGGTAGTCGTAGAACGCTGGGTTCTCGGGCAGGAAACCGATGCGCCGCCGCATCTTTACGTCGCCGACCGGGCGGCCCAGGATACGCGCCGTGCCGCTGGTCGGAAAGATGAGTTGCATCAGCAGCTTGATGGCGGTGCTCTTGCCGGCGCCGTTCGGCCCCAGGAACCCGTAGACCTCACCTGGCTCGACCGCCAGGGACAGGTGGTCGAGGGCGCGATACGGTCGCGGTCTCCAGAACCCGACCAGGTAGTCTTTGGTCAGGTCCTCGGTCTCGATGGCGAGCATCGTCAGCGGACGGTGACGCCGGCGCGCTTCATCTCCAGGGCGATGGCCGCGTCGAGGAACTGCGCGCGCAGACCCGGCAGGCGGATGCCGTTCAGGAAGAAGGTCGGGGTGCCCTGCACCTGCAACTGGCCGCCCTGCTCGATGTCGCCCTTCACGAGCGCGAGGGTGGTGGCGTAGCGGGCGTCGAAGTCGGTGACGCCGCCGAGCGTGCGAACGGCCTCCTTGACACTGGCGGGCGTGAGCGAAGGCTGGTTCGCGAACAGCCAGTTCTCCATGGCGTCGGCCTTGCCCTTCTCGCGGGCGAGCCGCACGGCCACCGCCGCCTCGCACGAGGCCAGGTGGGCGCCGCCTGGCGCCAGGCGATTGCATTCAGGATCGAGCGGATAGTCTCGCGAGACGTACTTGAGCTTGCCGGGGTATTCCACGGCATAACGCGCGAGCACCGGCTTGTACTCAGCGAACGTCTGGCCGCACGGGGGGCACATGTAGTCGTTGAACTTCACCAGCACGACCGCGGCGCCTTCGGTCGCCACCATCACCGGCACGCGCTGCTGCGCGTTCATGAACTTCTCGAGCTCCTGCAGCTGCGCGGGGGTCAGACCGGACGTGCCGCTCGGCTGCGCCGCAGCCTGGGTGTCGTCGCTCGCCGCACTCAGCGTCTCGGCGGGAAACGACCACACCAGTGCGCCGGCCGCGGCCAGGAACGCCACGAGCGACATCACCGCCGCGGGACTACTCACCAGACGGCGGACATCCGCCGCCAGACGCTCGGGCAGAACGCTCATGGACACCCTCGTGGCCGTCACGGCCGACACGAACAAACCCACTACCGCCACGTAGGTGGCGACACACAACAGACACACGGTCTGGAGCACGACGAACGAGGCGTAGCCCAGATACGCGATCGGCAGGAGCGCAGCGGCCGACATCGCCAGCACATATGCCGACCCGTGCGCGCGGCTGGCCGGCGAACCGCCGGTGAGCGCCAACACCAGCAGCACGAAGGCGAAGAACACGACCCCCACGACCGCCACCGGAATGCCGGCCACCGATCCATACGCGCTCGCATACGCGCTCGTGCAGCTGAGCGTCTGATTGACGTCGCAGAAACTGGCGTAGGCGGGATCGTTCAGCAGGCGGTAGTGTACCCAGGCTGAGGTGCTCGACGAGGCCAGGCCCAGCAGGCTGGCGCCCCACATCCAGGGCGATGTCGGACTGGCGTGGGCGGACTGGGTCGGCTGCGGTGGTGACTGCGCCATCGGTCGGTATTGTAGCGGCTTTCTGGCAAGAACTTGCCGCCCCCTGAAACGCGCGCGGGGGGCGCAGCCCTGTGGCCGCGCCCCCCGTGGGACTGTCGCTCTCGAACGCCGGTCTACTGCAGCGCGGTACCGCCGCCGCCGGGCGCCATCTGCCCTTCGGTCGGAGCCACGGCCGTGTTGTTCCAGAAGATTGTGCCGGTGGTGGTGCTGCCGAAGCTGCGGTTGCCGCTCGCCTGGAAGGTGACCGGCGTCGCGCCGATCAGGTAGGCGCTGATCCCCGCCACGGCGTCGCACCCCGTGCCCTGGGCCGCCGAGGCCGCGCCGGCCGCGAGCAGCACCGTGTAGCCGCTCTTGATCGAGGGGTCGGTCGAGATGTCGGTCGACACGAAGCCCGGGCCGCCCGCGCAGCCGAGCGACAGACGGTTCAGCGTGGCCGAGTAGGGGCTGCCCACGCCGGCCGCCGCGAAGGCGGCCTCGGCGCTGTTGGTCGCGCGCACGGATCCGATGGCCGAGGCCTCGTTGCCCGCCATGCGGGCGCGCAGCAGGCCGGGGATGGCGATGGCGGCGATGATGCCGATGATGGCGACCACGATCAGAAGCTCGATGAGGGTGAAACCCTTGGTGTCTCGGATACGCATGATGTCTTTGCTCCAGGTGTTCGGGCGGTTGATGGGTTCGGGTTGACTTAGGTTCCGCGACGCCGCCGCTCGTGGGCGGCGTCGATGCCCCTACTACAGCAACAGCGGTGCCAACCATGGCTGACCGTGGAGCACCGCTGATAACTGTTCTATTTACAATGTCTTGCAGGCATTTCTGCGGTGCGGACTGGCTCGCAGGGTGGCGGAAGTGCTGACGGCCGCTGTCAGCGACGTGGCGTCGACTGACAGCCTTGGGCAGTCGTCCCCTACTTGAGCTGGTACTTCTTGGCCAGGTAGCGGAACTGCCGGAAGGTGATGCCGAGCAGGTCGGCCGCCTTCACCTGCACGCCGCCGGCCTGCTTGAGCGCCCGTTCGAGGTGCATGCGCTCGATCTGCTGCAGATGGGTCTCCAGATTGAACCCCGCCGAGGGAATCGACTCCACAGCCTGGCTGCCGCCGCCGGGCGCCTGGGACAAGTGCGGCGGCAGGCTTTCGGCGGTCAGCTCGGCCGACTGCTCGAGCGCCACGCCCCGCTCCATCACGTTTTCGAGCTCGCGCACGTTGCCCGGCCAGCGGTAGGCCATCAGCAGACGCATCGTATCGGCGGCGATACCCCGCACTGGCCGGCCCATGCGCTCGGCAAACCGCTTCACGAACTGCTCCGCCAGAATCGAGATATCTTCCGCGCGTTCGCGCAGCGCCGGCAGGCGCACCGAGATCACGTTGATGCGGAAGAAGAAGTCCTCGCGGAAGGCGCCGGTGCGCACCATCTCTTCGAGGTTGCGATTCGTGGCCGCGATGAAGCGCACATCGGCCTCGAGCTCCTGGGTGCCGCCGACGCGCCGGAAGCGGCGCTCTTGCAGCACGCGCAGCAGCTTCACCTGCATGCCCAGGCTGGTCTCGCCCACTTCGTCGAGAAAGAGCGTGCCGCGGTCGGCTGACTCGAGCAGGCCCTTCTTCGTGTCGACGGCCCCGGTGAACGACCCCTTCATGTGCCCGAAGAGTTCGGATTCCAGAATCGACTCGGTGAAGGCGCCGCAGTTCACCGCCACGAATGGCTGCGGCTGACGAGTCGACTGCTGGTGAATCTCGCGGGCCGTCCATTCCTTGCCGGTGCCCGACTCGCCCGTGATGAGCACACTGGCGTCGGTACGGGCCACGCGGGCCACAAGGCTGATCACGTCGAGGATCTGCCGGCTGCGTCCGGCCAGCACGAACCCTTGCCCTTTGCGGCCATCGGCCGGGGCCACCTGCGTCTCGTTGAGCCGCTTGACCTCGAGGTAGCGCGCGACGCGCCGCTTCAGGTCGGCCACGTCGAACGGCTTGGTCAGGTAGTCGACGGCGCCGAGCCGCATGGCTTCGACCGCCGTATCGGCGGAGGCATAGGCCGTAAGCAGCAGACCCACCGACGACGGGCTGCGTTCCTTGAGGGCGCGCAGCACGTCCACGCCCGAACCGTCGGGCATGCGCAAGTCGCTGATGAGCAGATCCGGCAGGGGGCCGGTGCGAATCTGGTCGAGCGCCGACCCGACACCCTCGGCGGTGGTCACCTCGTAGCCTTCGCGGCCGAGGACGATCGACAGCATCTCGCGCAGCGAGCGCTCGTCGTCGACCACGAGGATGCGGGGCTTTCGTTCCGGCGGGGTGCTCATACTGGAAATGTGGCGGTGATCGTCGTGCCCTGACCGACCGTGGACGCGACCTCGATGCGCCCATTGTAGTCGGTCACGATGCGATGCACGATCGCCAGACCCAGGCCGGTACCACGGCCGAACGAGCCGCGGAACGGATGGAAGATCGCGTCCACCTCTTCGGCGGGAATGCCGGTGCCCTGGTCGCGCACGCCCAGGCTCACCGCGCCGTCGCCAGCCGTCACGAAAAGTTCGAGCCGGCCGCCGCGCGGCATCGCCTTCAGGCCGTTGGTGGCGAGATTCCACACGATCTGCCGCAGCTGGTTTTCATCGGCATCGAGCCACACCGGCGTGTCGGGCACGGCCACCTCGATCTGGTGGTGCGCCAGTGTCTCGGGGCTCGTGCGCAGCAGCGCGGCCGCGTCCTGCACCGGCCGGCGAGCGTCGATGCGCGACACGTCGACCAGGCTCGGACGGGCATAGGCGAGAAACGAGGAAATGGTACCGTTCAGCCGATCCGACTCGCGCAACACGATGTCCATGAGCTGCGCCTGTTCGGCCGAGAGCGGCAGCTCGCCGCGCAGCACCTGCATGGCGCCCGACATCGAGGCCAGCGGATTGCGGATCTCGTGAGCGATGCCGGCGGCCATCTCGCCCACGGCCGCCAGGCGCTGGCGCATCTGGCCAGTACGCTCGAGCCCCTTGATGTCGGTGACGTCCTGGAAGGTGAAGATGAAACCGCGTTCGCCGTTCTCGAGCGGCAGCGGCGCGGCGCTCACCCCGAGTTCGATGGGCCGGCCATCGGGCCGGTGGTAGGTGTAGTCCACGCGCCGCGCCCGGGCGGCGTTGCTGTCGGCCGAGAGAGCATCGGCGAACGTCCCGGGCAGTTGCAGCACGTCCGACGCGGGCTTGCCCGACACATCGCGCTCCCAGCCGGTGATGGCGGCCGCGGCCCGATTGAACGTCATCACGTGGCCGGAGGCGTCCATCGTGACCAGCCCGCTGGCCAGGTGATCGATCACATTCCGGTTGAACGCCTCGAGGTCGGCAATCTTCTCGGAGGCGGCCTCGACCGCCACGTCGGCCCAACGCAGGTTCTCGGCAAGCTGTCCGGCCAGGAACGCAACGGCGAAGAACGCGAAGACGTTGATGCCCACCGTGACAAAGGCCACGTCGACCGGCGGCAGTGCGGCCGCATCGACTCCGAACGCCATGCCGCGGTCCGAGTACTGCGCGACCACGATGGCCACGAAGCAGACGCTGGCGAGCGCGGCCACCCGCACGCTGCCACGCCGGTACTGCACGCCGGCCGCCGCCACGACCGGCAGCGCGTAGAGCGGCGTGAAGACGCTCGCGACCCCGCCGGTGGCGTAGACGTAGGCCGAGATCAACGCGGCGTCGAGCGCGAAGTGCACGTCGGCGGTGAGGCTGATGCGGTCGGCGAACCGCACCGTGGCCGCATCGACGAGGCCGATCGCAAAGAGACCCGCCAGCGCAACGACGGCCCGGTCAACCGGCCACAATGCCGACCCGGCGAGCGCCAGCGTGACCGCGAAGGCCGCCAGCAACGTGGCCGCGCCAAGACGGACCGCGACCAGCCTCGAGAGGCGAGGCCCCAGCGCCGACATCAGGTCAGCTGGCTGATGAGGCCGAAGATTGGCAGATACATGGCCACGACGATACCGCCGACGACGATGCCGAGGAACGCAATCATCACCGGCTCGAGCAACGTCAACAGGCCAGCGACGGCCGTATCGACTTCTTCCTCATAGAACTCGGCGATCTTGGAGAGCATCGTGTCGAGCGCGCCGGTGGCTTCGCCCACGCCGATCATCTGCACCACCATGCCGGGGAAGACGCCGGTGGCCTTGAGCGGCGCGGCCACCGTCTCGCCGCGCTCGATGCTGCGTCGCACCTCGAAGAGCGCGTCTTCGATGATGGCGTTGCCGGCGGTCTTCGCCGTGATCTCGAGGCCGTCCAGAATCGGCACGCCCGAGGTCATCAGCGTGGAGAGCGTGCGGCAGAAGCGCGCCACGGCAATCTTGCGCATGATGTCGCCCAGCACCGGCAGCTTCAGCACGATGCGATCGACGACGCGCCGCCCGCCCTCAGTGGCGTAATACTGGCGGAACGCGAACACCAGGGCGACAGCGGCGACGATGATTAAGGGCATGAACTGCACGAGCAGGTTGCTCATGGCAATGACCATGCGCGTGAGGAACGGCAGTTCGGCGCCCAGGCCGGCGAACAGGCTGGCGAAGGTCGGAATGACCTTCCACAAGATGATGGTGACCACGGCGCCGGCAATCAGGATGATCGCCACCGGGTAGATCATGGCCGACTTGACCTGGCCCTTCAGCTTGACGGCCTTCTCGATGTAGGTCGCCAGCCGCTTCAGGATCGTGTCGAGGATGCCGCCGGCCTCACCGGCCGCGATCATGTTGGTGAAGAGCGGATCGAAGGTCTTCGGGTGCCGCTTCATGGCGTCAGCCAGCGAGGCGCCGCCTTCGACGGCGGACCTGGTGGCCAGGATGACGGCCGAGAAGTTCTTGTCCTCTTCCTGATTGCCGAGGATGTCGAGACACTGCACGAGCGGCAAACCGGCGTCGATCATGACCGAGAACTGGCGGACGAAGACCGCCAGGTTCTTGGGGTTCACGGTCCTTTCGCGGGCCTTCCGCGGGGGCGCCACGGCTTTTACGGCGATCGCCGCGATTCGGGTGACCATGATCTGCTCGCGTCTGAGGGCGGTCGTCACCGACTCGGCGGTGTCGCCCAAACGCTCGCCGGAGATGGTCTCTCCACCCCGTGTGCGGCCTGAAAATGCAAAAGTCGGCATGTGCGTCGTCTCCTGTGGGAGCTCTCGTGCTCTCGAACGTCGTTACCGCGCGCCTGGCCGCAGGCCCGTGGCCCGGCCGAGCCCCGCGCCCGCGACGACTCCGACGCCGCGGCTGATCATCTCGGTCAGCTCATCGCGCAAGCTCGACGCGTTCATCGCCGTCTCGAGCGAAATCTGGCGGCGCAGGTGCAGCGTGACGAGTGACTGGTTCATGGTCTGCATGCCGAGCTTCTCCTGCCCGGTCTGCATGGCGGAGTAGATCTGGTGCACCTTGTCTTCACGAATCAGGTTGCGGATGCCGGGGGTGGGCACGAGGATCTCGAGCGCCACCACGCGGCCTTGCCCGTTGATCCTGGGCAACAGCGACTGGCACACGATGCCTTCGAGCACGAGCGACAACTGCACCCGCACCTGCGACTGCTGATGCGCCGGGAAGACATCGATGATGCGGTTGATGGTCGACGACGCCGAGTTGGTGTGCAGCGTGGCGAAGGTGAGGTGGCCGGTTTCGGCGATGCGCAGGGCCGATTCCACCGTTTCGAGATCGCGCATCTCGCCGACCAGGACGATGTCGGGATCCTCACGCAATGCCGCGCGCAGCGCATTGCCGAAACTCTGGGTGTCGCTGTGCACTTCGCGCTGATTGACCAGACAGCCCTTGTGCTGGTGCAGGTACTCGATCGGATCCTCGATGGTGAGGATGTGGGCCTTGCGTTCGATGTTGATCTTGTCGATCATCGCCGCCAGCGTCGTGGACTTGCCGCTGCCGGTGGGCCCGGTGACCAGCACCAGCCCGCGCGGACGCTCGGCTAGCTTGCCGATGACCGCGGGCAGGCCCAGTTCGTCGAACGGCCGCACGCGCTCGGGAATCAGCCGGTAGACGGCGCCCACCGCGCCTCGCTGGTTGAACATGTTGCAGCGGAAGCGGGCCAGGCCGCGGATGCCGAACGAGAAGTCGAGTTCCTGCGTTTCCTCGAAGCGCTTCTTCTGGGCGTCGGTGAGCACGCTGTAGGCGAGCGTCTTGGTATCGGACGGCGTCAGCTCCGGCTGTTCGAGCCGGCGCAGTTCGCCGTGCACGCGCACCACGGGTGCCGACTGGATGGACAGATGCAGATCCGATCCGTTGAGTTCCACCGTCGTCTTGAGCAGTTCCAGCAGCGTGGCCATGTGGTGTCCCTGAATCCCAGGTTTCGGTTACTTGACGGTCTCGCGCACGACTTCTTCGATGGAGGTCACGCCATCGCTGATCTTTCGCAGGCCACTGCCGCGCAGCGTGATCATCCCTTCCTCGATGGCCTTGCGACGCAGTTCCAGGGCCGAGGCGCCGACCAGGATCAGTTCCCGAAGTTCCTCGGCGATTTCCATCACTTCGTACAAGCCGACCCGGCCCTTGTAGCCGGTGCCGGTGCATTTCTCGCAGCCCTTGCCCTTCTTGGGCACGACCGTTTCCGCCAGCTCCGGGGTGAAGCCGACGGCGACCAGTGCCGCGGCCGGAAGCGGATCGTCGATCTTGCAGTTGGTACAGATGCGACGCACCAGGCGCTGCGCGCACACGAGGTTGAGCGAGCTGGCCACCAGGAAGGGCTCGATGCCCATGTTCATCAGGCGGTTGATGGTGCTGGGCGCGTCGTTGGTGTGCAGCGTCGAGAGCACGAGGTGGCCCGTGAGCGCCGCCTTGACGGCGATCTCGGCGGTTTCGAAGTCGCGGATCTCGCCGACCAGGATGATGTTCGGGTCCTGGCGCAGGAAGCTGCGCAGCGCCGCCGCAAAGTTGAGACCGATGCTCTCGCGCACCTGCACCTGGTTGACGCCCAGCAGGTTGAACTCGACCGGGTCTTCCGCAGTCATAATGTTGGTCTCGGAGGTGTTGATCTTCGAGATCGACGAGTAGAGCGTGTTGGTCTTGCCGCTGCCGGTGGGGCCGGTCACCAGCACCATGCCCCAGGGCTTCTGGATCTGCGCTTCGAGTTTCTTGAGCGATTCCGGCTCGAAGCCGAGCTTGGTCATGTCGAGCATCAGCTTGCCCTTGTCGAGCAGGCGCATGACGATTTTCTCGCCGAACAGGGTCGGCAGGCACGACACGCGGAAGTCGATATCTTTGGGCTGACCGTGGTCGCTGAAGCGAATCTTGATGCGGCCGTCCTGCGGCAGGCGCTTCTCGGCGATGTCGAGCTTCGCCATGATCTTGATGCGCGAGGTGATGGCATCGCGCATCTTCAACGGCGGCGCCATGATGTTGTAGAGAATGCCGTCCATGCGGTAGCGGACGCGGTATTCCTTCTCGTACGGCTCGATGTGAATGTCGCTGGCGCCCTTGGAGATGGCCGACATCAGGATGACGTTCACCAGCTTGATGACCGGCGCCTCTTCACCCTGGCGAGTCAGCATCTCGGCGCTGATCTCCTCGAGGTCGTCCATGACCTCGACGTCGCTGGAGTCGGCGAGCATGGTCGGCATCTCGGTGAGCGACCGCGTCGCCATGTCGAGCGCGCTCTCGCCGGTCGCCTCAGGAGTGCTGGTCGCGGTGGCGCCGCCGCGCGACGCTTGCGTCTGGGCCGGGCCGCCGGCGCCGTAATACTTGTCGATCGACTCGAGCACCGCCGTCTCCGACGCCACCACCGGCTCGACGTTGTAGCCGGTCATGAACTTCACGTCGTCCATCGCGAACACATTGGTCGGGTCGGTCATCGCGATGGTCAGCGTGGCGCCAGCCCGGCTGAGCGGAACAATCTGATACTTCCGGGCGGTTTCGGCGGGGACCAGCTTGATGACGGCGGGGTCGATTTCGAACTGGCTCAGGGCAATCGAGGGCACGCCGTACTGCTTCGACAGCAGCGCGGTGATTTCCTCGTCCTTCACGAAGCCCATCTTCACGAGGTTGGCGCCGAGCTTGCCCCCGTGCAGCTTCTGGTAACCGAGCGCTTCCTGAAGTTGGACCGCCGTGATGCGCTTCTCTTTGAGAAGCAGTTCGCCAATCCTGACCGCCATGACCTTCTAAACAACCCTCCCGAGTCGCTGCTCGCGGTTCGCCATTCGCAAGCCGCTAGAACGAGTATCGCAACCCCAGACTCCACGACCGCTCGCTGGCATCGCCCGCCGCAAAGAACCCGTCGACGTAGAAGCCCGCGACCAGCGCCGACGCCCCTGCTGACAGCACCGCGCGGGTGTCACCAACAGTGCTCCCCCGCACGCCGCCACGCACGCCCAACCGGCGCGCCAGCCACCATGTCTCCACACCCGCCGCGACGTCGCGGCGCTCGCCACTGGGCGTCGCGCGCTCGGTGACGTCGCTGTCCACGGCGATGACGACGCGCGAGTATCCTGGCCAGCCCGATCCCCAACCGCCGCCGACGCGCAGGTGCGGTTCCAGTTCCACGCCCTCGAGGCCGTCCTCCGCCACGTCGACGGTGGGACTGGCGAGGTGATGCGCCACCAGCCCCAATCGAAAGCGGTTCGCCGTCACCATCACTCCGGCGTCAACATCGGCCCGGACCGAATCGCCGCCCCACACCAACTTCGGCGTCGCCGACACCACAATGCGCTCAGTCAATGAGTGCAGCAAGGCCACCGCGACCGTGGAGGTCGAAATCGTGTGCACTTCTTTTCGGCTTGGAGCGCCTGTCCCTGCAGGCTCCGGGGCGGTCACGCCGAATGTCCCCTGCCGGTAGTAGGCCAGTCCCAGCGGCGGCAGCGAAAACGCCAGGAGTCGATGGTTGAGGGTGCGATCGCCGGCACCGGCAGGGTCCAGGGCGCCGAACTCGACGTTGGCGCTGACAATCGCCCCGGTAGCCAGTCCGGCCGGGTTCCAATAAACTGCTGTGGCGTCGTCTGCGACCCCGACGAAGGCACCTCCCATCCCGTTCGCCCGAACCCCTAACGAGGATTGCGCGTCAGCGGGCATGGCGGTGCCCAGGGCCAGAACCACTGCGAAAAGGGACTGGTTGAGTCGGTTTGAAGACATGAAATATTGTTTTTGAATCTGCGAAAGATGGACGAATTCGGACGGGGTAGCCGCGAAGTCCCGCCGCCGCGAGGCGCTTCGGCGTGCCAAAGTCCATCGTATTCAGCGGTTTGGAAGCCTGTCAAGGAAACCTATGGCGTTCGACATTCGTCTCAAGCAGCGAAGGATTGATTAGATGCGCCGCGTAATCGGTGTGCTGTGGCACCCTCGGCAGACCATGGCCGAGGTGGTGGCCCGACCCACCTTTATGGCGGCGTGGGTGTTTTTGCTCGCCGTTTTGGCCGTTTGCGCGTTTGCGCTGCTGTCGACGGCGGTCGGCCGGCAGGCCCTGGTGGACGAGCGGGTTCGCGTCGTCGAGGCGCTCGGTGGCCGGGTGGACGATGTGGCGTATGCGGCGCTGCAGGCGAATCCGCCGTGGCTGGTGTATTTGACGAGTGGCGGGCGATTACTGTTGACGCCCATGATCACGCTGCTCGGCGCGGCGGGGCTGATGGCCCTGGCGGCGCTGGACGGAGCCACGGTCCGGTATGTCGTGGCCCTCGCGGTCACGGTGCACGCCAGCGTCGTACTCGCGGTGCAGCAGATCGTCGCGACGCCGCTGCACTTCGTTCGGGAATCGCTGACCAGCCCCACCAACGTCGGGGGCCTGCTGCCGATGCTCGCGGAAGGCAGCTTGCCGGCGCGGTGGCTGGGATCGATCGACTGGTTCGGGTTGTGGTGGATATGGTTGCTGGCCGTCGGCCTTGGGGCCGCCACCGGCAAGTCGGGGCGGCGCTACCTGGTGCGGCTGCTGCTGGCATACGTTGGGGTGGCCGCGCTGGCGGCCGCCGTCTTCGCGGTACTTGGGGCTGAGTAAGGGGGATCACGTGTTTCGCAGGAAGTGGCTTCTCGTCGTAATCGCGCTATTGATCATCGGTGGTGGCGCCAGCGCATTCTTCGCCCGTCGTGGCGATCCCGGCGTCCTGGTGACGGCCGAAGGCATCCAGAAGCGCGATCTCGAAGCGCTGGTGTCGGCCTCCGGCAAGATCGAACCCAAGAAGACGGTGAACATCAGCGCCCAGACCATGGGCCGCGTCACGCAGCTGGGCGTGAAGGAAGGTGATCACGTCAAGTCGGGCCAGTTCCTCCTGCAGATCGATCCCGTCAACGCCGAAGCATCGGTGCGCCGCGACGAAGCCGCCGTGATGGGCGCCAGGACCGGCCTCGAGCAGTCGAAGGCGTCGCTGCAAAGCTCGCGCGCGTCGCTCGAGAATGCCCGCGCTTCCCTCAAGCGCCAGCAAGAGCTGTCGGCGGCCGGCCTGACCACGCGCGAGTCGCTGGAGAAGGCGCAGACCGACGTTGAGATACGCGAAAGCGACCTCAACGCGCGCGAGCAGGAAATCAAGAACCGCGAGACGCAGCTCAATCAGCAGCAGGCGGGCCTCGCCAGCAGCCGTCACACCCTCACGCAGGTTCGGTTCGAATCGCCGTTCGACGGCATCGTCACGCGCCGCAACATCGAAGAAGGCGAGAACGTGATGGTCGGCACCATGAACAACGCCGGCACGGTGTTACTGACGGTCGCTGACATGTCGGTGATCGAAGCCGAAGTGGAAGTTGACGAAACCGACATCCCGCTGGTGCAGATGGGCCAGAAGGCCAAGGTCACCATCGACGCAATTCCCGACAGGGAATTCACCGGCACGGTCACGGAAATCGGCAACAGCCCGATTCAGACGGCCGGCACCGGCACCACGCGCACCGCGACCAATTTCAAAGTGGTGATTACGCTCGACGGCCAGATTCCCGAGGTCCGTCCGGGGTTCACCTGCACGGCGGAGATCACCACGGCCACGCGCCAGCAGGCGGTCGCCGTCCCGATTCAGTCGTTGACGGTGCGCGAGCTGGTCTACGACGCGCAAGGCAACGTGGTCAACGAACCGCGTCCGCCCAAGGGCCGCTTCCAGTTCGGACCGCCGGCGCCGGCGCCGACAGCGGCCAGCCGTGAGCTGAAGCCTGGCGAGAAGCGAGAAGAGGTCGAGGGCGTGTTCGTGATGCGGGACAGCAAGGCCACCTTCGTCAAGGTGAAGGTGGGCATTGCCGGCGAACGCTATCTCGAAGTGCTGAGCGGGCTCAAAGAGGGCGACCAGGTCATCACGGGTCCGTTTGAATCGGTGCGCAGCCTCTACGAAAGCGATCTCGTCCGGACCGCCGCGCCACCGAAGCCGCAGTAAGCCAGGGCATCTGTGTCGGCGCTCTACGAATCGGTCATTCTCGCGCTCTCCTCGATCTGGAGCAACAAGCTCCGGTCGATGCTGACGCTGCTCGGCAACATCGTCGCGGTGTCGTCGATCATCACCGTGGTGGCGCTGATTACCGGCGTCAACGCGGCGGTGACCGACGCCATCGTCTCGGACCTTGGCGCCGACTCGTTCACCATCCAGCGGATGGGCATCACGCAGAACGAGGACGACTTCGAGCGGATGCGCAACAACCCGCTGGTCACGCTCGACGATGCGATTGCGGTGAAGCGATTTGCGGTGACGGTCGACGCGGTGATGGCGCAGGCGCAAACCCAGACCCGGGTATCGTACCGGGATGAAGAGCTGGAAACGCTGCAAGTGCAGGGCGTCAGCGAGGAGTATCTCGACTTCGCCACCTTCGACGCCGAGCGCGGCCGCATGATGACGCCGACCGAGATCTCGCGCAAGCGGCTGGTCACGCTGATTGGCTGGGGCACCGCCGATCGGCTGTTCGGCGCGGCCGATCCGCTCGACAAGACCATCAAGATCGCCGGCATGCCGTTCACGGTGGTCGGCGTCAGCAAGAAGAAGGGCGCCGCCTTCGGCCAGTCACTCGACGAATTCGTCGTCATTCCGCTCGGCTCTTACCAGAAGCTGTTCGGGGCGCGGCAGTCGCTGCAGTTGATGGTGAAGCCGCGCGATGCCGCCTTCGCGCAGACCGCCCGCGACGAGGTGCGCGTTGCCCTGCGCGTCGACCGCGGCCTGAAGCCAACGGAGCCCGACAACTTCGGCCTGGTCGCGTCGGATTCGGTGCTCGACATCTTCCAGACCGCCACCGCCGGCATCGCCGTACTGCTGGTCGGCATTGTCGGCCTGTCGCTGCTGGTCGGCGGCATCGTCATCATGAACATCATGCTGATGGTGGTGAGCGAGCGGACCCGTGAGATCGG
>ENA-ORBV01009610-ORBV01009610.1-microbial-mat-metagenome-genome-assembly--contig:-NODE-9610-length-15786-cov-18.069833_pt1 | contig 15786 bp, 1 predicted proteins | sample MGYA00237777_ERZ505514 | MGnify/ENA primary metagenome ERZ505514 (study PRJEB26160, sample SAMN06269048) | microbial mat metagenome | isolation source: Oligotrophic lake microbial mat | place... | reverse complement strand
ATGTCTATATTGTATATGCTATATATATTGCGAGGCCGCCGCAAAATTATAACGCGATTTTGCACCGACTATATGATATACCGGCGCTGGCGTCGAAATATAGGATATACCATCGGTCGACATAAACCGCGCCAAAGCCTCACACATGAGCTGCTGTTCGACCCCCGCATTGCAGCGCAACAGCATCTCTACAAGAAACGTCTCCCCGCCCTGCATTCTTGCACGCCATGCTCGAGCAAAGTCCCGCATGCGAGCTGCGACACGCTCGGCGGTGATGGCAGACGTTACCTCTGCAGATCGTAGCGCGACACCAAACAGCGTCGGCATCCTGCATTAAAGAGCGGCATATACCTCGTGCACAGTCGCTGTTAGCAGGTGCCAGTAAGCATTTGCACTGCATGTTATAATGGCCACCGTCATGATGAAAAAGCGCACTCGAGCCACCTTTGAGCGGCCTTGTATGCACAGTCGTAGGGCATGGGATCGGTGGCGCGGTTATACATTACGTGCGTGCAATGCTTCGCGATGTTACCAGTCGCGTACATGCCGTAGGCTTCCAGGTCAGTCGCTGCAGGTCTGGATATATTCTCTATCACAGCGACAGCAATGCTTCCTCCGTGCCGGCCGCAAACACAATCAATAAGTGCATTGTCGACTCGATCCCGCACGGAGCCAGGCACCGTTTGCGCTTCTGGCCAGCACCAGCACCCTGTGCAGCATGGGATACACGTCGGTGTGCCGTTTAGAACGCACCATCGTGCAAAAGCGGGCTCAGAAAGCACCACGACAGCGATCCTGTCAGGGGACTCCCAGCCCGCCCCCAGCACGATAATATACTATATCGAGGCTGAAATATAGCCAAAAATATAGTTTCCTATTAACTATATCCCGAATTAACCATATTTTTCAAGACTGGAAGGCCCTAGACGCTCGCTGCCGCAGCCCGCGCCGCTTCGCGCGCGCATGGTGGGCGCGGCATCGATCCGTCGCGACGGCGCCTGCGATACGGCGACGGCACCGCGTGGCGGCCGCTGCGGGCGAAACGCGCGGGCGTGGCGACGGCTGCGCGGATCGCGCACTGCGGCGCGCGTCGCCGCACCGAGACGTGGGATTGCGCGTGCACGTTCAATCTGTGCGTCGGCTCCCCGAGCCCCGCGGGCGCGCCGCAGCGACGGCGCGGGCTCGCTGCGCCGCCGCCACAAACCCGCTGATCGACGGCGCCGCGGAGCCCCCGCACTGCGCGGCGCAACTCGCCGCCGCCGCCGCCCGCACGGTGGGCACGGCGCCGGTGCGGCGGGGAGGTTGCACGTGTGGCGCGTCGGCGCCGCGAGCAGCAGCCGCCCCGTCGCGCCCGCGGATCGCGGCGCACCGCAGCCACCCAGCGCGCGAGCCGCGGGGGGCGACATCGGCTCAGCGGGCCCGGCGGCGTCGCCGTGCGCACGCCGCGATGTCGCGGAGCGGGCGACGCGAGGCATGGGGGCACCTGCAGACACACCGCCCAGCTGCTGCATGCGGCGGCGCAACACGGCTGCCGCCGGGGGCGCCACCGCGCTGCACGGCGTGTGGCGGCGCGGCGACGGCGGTGCGCCACCGCGCCACACACCCCGTGGGCGCGCCGCGACCGGCGCCGGCACCGCGCTTCGTCGGGACGGCGCCGCGGCTCGAGGTTGGCGGCAACGCGCGGCACCGCACCGCAGCGACTGGCGAGGCGCCGCCCGGATGGCGCCGCCGTCGCCACGCTTGCGCGCACACGCGGATCGCACGTCGCCGCACGTCGAGCCCCGGCGCTCGAACGTCGGCGGCCGCGGTCGGCGTGGCGGCGGCGGGCGAGGCGCGACCAGCGCGGGCGTCGCGGCGACGGCCGCGGTGGAGCTGCGCACGGTGGGGCGCGGGCGCATGCGCAGGTTGCCGCGAGGCGGCGCACCTCCGTCGCCGCGTGCGGGATGCGGCGCGAGCGACACGCGGCTCGCGGGAGAGCGTGCCGCGCTCGCAGACGGCGCAGCGGGCGCCGCGCCTGCGTCGCCGTCGACGAGGGAGCGCGGCGGCGGCAACCCGCGGGAGCCTGCCGCCGCCACGCGAACGGCCGTCGTTGCAGCCGGTTGCCGGCTCAGCCGGGTGCGCGCAGCCGACGACGCGGCAGCGCGACGCCCACGCGTGGGCGGCCCAAGGGCGCGGCGTGCGAGGCGCGGCGCGGCGGCCGCGTGCCGGCGACAAGCGCGCGTGTCGATGATGCCGAGTGGCACCGGCGGCGGCGTTGCCAGCGGCGGCGGCGTCGTTGCCAGCGTCGGCGTCGACGTAGACGCACGGTCGGCGGCGTCGGCGCACGACGCGGTGGCCCAGCACGCGGTGTTACTACCTCGGATTTCCCATCGACGTGGCTGCGGGCACGGCGATGGACGATGGCTGCGCGTCGTGGCTTTCGCGGCGCACCTTCGGCCCGTCCCAGGTGCGTGGCGACGATGCCATCTGACGCGGCGGAGGTGCTGCTGCGCGACTGGCGTGCGCCGGCGGCGATGAATTTCAACTGTGCGCCGCCGGCGCACGGCGACGCCGGCCGCGATGCGCTCGCCTCGACGGCCGATGAGGTCATTGGCCTATGTGGCTCGGCGCGATGTGGCTCGGCGCGGTGTGGCGCTCAGACGTGCGTGCGGAGTTCGAATGCCGCCGCCGCCGCCGACGCTCTCCCTCCGCGACCGCCCGCGCAGGGACCCGGGCAGGTTGCCTGCTGCGACGACGGGGCGGCCATTTGCCACCATCATGAACAACGACCTGAATGGTCTGATGTGCTTCCTGAACAACTCGGTGCAGGTGTTTACCCACAGCTCGCTGGGAGACTTGGTGATTGGAGCCAACCGCGAGGTGCGTTCGGAGCCACGTTTGCGCGTTGCGCAGAGGCGCCCGGCGCGCAACTTTCGCTCGCTCGCCCGCGCAGTGCCGTGCCCGTGGCGTAGCGGCGCCGATCACCAAGGCCATGGCGGGTACTGTGACGCAACTGCGCACGACGCACGGCACGGTCGATATTCGGGCGCTGATCCCGGTGCTGGCTACGAACGCGGTGTTGGCCACCAAGCTGAAGGGCGAGAGCGTGAGTGGGAAGGCGGCGCGCGCAGCTCTCACGCAGCGTCCGACCGCCCACTGTGACCTACGCTTCACATGCGCGCGCAGGAGTCATCTGTCACCATTGCGATGGCCATCATCGATGCGATCGAGGAGGAGACGGGTACCCACTCCCTGTCGAAGGCCTTGATGATCGAGTGGTTCACCGTGTCCACCTGCGAAACATGTGGCTGGCGGCACGAAAAGCACCATGTGGGCAGGACGCTGCCGGTGTCCGACTGTTCCAGCGTCCAGGACGGCCTCGATGAACTGTCGTCCAGCTCGCCAATCGACGACAAGTGCGGAGTGTGCAAGGCGCACGGCACGTTACGCGAGGAGCGCTTGGGCTGCCAGGTGCGTCTTCGTTTCGCCTCGCCCCGTGCGGGGGCACCGTGCACGCCCCGACGCCACCGCGCGATCCGTGCCCGCGATGCAGGCCCCCAACGTGTTGTTCATCGAGCCAGCGACCGGTACCATCACCAAGGTGCCGGAGTACGTGCACATACGATGCGATGACGGGGCGATCGTGTGGGTGCGTTGTGCGCGGTCGTGGCTGCCCGCGGCGTGCGCTCGACGGCCAGCCACACGCGCCCGTCCGCCTCGCGCCGCGCAGTACAAACTCAGGGTGGAGGCCATGCACAAGGGGCTCTACGCCTTCGCATCCGGCGGCCACTACATCACGTTCGTGCCGACCGCGGACGGCTGGTTCATGCGGATCAGCGACGCCGACTCCCGAATCGTCGCGGAGTTGGACGGCGGACGCCGCGTCGCGGTGATCGTGTACGAGGTCGTCGCTGCTGGTGCGGTCCCGAGCATCGTCCACATCTGGACTGCGAGTCCGCCCGCGTCCCCTGTCGAGAGCTTCGCGGCGCTGGCGAAGGCCAAGGCGGCAGCGGCTGCAACCGTGGCCGGACCTGCGGCGGCGAGCGCTGGCGCCGGCTCCACCCTGACGGCAGTCTCCTCGCGCTCAGTGCCAGTGGGTGCCGGCGTGACTCTGCGCACGGCGGCGGGCGGTCCCGGTGGCGGCAGTGCTGGCGCGTCGGCAGCTGCAGCGCCGGCACCGGCGTCGGCGGCGACGGCGGTGAGCGGTGGAGTCTGGGCCGGGGCGACGATTGCGGTGCAGGCTGGAGGCGCAGCGCCGTTCCCGGCGCCGTCGAACAAGCCGGCGGCGACACCAACTGCGCTAGGCGGCGTCGGGGCGACGGCTGCGGCTGCGACGCTATCAGGAGACGCGGCGGTTGCAGCAACGGGCGCGACACCGTCGCGAGGTGCGGCCGCGCCCATCGCGAAGGCGCCCGTCGCTGCCACATTGCCCGCTGGAGGTGGGGCTGGCGAGGCGCCGGGCGCGACGGCACCGCCAAGCGCTGGTGGCAGGCCGGCGAGTGGCACGACGGCAAGCGCTGGAGCCGCAGCGCCGGCACCGGCGACGTCGAACAAGCCGGCGGCGACATCAGCTGCGTCGCTGGGCGGCGTCGGCATCGGCAAGCTGCCGGCGACACCAACTGCGGTGGGCGGCGACGACAACTACTTCGCAGTGTTGCCCTGCGACGACGATGGCGGTGGCGTCCGGGTGATCAAGCAGCGAGGCTCTGCCAAGCATCAGCAGCGTCGGGCCAAGACGGGCTCGCATACCCCCTATCCGCGGGGGAAGCCACGACGACGTGGGGCGGGGAGGCGCGGGCGCACCCGCCAACGTCGCCGCAACGGTCGGCGGCACCAGCGCCGTCATGCGTCGTCGACGGCGGCGGCGTCGGGCTCGGCGCCAACGACGACGCATCCTGCCGCGCGCGGCGACTCGGCGCAGCAAGTCGGTCGGGCCGAGGCGGGTGCCATCGACACGGCGCCCGCTGCGGCGCTGGTGGACGCTGCAGCTGCAACTGTTGCCAACAACGTGGCGCCGGCTGCGGCGGCCCGGCAACGCGCTGCCAACCCGGCGTTTCTCGCGGCGCAGGTCGGCGCTGCCGCCAACAACAGGGCGCTCGCTGCGGCGGCGCAGGTCGACGCTACAGCCGCGGATGCTAACCTGCAGCTGGCTGGCGCGCCAGACGGTGCGGCTGCTGCCAACGCGGCGCAGGCTCCGGCGGCGAGGAAGGCCGCTGCAGCAGCCGCTGCTGCCAACGCGGCGCGGGCTCCGGCGGCGAGGAAGGCCGCTGCAGCAGCGGCTGCTGCCAACGCGGCGCAGGCTGCGGCGGCGCAGGTCGCCGATGCAGTTGCGGCGGCGACCAACAGGAAGGCCAGGCGCGCCGCTCGCCGGCAAGCGACCATCGCCGCGAAGTCTAGGCGCGCCACATACCCGTTTGTAGCCACCTGCCGCCACGGCCACCTTCGCTTTGCCATCAAGCGGGCGTTCTTGAGGCGCAACTGGGGCGGCCTTCTGCAAGCGGCACGCGCCTGTGGCCTCCCGCGGGTCAAGCGCACATCTGGCGTCTTCCCCGGCATCTTGCTGCAGGATCTTGCGCTTCGGTTGGCGAGCATCTACTGCATGCCCCCGCGGGTGGAGGCCAGCGTGCGCAAGGCGGCAGATGCGTACATGAGGCACTGCGACACTAAGTTTCAGAAACGCAAGGCGACGCTCTGGCACACACAACACTGGACCAGGTGCGCCGCCCTCGCCTCTCTGATCGCCAAGGTGACGCGCACATCCGAGCCGCGGAAGCCAGCTCCATGCGCTGCAGGCGCTGCCGCCTCGACGTCTGTCGCTGATGGCGGCGCCGACGGCTCGTCGTCGTCGACGCAGGCTGGCCTCACCACCAGCTCGTCGTCTCCGTCGCAGGCTGGCCTCACCACCGGCTCGCCGTCGACGTCGCAGGCTGGCCTCACCACCGGCTCACCGACGTCGCCGTCGCACATCCCGCCCCCTCCTCCCGCCGCCTTCGCCCGCGTGTTGAGGCGGTGGTATCGGCGCCCGCATCGTCGGGCGAGGGGCTTGTTCTGGCAATTCGTCTTCGTGCACGACCACTACTGCGCCTGGCTCGCCGCCGCCGCCCATGTCATCCATTCCCCCGAGTTGTACGACGACGCCCACGCAGCCGACGCCGACTTCCCCGCCCTCGCGTCGTACCAAGGCCTGTGCGAGATGGTGGCGGAGTTGGCTGCGATGGTGGGCGGCACACACGTGACCCGCCATCGCCTCGCCGCCGCGCGCACAGCGCACCAGCAGCGGCCGTGCGGCGACTCGGAGGCGCAGGCCAAGCACGTCGCGGCGCTGCAGCTGGAGTTTGGCGACGGTGTGGAGGAGCTGGCGCAGGGCGCCCAGGTCATCCACGCGCATCTCACCTGGCTGTGCAACGCGCTGAACGCGGGCCGCAACCGCGACAAGGTCGGCGCCGCGCCCGCCGCCGTCGCACCTGCGCGCAGCGGAGGCGCAAGCGGCGGCGGCGCTGCGGCTGCGGCCCCCGTCTCGTCGGATGCGGGCACGGCGACCCCGACGGCCGACACAACGCGTGCACGCGCCAGCGGCAAGGCGGCCGTCGATGCACCGCCGAGCGCGGCGCCTTCGTGGCTGGCGGAGAGCGCCGCGAGATTGCTGGCGCGCAGCGCCTACTTCACCGCCATCTCGCCGCTGCTGCACGTCACGGAGCCGACCGGCGAACACGCTTTGACGCTGTCCGCCGCGAGGGCTGCGGGCGACGCTGCGCTGGCGACGGAGCTGACGACGCTGGCGGTCGCGAGCGGCGCGCGGGCGCACCGAGCGGCCCTCGGCGCCCTCTCAGCCGAGCCGTTGGCGCTGCTGGTGCTGTCGGAATTCGTCGCGGCGGTGGTGCAGCAGGAGTACTGCGCGGCACCGAGTCTGCGCGGCGCCGGGGCTGCGGCACGGCCGTTGCACGTGGGTGCGGCGGCCGGCGGCGGCGCTGGGGCAGGAGCAGCGCCGCCGTCGGCGGCGCCGATGCCATCGGGCGTCGACGGCGGCGTCGACGGCGGCGTCGACGGCGGCGCGACACCGGCACCGCGCGGCGGCGGCGAGGCGGGCGCCGACCTTTCGCGACCAACCTCGCCAGGAGCGAAACCCCGCGGCGGGTCGAGCGGGGCGGGTGCGGCAACAGGCGCGGCGGGAGCCGCTGCACCGCCATCGTGCCGTTCGCCGCGCGTCGACAGGTCGCCAGCCGCCGCCGCCGCGGCAGCAGGCGCTGGCGGCCATCGCGGCACTTCGGTGGCGCAGCGCGAGGGCCCGACAGCCGCCACGACGCCACCCGCTGCGCCGTCCTCGCCCGCGGCTCCGGCGGCGAGTGCGGGCGCGGGCGCGGGCGTGGCTGCCAGGGGGAAGCCGCCGGCCGCCGCTGTGGTCATGGCACGGCTGAAGGCCCTCGCTGCTCGCGCCAATCGTCCTGACCCAGACCTCGATGCGGCGTTGTCGCGGCAGTGCCTCCTCCTCGCGCTGTGCAAGTCGTCGTCCCGCCGCCTCGACCCTGGCTCGCTGCTGCACGCCGCGTTGATGTACGCGTGCAGGGCGCCGACTGCGCGGATGCGCGAGGTGCTCGCCGCTGCCGACGACTTCTTCGCCGGCCCGTGCGCGCCCATGCCCGGCGATCTGGTGCTGTGGATCGGCGACTTCCTGACGATGCAGCGGCTCGCGGTGACGGTGCGCGTCGTGGACGACGCGCGGGCAGCCGACGCCGACGCGGTCGAGTTCGTGTTGGCGACGGAGTGGGCGTGGCGGCAGAACCGCACATTGCCTCGTAGTCGCATTCGCTTGGTGCTGACGCGGAGCAGGGACTCGAAGCCGCACTACGACGTCGACGTCGACGGCTCAACGGGCGGCGCTGGCGGGGCCGTGGACGTCGCGACCGACGGTGCGCGCGCCGCCGTCGCGCCAGGCACTGCCCCGCTGCCGCCGCTGTACTCACCGACGGACCACGGCGACATCCGCGGCGGCATGTGGCCCGCGTCAGCGGCGACGACGACTCCAGCGCGTCACGGCGGCGGCGCACCTGCGCCCGCACCTGCGCCCGCACCTGCGCCCGCACCTGCGCCTGCTGCTGCATCGCCGGCGCAGGCGCGGGCCCCCGCTTCGCTTCCCGCTGCCGCTGCCGCTGGTGGCGTGCCAGCGGTGGCAGCTGGCGGCCCTGCAAGCGCCCCGGCTGCCGCCGCCCCTGGCACGCAGCCCGGTGGTGGCCCGACGGTGGAGGAGCTCGTGGCGTATGTGCGTGTTGTGGCTGCGACGCTGGCTGCCGCAGATCCTGGTACGGCGGCGGAGTCTAGTGCGAAGATGAATCGTCTTATCACACTGCTGGAAGGTGGGAACCAGCTAGTTTGTGCTGCAATTTCCGCACAGCTGGTGGCCGCCGGCGGCTTGGCAGTGGCGGGTCGCAAGCGCAGCCGGCCGGGCTCTTCGGCCGCCGACGGCGTTGCGGCTGATGCCCGTGCCGAGCGCCGCCGGCTCAGTGCGTCGTTCATGGCGGCGGCTCTACGGTTCCCTGTCGCGGTTGGCGCGAGGGCGAGGGCGCAGGCGCCCACGGCCGCATCCGACGGCTCGGCGGCCGCCACCGCCGCGCCAGCACCTGGGAAGCACAGCGGGCGCTTGCCCAATGGCCAAAACGTGGTCATCGAGGACCGCGAGCTGGCGTCCAGCGCGTTCCTCGCCCTCGCCCTCGCGCTGCGGGGGCAGATATCGCGCACACACCACGACTGCAACATCTACGACGTGGTCGGCGGCATCGTCGCCAACGCCGTCATTCAAGCGTCGCGCCTTCTGGCGCCGCCGCCGCGCGCGGCCCTGCCTGGTGGCGACGGTGCGGGCACTGGCTCGGTCGCGGGCGCGGCCCTGCCTGGTGGCGACGGTGCGGGCACTGGCGCTGTCGCGGGCGCGGGCTCTAGCGCCAGCGCGAGTCCCGCCGCGTCGTCCCCGGAGGTCGTACATCCGCAGCACAGCCTCGACATTCGCGCTGCGTGTCCGGTGTCCGAGGCCCTGACGAAGTCGCGAGCTGACGCGACTCGCATCCTGGCCGCTTCCCCGCTGATGCGAGCCCTGGCGCTGGCGTCCGCTGCCTCGACGACTCACTGCATGACCACGCTGCGGGAGCTCGTCGCCACGCGGCTGCTCGATCCGCGCAAGCTGCTGGAGTCGGAGGTGGGCGGCAACCCTGTGAACGCGGCGCTGATGCAGGCCGCCATCGTCAGCGCGGTCACGTCGCTGCCCATCGCGGTGTACAGCTGCACCGACGCCGACGCGGCGCCCACGTCCGTCACGTTTTCGCACATCGGCACCACCCGCGGCCCGTCCAGCGCCCCGACCAGCGCGCCCGTACTCAACCTGCTCATCATCGCGACTGGGACGACGTACTCATTCGTGGCGCAGCCGGTGGCGCAGGTGGAGGCGCAGCCGGCGGCGCATCACGCAGAGCCGGGCCGCGACCTTTGGCACACGCTGATCGAGTCGCCAGGCGCCAATGCGACGGAGATACCCAGTGTGCTCCAGCGCATGCTGCGCCGCCGGGAGGCGTCGCTGCGGGTGGGGAAGGCGGCCGCCCCGCCCCGCGCGGAGCCAGCCGCCGCTGGTGCTGGCGCAGTCGCGCCGGCCGTCGCGCCGGCCGTCTCCTCAGCCGTCGCTAGGCGTCGCATCGGCCGCATGGTGCTGGCGTGCGACACCCCAGCTGCGATGGCGAAGCTGGGCTGCCCCGCTGTCGCGGCCTACAACACCGCGATGATCCTATCCGCGGCAGCGGCGGCACAAGTGGCGGCACAGATGGCGGCCACGCTTTCAGCGGCGGCCTTGGGCGTAGGCGATGCGGTCATGGTGCCACCTCCGCCGCCGGCGGCCGCAGCGGCCGCACCAGTGACTGCTGCAGCGGCGACAGCGGTGGCACCAGTGGCGATTCCCGACGACGATGTGGTCATGGATGGGGCGGAACCGGCACCGGTGGCGGCCCCTCCTCCTCTGGCGGCGGCTGCGCCTGTCACGTCGACACACACGTTGCGCCCCCTCGTTGCCACGCTGTCGGGGAAGCTGGAGGAGTGCAAGGAGGACCGCGCCGCCACCGCGGGCGTGCTGGGCGACCTGATGGGGGCGTTGGAGGGCTGGACACCCACCGACCCAGAGCTGCTCGAGCCGCACAACTTCCTGCCCGCCGTGTGGCAGGTGCTCGCCGCCGTTGCGCGGGACACGCTCGGCGCTGTCGCGGGCCTGCGGTTGCACAGCGGCGTCATCTGCAACCACGACTGCGTCGAGCCGCTGCACGACGCCGTCTGCGCCTTGGACTACCTGCATGACTTTGTCGGCTGGCCCCGCCACGCGCACCACGCCGGGAGGCTGCTGACTGACATCGTCGGCGCGATGGCGGCGGCCGGCGATAGGGCGGCGTCGGGCCTCGCTGGCTGCAAGCTCATCATGGTGGACACCGACGAGGTGGGCGCCGCCAACGTCCGCCTGCAGCGGTGCATCCGGTCGGTCAGCGCCGTGCTGAAGCGAGTCCCGCAGCCGGCGTCGGCCGCCTCCTCGGCCGCGTCGGCCGCCTCCTCGCCGGTGTTGCGCCCCTTTTCGCCGGCGGACATCGTCACGTCACTGCTGGGGCGATACGCGAGCGGATCGAGTGATTTGCGACAAGATCGGGTGGACGCGATCCTGTCGGCGCTGCTCGCCGCCGCCAGTGCTAAGTTGGGGCTGCGGGAGTGGAAGTCGTATGCCAACCGCGGCATCAGGCGCGCACTGACGGCAGCTAGGAAGATGGCTGAAATGGCGCCCCACGGCAGCGACGGGCTCGTCGCGAGTGAGGTGCAGGCGAGGCTGCGCGATGCGGTGCGGCAGGTGCAGGCCATCGATGGCTGGGACGTCCTCACCCAGGCCTCGCTGAACCGCCTGCTGGCATCCATCACACCGGACGCGGGCGCGGGCGCAGGCGCGGGCGCAGGCGCGGGCGCAGGTGCGGGCGCGGGTGCAGGTGCGGGCGCGGGCGCGGGCGCGGGTGCGGGCCCAGTGGAAATCGACACCGAAAAGTGGGACAAGTTCACCGTGCGCGTGATGTGGCGCTGTGACAGCGACGGCACGGGTGACGGCGAACCTGCTGGCGACGGCGACGGCGACGGCGACGACGGAGGCGACGGCGCGGGTGCGGGCGCAGGTGCGGGTGCGGGCGCGGGCGCGGCAGCGGCTGCGCATCGGCACCTGGGCGACATGACTGTGTCGCTCCTGCCTGATGTGGTACCGCTCGTCGCCGCGGCGTCGTCCGTCGCCGCACTGCCGCCGCCCGCCGCCGCCGCCGACGCAACCGTTTTCGTCTGCCCCACCGAAGTTTACCGCGACGGCTTCGACACCGTCAACACTACCGGCAGGCTGTTCGCGGCGCTCTCCTCGCAGACGCAGTTCCTCAACTTCGTGGCGCACGACGCGGGATCCGGTGTGATGTGGGTGGCGGCCGACCGCACAACCGGCGCGCTGCTCATCACCAGCAGCCTGGCGGACCACGTGACGGTGCACGCGACGCACGATGTCGTGGGCATCGTGGCGGATCGGGCGCAGTTCGATAGGGTGCAGGCGCTGCTGGAGCCGCACGTGGTGCAGGTGGAGCCCAACATCCTGCCGTATCCGGTGGGGAAGCGCGCGCAGACGGCGGTGCCGATGGCGGCCATGGTGCCGCCGCCTTCGTCACCGCTGCATGCCGCATGCGCGGGCCTGCTGAGCGCAGCGACCTCCGCCTGGCGCGCCGCGCTGCCCGGCGTCACCACCGCCGCTTCGCCGGGGCACTCCGCTCCGCTGGTGTCTGGACCGAGCGCGCTGGTGACGCGCGTGGCGGACGCCGTCGCCTTCAATCCGTTCGCCACCTACTTGGGCGTGCCCGAATTGTTGCGCCAGTACGCCACCCGCTACGCCCTGGTTGCCATGGTGCTCAAGGCGATGGTGCGCGACGTGCTGTGCGAAGGGCAGTACGCGGGGGCCTTGGGGGCGATGACTGGGGTCCAGCTCGACACCATCGCCAAGGCCATCTTTGCCATTAAGGCGGGCGCTGGCGCGTCGGGCGCTGGCGCTGGCGCGGCGGGCGCCATCCCGGCGGGCGCTGGCGCGGCGGGCGCTGGCGCGGCGGGCGCTGGCACGTCGGGCGCTGGCGCGGCGGGCGCTGGCGCGGCGGTCGCTGGCGCGGCGGGCGCTGCTGCGGCGGGTGCTGGCGCGGCGGGCCCAGTGACTAGCAAGCTGCAGCCTTCGGGGTCACAAGCAGCCGCACGTGCCCCGGCTATGACGACGAGGGGCGGCGGCGGCGCTGCTGCTCCGCGAACAACGAGGGATGATGCGGCGGCGGCGCGCGCCGCACTGGAGGGCCGGTTGGCGGCGCTCGCCGACAAGCATTTCGCGTCGTCGTACGCGGCGGATCCCACCGCGTGGGACAGCTCCGTGATCGCCGACGGCGAGCTGGAGGGCTCGAAGCTTTTCGCTGGCGCGGCGCGAGGGCTGGTGAAGACGGTGCTCGCCATGTTCGCCGCGCAGCTGGCGCGGCATTGTCGCGCGCTGGCGAGCTCGGCAATCGTGCACTTGGCCTTGTGGCAGGCAACGAGGTGGCCCGACAGCAACCGCCCCTTTGTGGCCAAAGTGATGGAGCTGCTGAAGTCGTTCGCGGTGACCAGGCGGGCCAGTGGCGACGGCGACGGCGACGGCGACGGCGACGGCGATGGCGACGGCGACGGCGACAGCGACGGCGACAGCGACGGCGACGGCGACGGCGAGGCCAAGGCGCCGACAGCGGCGGCACGCTACAACTACACGCCCCTCGCCGTAACGCTCCACTCCGACGACATGAAGAAGCTGGTGAAGCTGATGGACCCGCTGCCGAAGTCCGCGGCGCGCACCGGCCTCATCAGCTGCCTCAACGGCACCGGCGGCGTTCACGCCGCGGCCGTGCCGCTGCTGGAGCGGCTGCTCACCGTGTTGGACATCGCGGACAAGATGCCAAAGACGGGCAACGCGGCCAACCTGACGATGGCGCTGCGGGAGGCGCAGGAGCTGGAGGCCCGCGTGCGTGGGCTGGCGGCGGCGCCCGCGCCAGCGTCCGCCGCATCCGCGCCGCCTGCGGTCCCGCCGTCGGCGCCGCCGGGTGGCGCGCCTGCGCTCACGATCGCACAGCGCTTGGTCCGGGAGGTAACTGCCGCCGTGCGAGGCGGAGCGAGCCCCGCCTCCGCTGCAACCACCGTGCTGACCGGCCACCTCGCTGAGCTCGCGCCTTCACCCGGCGTGCCCGCGGCCGCCGCCGGCTCGAGCGGTGGCGGCGGCGGTGGCGGCGGCGGCGGCGTCCCGCTGCCGCACAAGTCTGTGCGCAAGCTCCCACCGCCGCCAACTGACGGCGACGAGCTCTGCCGGCTGATCGCCATCGTGGTGCACGTGCACGTGCGCGGTGGCGCCGCGGCGGTGAGCCGGCCTTGGCCGGTGGACGACGATGCGGGGGTGCGGCGGCTGGCGGGCCGCCTGCGCGGCGTCGCGCTGCGCAAAGGGGGCGCCGCGCACAAGTTGCTGCCGTCGCTCAGGGAGTACGTCGCCGCACTGGCGGTGATGCTGGGGCATCCGAGCTGCGCGCCACTGCCTGAGCCCAGCGTCTGGGCACAACTGTGCAAGCGCCACGACACGGCCACTGCCGCAGCTGCCCGTGCGCATGCTGTTGCCGGCGCGGGCGCGGGCGCGGGTGCCGGCGCGGGCGCGGGCGCGGGTGCCGGCGCTGCTGCCCGTGTCTTCGCTGCGGCTGCCGGTGTCGCTGCCGCGACTGCGCTTGCCGCTGGTGCCCGTGCAGCAGCCACTGTTGCCGGTGTTGCTGCGAATGACAGTGCGGGCGCGGGTGCCGGTGGTAGTGCGGGCGCAGGTGCCGGTGGTAGTGCGGCAGGCGCCGGTGCAGGCGCGGGTGCCGCCGCCGCCGTCGCTGCTGCCGGTAGCGATGCGGCCGCCGACGTCGCTGTTGCGGGCGCGGCCGCGGTCGCCACTCGCCCGTTCAAGGAGGCGCTCGAGGCCGCCGTGCGGGCGGAGGATGCGCACCGACTGGAGGCGGCTGTCAAGCGGCTGAACGATGAGCTCCGCACCCGCATCGACGCCGTCAAGGCGCTCGACGACGCGCTCGCCGCCGCGCCCGCCGCCGCCAATGAGGCGCTACGTACCACCTGCGACGAGTTCCGCGCTGTCGCGACCACGCTGCCCACCGCCGGCGTGCCTGCTATCCCGCTGGGGCCGCTGTCGGGCTCGGGCCTCGCTGTGGACATCCGCGTGGCGGAGGCCGCCGCCAGGCCAGCGTTCGCACTGGTGCGCCGGGCGACGGTGCTGGCGCGCCGCATCGCGGAGCTGGTCCCGTCGTCGGGGCTGGAAAGCGCGGCCGTCATCGCGGCGCTGGCCGCCCTGAGCGATCCGGTGGAGCGGATCAAAGAGAAGGCGCCCGACGCCGACGCCGACGCCGACGCCGACTCCGCCGCCGCGCCCGCCAGCTTCGCCGAGTGGTGTGCCGCCCACCCGGTCCCGTGTGCGGCGGATGCGCTGGGCACGTTTGCCAGCGGCTCCGGCTCGGCCCTCGCCACCATCACGCACCAGGGCTTGTTCTACATGCTGCGGCTGGCGGCGCAGCGGCACATGCAGCGACCTGCGTCCGCCGGCGCCAGCGCGGGCGCTACCACTTCGAAGTGGAACCCGCAGGTGTACCCTGACGCCGCGCAGCGCCTCGCGGTGCAGCTGCACGCCGCCCGCATCGACGTCACCCCGGTGCAGGCGCTGGCCATCTTCAGATACGATAGCGCCGCGGAGTGCTACGCCACCGCCAGGCACGGCGTGGATGACTCCGAGTCGGCTCACCGCGACGCTGCCCTCGCATCGTTCAACGGGTGGAAGTCGCAGCTGGAGTCGTACGACACGGCCTCGCACACGGGGACACCCTTCAAAACTGCGCGAATCCCGACGCAGGCGGCGCTGCGGGCGGCGATCGTCGCCGCCATGTTCGACGCGGGGTCGCTGGCGACGGCGGCGCCGGTGTTTAAGCAGCTGCTGCGCGGCGAGGTGGTGCATGGCATGCTGGGCAGCTCTGTGCAGCTCTCGCTGTCTTGCACGCACGGCGTCGAGCTGGCGACGGTGCACTTTCGCTTCCTGCGGGCGGTGGCGGCGGCGGAAGTGGGCGGGCCGCTGGTGGTACTCGGCGACGGCCGCCTCGCCCCCGCCATCGTCGTGCCAGCCGCAGTGGCGGACATGCTGCGCTGGTCGGCATTGGCGCTGGCTGCAGCGGGGCCGGCGACAGTGGGCCTCAGTGGAGGCAGTGCTGCGGGTACGCCTGTGGGCCTCGATGGGGAGGACGACACCTTGATGGCGGGTGGTGGTGGCGCTTTCGGCGGCGGCGGCGGTGACACCTTGATGGCGAGCGGTGGTGGCGCTTCCGGCGGCGGCGGCGGCGTGCCGACCCGCCGTGCCAATCGCGGCGACTCGCGTGGTGCGGCTCAGCCGGGGGCAGAGGACCTCGACGACACCGCGATGCGGCGCGACAACAGCAGCGATGGCGGCGGCGATGATGGCGGCGGCGGTGGCGGCTCGGCACCGGCTAGTAGGTCCAGGCGCGGCCGCGGACGCGGACGCGGACGTCGTCGTGTGGTACTGCACAGCCGCTCGTCGGACAGCGACGAGGACGGCGACGACGACAGCGGAGCGGCGGTGGCGACTGTGGCGGTAGGAGCGCGTCAGAGTCTTGATGGCGGCGGAGGAGGCGGTGGCGTCACCTTGATGGCGGGTGGTGGTGGCGCTTCCGGCGGCGGCGG
>ENA-ORBV01009609-ORBV01009609.1-microbial-mat-metagenome-genome-assembly--contig:-NODE-9609-length-15787-cov-5.431954_pt1 | contig 15787 bp, 10 predicted proteins | sample MGYA00237777_ERZ505514 | MGnify/ENA primary metagenome ERZ505514 (study PRJEB26160, sample SAMN06269048) | microbial mat metagenome | isolation source: Oligotrophic lake microbial mat | place... | reverse complement strand
CCTGTTAGCCATTGCGGATGCTCTATTAGTGAGTTTGTGCACTAGCAAGGCAGAAAATTCGTTTTTGCTAGAGCGAGTTTGGTGGTTAACCACCATTTTGGTGGTTATCCACCAGTTGTGGCATCGCCATCGTCCGATCAATCAATCAAGCATCGTAACTAAACTCCGCATCTGACAACACTTCGAATTGTTTCTTGCCAATTTTCTGGGCATCTCTTTCTGGCATGTGCAGTTTCTCTATTAGTCGTCGTATTTCCAATTCTTGTAGCATTTTCTTCCGCTCAGTCACTTTGGGAGGGACGTCAATCACACCACGATGCCGCAGTTCCTTCTCTAAATCATCCATGTGCAGCGCTTGCGTGAGCTTTCCATAAAGGATATGCCCCGTCACTGCGGCAGCAAGCTGTTGTTCTTTGGTCTTCTGGTTCGTGTTAATCTTCTTGTCGTCCGTGAGATTCTCGTCGATCAAAGAAAGCTTCATATCAACTCGAGTTCTCTTGAAATGACCATGCATTAGGAGGCGGAGCACACCATCTATTCGATCATTGTAATTTTGATCTTCGGTCATGTACAAACTGTTCGTCATGGCTGACATAAGAGCAGCATTGATTCGTTTCATCATCATGTCGACGGTTGAAGAACCGGATCTTGAATTACCCGCGTCGGTGACATGAGTGGATCTCACAATCGCATATGCAGAACGAAGTTCTTCTGATCTATTTGTTTGTGCAACCAGCTTCGCTTCTTTCACACCGAACTCTACAAACTGAGTGTGTGATGCCAAAGGGAGGTATGTGGCGAACATAAACTTGCGAATAGAAAGCTCATCTTCTTCACAGTCATCTAAATCCGTGTGCCGCAGATCCCACCCTTCCAACAGTTTCTCGGCTGCCTCCATGGCTTGCGGTGCATGCTCTGTGATGTCGTTTGACTTAGTGCACTTGCATAAGAACAAAACAAACTCCTTGATAGGGATGCGTCGTTCGTGCACTTCAGAGTAGAAAAACTTGGTGGAACGTTCGTGGTGTTCAATGAACTGGTGGTCTTTTAGCATGAGTGCCGCTATCATCCTTGCTGTGTCTGTCTCGCTCAACAACGCAGCCGGCAGCAGCGTTGTTGACAACCACCTTGGAAAATGCTTCTCCAATGCATCTTGGCATGCTTGTGTGAAGAGTTCCTCCTTTGTTTGCTGCAACTCGTAGCCATGCTTGTCTAGCTTTTTTACCCTCTGACGATGCTCTTCGAAGCCCTTGAACGTGTTGTCAAACATGCAGTCAACATCTCTCTGCATGCAAAAGAATCGAATGGCCATTTGATGAGCTTGGAAACCATGTGTGCCTGACAGATCAATAGATGATTGCATCCAATCGAGATGGCGATGGACGAAACCTTGGTTGAAGCACTTGATTAGGGACAGATCAGCAAGGTTATTTGGATTCGTCATCAACGAGTAGAGCCCCGACGCAATCTTGTTAGGCCTCGCGTCTGATTTGTATCGGTTGATTACGATCTGGCATGCTCTCAACACAGGAAGATAATATTCGAATAAATAATCAGCACCAATACCAACTGTCCACCAACGTGTCAACACGGGTGCTTGTATCATTTCCAATATCGTTCCCTTCATGTTCGCGGTTAAGTCAATCGCCTCTACGGGCGGGAAACTAAAGTGGCCTTGTAGCATCTTGTAATGATCAGCAAAGTCACCATTGTCGGCCTCTCCGTTGAATGTGCGACAGTACTCGGTTGCGCGAAGGAGTATGTGTCGCCATTCAGCGGAGTCGAGGCAATCTTGTAGATCACACACTGAATGAAGCATCTGCAAAGCAAAGCTTTTATCCAATCCTCCTTGGCCAACAACCTTGGTCACAGCGTTCGACAATTGGATAAGCAACGAGTGAATCAAACATGCGCTCACAAGATGAAGATTTGTGCAGAGATTCAATGCAATCAATTCGTCCGCTAGACCTTCGAGCACTCCACCTCCTCCGCTGTCAGCACATTGTCCAGACAACAGAATGTCGCCTCCCAATTTTAGCATGGAGTGTTTGATCGCTAATGCACAGTCTGCTGATGTTCCTTCCGACGCGTCAAGGTCGAGTAAGCGTTTGTCAACAGTCATGGTGTCAAAATCAAACCAGGAAAGGCATTTGACAAAATGACCGACATTCTTTTTGTTCCCTTTGTCACAAGAAATGTAGACACGCACACCTTTGTCACGCAGGTCCTTTCCCAGCCCCAATGTGTCTCTTGCGGCTTGGTTCTGCATTGTCTTCCGCAAACACCCGTCGGACGGAAAGGATGTAGCAAACTTTCTCAAATCAAATCTTCGACATGCAAACAAACCAGTGTCGGCCATGATGGCGAAGCACACAATAGGAAAAAGGCACTGTGCCGCAGACAAAGCCAGTGCAGGCACAGAGGCGCACGCAATGGCCCAAAGTGACTGTGCATGCAGGTTCGAACAATTTGAACATGATTGTAACTTGTCGCGAACTCTTCCCAACGTGTCGGCCTTGTTTCGTAATCCTTTGAGATGAGCCGTGTGAACAAGCTCATGCGTCTTTGGGATTTTGAATGTTAACGTTCGTCCTTGGCTCCGGATGGTTTGCTCCCAACAATTCAATGCAGGAGGAGGTTTTGTTGCAGGCGCAACGGAGGGAGGTGGTTTTGTTTCTTCATCAACGGTGTTGTTGGTTTCTTTTTGCGGAGTTTTGTTGACAAGAGCCGGAGTGTTGTTGACAAGAGCAGACTCATTCACTTGATACATTGACGCAATGTGCGCTTTGATGTTTGTGACATGAAGACGCAATGTGGGGGAGACATCCGTGGGATCTTTCGTCCATCCTTGGAAGCACTTCATCTCACGAGTTTTGGTCTCATCACGCGGCTTTTTCTTCGTGGACTCGTCCCATCGAACGCAGCCAGAGCAGAACCATTTCTTGGGGAGGTTGTCGATATTAGTGCAGTGTTTGAAATTCCGTGGACTGAATCTCAGCTTCTTTTGAACAGGGATGGACGCATCATTGTCGTTGACATTGTCGCCAGAAAGACGACGTGAAGTTCGTCTTGAGTTGCCGTCGTCTTTGGCGTCGTCATCTTGCTTGTTACTTCTAGAAGCGCTGCTCATAATGAGGATAACGCAGTGCGACTGACACTCGCTGTGTTAGTGGAGAGCCGTTCAGATAGAAAGCAGGCAAGCTGTTCCCCTATGTGGATAGCTTTTATGTAGATAAACTGTCGGTTGGAACGATCTTTGAACTTTTGTTCTGTCTTAATCGTAATGCTGCAAAAAGTGAGGTTAGTTTCACTAGTAACACCAGCACCACACACGTCTGTCCATCAACAGAAAATGTCTGTCCGTCAACGACAAGAACGCTCTTTTGGTCATGAAACGGCTCTTGTGCGCCAGTCCACCCGGTCACACACATGGATTTTTGGTGTCATAACCCAATCTCGAACCCTAAGTTTTGGTTAAACCCCCTTGTAAAACTCATCTACTGAGGACGCTAAGTAGAGTAGCTAAAAGCTAATTGACCATCGCATCCTTCTAAGACTAACTTCCTCATAGTAGATAGGAGCTACATTGTGAATATTGCGATGGTCAAGAAGCTATTAGCTACTTGGTTGGTGTCGTTAATAGATATAGAATTAGCGAGTGTTTTACCGTGTTACGGTTAAAGCACGACTGAACGCTGAAATGACCGTTGGGTTCGGTCCCTATATTCTATTTGTTGTCAATGATAATATATTAATTATTCACAGTTACAATTCTTGTCTACGATGGTATCTGAATCTCAAACAACAAGAAAGAGGCATGGTGCTACCTGGTGGAGAGTCCAGAAATATCCCGTTGCCGTCATGTTCTTTGTCGTGGTCCCAATGCTGTTGGTGAATCTCATGATCCGTTCCCTGCAAGTGATTCCGGGCGGCAACTACTACAGTGATGAAGAAAGTCATGATGAATTTGCTCCTCCTCCTCCTTCCAAGAAGAGGAGTCCTGAAAATTTTACAATGACAGCACAAAGAAGACAGCAACAGCAATTATCTAGTCATCCAAAAGAGAAGCAAGACTCGCCACCATTGGCAACGCAAGTGGAGGAGGGAGAAACAGAAAGAGCAAGCCCAGGTGGTGGTGAAAGAACCGGGAAACTGGCAATGAAGAATGTCCAAATAAATGACGATTCCACCAAAACCAATCAAGTGATTTCGAATCCCTACAAGAATGAGGATGACCCCCACAAATCCAAACTCTGGCACGTTTTTGTGGCCACCATTCAAACCTTGAATGCAGCTCAAGTCGACTACTTTCTTTTGGGAGGATCCTTGTTGGGATTCTCCAGAAGCAACACGACCCAAAAATGGCTCGATTCGGATGTGGACTTGTCCATTTCCCAATCGTGGTTGCAACAGGCCGACAATTTACACGCCCTGAATCAAACCCTCGTGGAGGCAGGATTTGTTTGGCAAAGCAAGGATGGCATGGGTATCGATGGAACACCCACCAGTCTCGGTGGAGCTCTCAAATATCAATTGCAAGGTGTGGATGTCGAGTTGGTCACCACAGACGTGACACCTCATTTTCATGTGGGGGGCTTTTGGCAAGATGGGTACCTGTTGGTGTGTCCCAAACCTCAATCGCATTTTGAAGTTCGGGAGTGGGGCAGCACGCACCTCCAAGTGCGACTCCCCATGCCATATCATGAGGTCCTCGTATCCAGTTATGGTCCCGACTATCAAACGCCCGTGGCAAGATCCAAGCATGTTTTGTCGCGCATGATGGATGTCACAACGACGGGAAAATGCATGATTGCTGCCAATCACAACAACAATGTCCATCAAGATCCTAATAATAATATCATCGATATCACCAAAAACAACGCCGACCAGGATGATGATGATGATAAAAGTCGACGCTTTGCAAGAGGAATTGTCACGGTTGTAACAACTCGAGAGTCCGTTGCGCAGGCTCTCGTATTGGCCAAAAAGATGAATCAATGGCAACAGCAACAACGTACGCCCAACAGTTCTACCTTTGTGCCATTGGAAATCTACCACAAGGGTGACTTGAGTTATCACTTGGAAGCTCGGTTCGAGTTGTATCCCTTTGTGACAGTGGTCAATTTGAAAACCATGGCGACATTATTATCTTCGGCTGCCATCGACCTAAAGCTTGGAGAAGAATCGGAAATGTATGTAAAGGCGCTGTATGCGACCAAATTACGCCACGTTTTGTGGGTGCAACCTTCCGTCCAATTCCTCTACAATCCGTCCTTTATTCTGCAAACAGTCGAATATGTCCATCAAAACAATGCCAACTGTACGGCACTTTTGGCCAAGGGTGGCTCTTGTGTGACATCGACGAATGTCGAGCTCGAAACGTTACTGAAGGAGGTACCATATGATTCGAACCGGTATCAACTTGTCCAAACGTACCCAAGACACTCAACCTCCAGCATATTGCTGAATCAAACGTCTTTTATCGTCGCTACGGTGCACCAAGTGATGGAAGATGTCGGATGGTGGTTACATCCTTCCGCAAATTACTCGGCATGGGCTACGCCGGATTTATTAAAGTCTTCGTCTGCACTCGTTGAGAAACTGCCACTACAACAAGCATCGACTACTGACAAGGCGACGGAAGAGACAAGGCCCATATACCCAGAGTACCACGAAGCGATACTGTCCTACTGGCAAGATTATGTCGAAGCCAGACGAATCCTACTTTTGGATCGTCCCATTGACTGGATCGCCCCCAGTGGTGGATTATTTTGGCAGTATTCCACATTCAATTCTCAAAAGGTCGCCAACGAATCTCATCACCAGCAGGCTCCAATGGTACATATCGATCTCTCCCTGGCAGCCGACAAATCACTGGTTGCTACCTACAATGATACGAGCTTTTCGCCCTACCCCTTTTCGCAGAATGAAATCCCAAACCGGATTTCGTCGATGCACCACAATGACATTGCAAATTTGACCAATCCATGTATACCAGAATCAACATCAAGGTTGTGGCTTTACAAAAATCCCTATCAAACCTATGAATGCAAGTCAGAGCCAGTTACGTTCGAAGACGAGTTTTTTATTTATTCCATTGATGCCGAAGTCATGTACAATCTCAATGCTCCTACTAGGGAACTGCAAGTGGAACAAGCAGAAAATCTCTATACTCTTGTCATGGATTTTGATGACGTTCTACTCGACCAGGGCAGGGTGTCTATCCGTTTTACTGCGACGGATAATAGCAGCTCGACGGTCTTGCCAGAAGATGCGTTGAAGAAAAAAGCGCTTGAAAAGCTTCCGTATTACGTAAATGCACCCTCGCGATTGGCATGCATGCAACTCGTCTCGTGGATACGGAATCAGAATTCCTTCCCAAATGACAATGTGTTGGGTTGTTATGTTGGTTTGGACAACCCCAGACTTGCACAAGACTGGGAGAAGATTGCCCACAAGAACAATATTACGGTGGACGTCGTTGGAATGCCACAACCTGTAAAGGAATTCCCCGCCATCAAAGCCATTTGCGATATGCCGCAACATCCACCATCGCCCGAGCATGCACGAAGGTTGTGGAAAACAAGTCATATCCAGTGCATCGAAGATGGTTTTGAGCACATTGTGCATCCCTGGTACATACCCATGTACGCTGATTTTAGTCGCTTACCATCTGGGCTGGAAGCTTTCAGCCCAGAAATCGGCACCCAATTACTGAAATCCATCATACCAGCCCGATTGCAGGAAAGAGTCGACTTGACGGATCCTCTGTGGGCCAATTACACATCCCACTGGGGCTTTACGCATTTATCCGACTGGTACACTCTTTACACGGGTTGGTACCAGGGAGATCAATCACGAAAAAAACCTCCGTCCAAAGCATCCGAAATGGCACGATTTGGACACATCACCCAGTTGCTCACGGTTCTTCTTTTTCTGAGACTGGAAGAACTGGGCTATTCGATGCTCGATTCCCCGGTCACGGGAGTAGATCGGGAAAGTTATACCAAGGGTGGAAAGGAGCCAACCACCTGGAGGCACGTATTTTCCCGCACAGCCGATGGCAAGGGAGGCCCACCTGGCATCAAATTCGACGAGCAAAGTAACATTTGGAAGCGTGCTCCCAAGTTTGTCAAGAGCCAAACAGGGCTGAATTTTACTACGGCCATGCAGCATTATATTTTGGATCGAATGGGGATGGTTGGAAACTTGAATGTGACAATGACATTGTCCCCCTCCCTTGGCTTTGTTGGTCCCTTGGAAGATATGATGTTGATTGGAAGCACACTGGCGTCCTTTGGTGTGTCGCCCAAAACACGCCAGCAAGTGGTGTCGATGCAAAGTGTCGAAATGCTTCTCAACAATACTGTGCTCCAGTATGATAATCATTCAGCAAAGACGGGTTTTCTTCGACATGGCGATGTCAAGAACTTGGAACGCCACCTTCGCGCCAGCAACTCAACGACCAGGACCAACTTGTCCGAAAGGGAGGCTGTAGTGGATGGCTATGGACTCGGTTTATTTTGTGTCCATGGCCTGCGGCATACCTTGCTTGGCGAACCTATTCGTGGCTGGATGGCAAGTGGTGGCCACGATAGCCTGCTTTACTTTGATACCACAGGGATGGTTCTTGCCTTTAACGCACCAACGCGCACATTGGGGTATGAAGTGACGACTGCATTCGGTAGAGTCGTCCAGGACATTGGGAATTTTATACAACAGAGGGTCGTTGCCACATGAAGATTTGGACTGTTTCCTTCCGCCCACGGAAAGATAATAGATAATAAATGAAAGATAGAGTAGATTGTTTCGTTTTCATTATGGCAGAGAGACGTGAGGTCCTACTTACTGGGCCGCTTCTACCCCCAAATGGTGGTTCTAAATGTCCGCTGTAGCGTTCTTTGTTTTAGCCAAGAGACCGTGGAACTCGGCTCGACGAATGCATTTCACCAATGACTTTTCGATTCCTCGGCATTTTCCTGCCTTGCTCAATACACCACCCTGTTGATTGAGCGTCAAGGAACAATTCTTAATTGCGCAAACTGCAGCGATATCGGGTTTATCGTCACTTGACGACAAAACTTTGGATCGCGTGGGTGCTGACACAAATGGTTTCCCATCCACTCCCAATTGTCCTTCTGCTCCTTTGCCAAAGACGTAAACATCTTTTTGATTGGAGGACAACACGACGGTATGATCTCCTCCCAGGGCGACATCTCGGATCAGTCTTCCGCTGTTACCAGTAGTAGTAGGTGTTGGGTTTGTTGTGGAGATGGTAACTTGCGGCAATGCTGTTGCCAAAAATCCATTGCGCACAAAGGCAGTCCGCCAAATCCGTCCTTGATTCCAAGTATATCCTGCGGATCCCGCCGACGACGATCCCAAACCCAATTGTTGCCATCGATCACATCCTGCCAACCACAAGTGACCATTGGAATCCAACAAGGCCGAATGGCCTGAATCCGACATGCCACCGACATAGGCTTTGACAAATTGAATATCCTGATTTTCGATAAACATAGTAGTTTCACTCATTTCTTTGTTCTTTGTTTGATTTTCTTGCGCCTCCATTTCAATGGGCCTAGCAACTTTTGATACGCTGCTGGAAGAGGACGAAGAGGAAGAAGAAGAAGTTGATCTCCCTAATTGACCCAAATTGTTTTTGCCCCACGAAAAGGCCCTTCCATCGGCGGTTATACCCAGGTAGTGTCGGGCGCCGTCATGGTCATTGGGAACCGCTACATCCACAAATTGATTCGGCATCGCACTGCAGCAGGACGGTATCAGGTGCTGTATTCAATGATAGCAGTAGAGTAAGTTCGGTCGATCAATGCCTCTAATGCTCTTTTGCGTATGGAATTGAATTTGGTCTGTAAGTTTCTGTCTTATTAGCTACCACGTTCTCAAAGGCAAAGCACCTCCCTGTTATAATAGTTGATTTGGTTATCATTGACTTGATCTATTACTTATTAATCATTCATTCTGTTTCACTGACCACGAAAAACGGCTGAGTGAGTGAGTCAATACATACACTACAAAGCCACGGTATGTAGGTGGGGTTGAAAAAATGAAGTGTGACGTCATCGTGCGCAAGATAACGAAGCACGATTGAGACCCTCATTTTTTACTTCGCCAAAACAAAACACACATGAAAAAAAGATAATGAAATTCACGGAAGACGCGGAAACTTTTGATACGATACATCAACAAACGGATGTTTGTACATGCTCTTTGATAATTTTCATCAGCTACTCACTTGAGCAAAGTTTTCAGATAGATTAGGTTGGCTGATTCATACACACACAAAATCGCAAATGAGAAGAAAGACACGATCTTCAGGCCTCTCGTGGGTGGCGGCCTTAGTATGGGCCAACGTCGCAACAGCAGCAGCAGTAGAGGTAGGCTCGATCCGTTCCTCATTCCCCACGAACGCCCAATCGGTATGGGCAGAGTTGGGCTTATTAAATGAAGCCGTGGAAATGGCTCGACATGGCTACAAACGCAACAACCCCGATAATCATAACAATGACAGAAAATTACAATTTCGAACCATGTGCAACATGGTCATTGAATTGTTTGATGATTTGGCACCTGAAAATGACAATCGAGAATGCGACTGCAATCTATTGGCGTCCACGTTGTATTGCAAATACAATTTGGTGACGTGTCAAGACAAAGTATTGCCCAGCATGGACATTCAGTTTGATTTGGGTGTGCTTCAAAATACGCAAGTCGAAATTTGTCAAGAATTTGAACAACCCGAATTTGAGCCCGTCTGTATTAAGGCGGAGTTGCAAGATTTGAAATATCAAACCTGTAGCGACGTAACCATGGGGGGCACACAATGCTCTTGCGATATTTGTGAGGGAGGGCTGGAATTGCAAGTGGACTGTACGGACCATCATCCCTTGGCCAAAACCAATGGCTGTCAACGCGTGTTTTTTCAGGACTCGTGTTTGGATTTTACCACCCCTCCTCCTCCTAGCGACAACAACAGCACTGGATTGGAAAACGTGGGCATTGATATTACACAGAATGCTACTACAGATACAAATACAACAATCCAATTACCCGACGAAGGTCTGGTTGTAGCAAGATCTGGAGGGGGGTTCGTCTCTCCGACAGCGTCTCCAACTGTGGAAGGTACTACAGATGGGACCTTTGAAGGAACTGCCTCGGTCACACAAGATAATTATGAACATGGCGCTTACATGATCATCCAAAATGAAGATATCGAGTCACCGTATGAACGGGCCACGGCATGGGCCAAAGCGGATCCAAATTTTGCAAATTATCCCAGCAGCAAACGCCTTCAGAGGTTTGCATTGGCAGCACTGTACTACGCAACAACTGCCATGCCCGGCTTGGAATGGCACCATTCCGAAGGTTGGATATCGTACAGCGTGGATGACTGTGATTGGTACACCAACTCATCGGAGTATCCCTGCAACAGTACAACTGGTGAACTCAAGGTTCTGGACCTTAGAGAGAATGGATTGTATGGATCTCTTCCACCAGAGATTGGGTATCTACGATCTCTTGAATATATTGCTCTTCAATACAACTTTCTTTCGGGATACTTGCCCAGTGAAATCGGTTTACTGTCGAATCTTGTCGAGATTGATGTGGACGAATCAGATATTGGCGGTCCATTGCCCACAGAGATCGGAAATCTACAGAATTTGGAAGCCCTGTCGCTCCAGTATAATTGGTTTGAAGGCCTAATCCCTTCGGAATTAGGTCTCCTGACAAATACCTATTTGATGGAACTCCATGGGAATTCGTTTACGGGGTCGGTGCCCAAAGAAGTATGCGATCTAATATTAATAGGTGGTACCGAAGTGAGGATTGACTGTGAGGCTGTAAACTGTACATGTGGTTGCTTATGTAACGAAGACATTTAAAATAGGGAATCCAAGTTGTATTGGCACTTCCTAGAACAAATCATCCATGCCGAAGACACTACAGCTTTGCTCTTGGAAGAGCTCCTTTCACGCTAAACACATGCCCATATCAATGGGACTGAGGATAGTCGACATTTGTCCTTATTGTAGTAAGGCATCTCGTAACATCGTTCTAATTGCAGATTTGAGTTGATGATATGATACAAGCATCCAAGAGGAGTAAAAGGATATCAACGTCGCAAAAAAACCAGTCCTTCCTCTGTCGCCGTGGTTGGATTTCTGAACGGGCAGGTCCTTCTCTATCCGACAAATGCTACGCTCACAGAAGCGTTGTGGTAGTTTTTGACTTGTCTCACTAAAGTAGACTACTAGTAGCTACTAGCTAGCTAGCTACACGAACTACTAGCCCTTCGCTGTATGACTTCGATTTTAATTTCTATTTTAATAGTATTTACTGGTAGAGACCAAAAGGGCTGCATGACAATCAAGCATAAAAGCATAGAAAAAGATTGAAATAACTTGTGATGATTGTGGGCTCTGTTGAAATAATGCCGCAACACTTCATCTATCTGGCTGGAGTCCAATGAAATGATGAAAACTCAAAACCCAGCTGACAATGTCAACGCTGGTGAACAAGACTAGATGAGCTTAGTCTTCCTACTTAGCGTCGGAAGGGCGAGTGAGTGTATGACCCCAGGTCTTGTAGGCCCCACTCAAATTATCAATGTGTTTGAAGCCTTTCTGTTTCAGAGTTCGGTAAGCGTAGTAACCTCTCTGCCCGGAAAGGCAAGTGATTACATACTTTCCATCCTTGTCGAGCTCATCGATTCGGCTCCTAATGTCGTTCAATGGAATGTTGATGGCTCCCTCCATAATGGGTCCGGTCGCTTCGATCTCGCTTGGGTTTCGTACGTCGAGAATCTTGACTTGTGGGTCCTTCAACAATTCTTGAATGGTGCGGGCTCCAGTACCAACTTGAGTCACGAGGCCTTCCACCAGATTCTGAGCCGCCATTCCAGCCATGTTGACTGGGTCCTTGGCGGATCCAACAGGAGGAGCATAGCAGAGTTCTAAATTCGCGAGATCTTCCACCAACATGCCTCCCTGCATGGCTGTGGCAATCACATCAATTCTCTTTTCAACACCGTCCTCGCCAACGGCCTGTGCACCCCAAATCTGACCAGTCTGTGGATTGAAGATGAGCTTAAAGTTGATGGCCTTGGCACCAGGAAAGTATCCGGCATGAGATCCTGGGTGCACGTGCACCGACTCGAAAGGCAAGCCTTTGGCTTTCAACATCTTTTCATTCATTCCAACACAAGAGGCAATGTTCTTGAACATGCGGACGACGCTGGCTCCGTAGGTTCCCTTGTACTTCCTCTTGGCATTGAGAAAAATGTTGTCAGCGACCATTCTTCCTTGGCGATTCGCGGGTCCAGCGAGAGGGACTGCCCAGCGTTCCTCGGGGTCGGGTAGCATGGGGTTGTTGACTTCGATCGCATCACCCACAGCCCACACATTCGCGACGGATGTCTTCATTTCATCATCCACAACAATGTGACCACGTGGCGTGCATGGGATACCAGCATCGGCAATCATCTTGGTATCGGGACGGACACCAAGTCCCAAAATGACCATTTGACTGGGTGGAAGAACGCGTCCAGAACCAAGCACAACCTCGGAAGCCTCTGGGTCGCTACTGGCGACAGCCTGACGAATTTCCTTAATCGCATCACCAGTCACAACATTGACTCCAGCGTCCACCAAGTCCCTCTCGAGAATGGCAGCCATTTCGGGATCCAAAGGTCCAAGGATTTGTGGCATCATTTCCACCACAAAGACGGTCATATTGCGACGAAGCAACTGTTCCACCATTTCCAGACCGACAAAACCAGCACCGGCGACAATGCAATGCATTTTTTCATCCTTGAGCGCTTTTTGTTTCTTGTCAATCCATCCCACAATGCTATCCATATCTTGGAGATTGCGAAGAGCGAAATTGCCTGGGCGATCAATGCCGGGAATGGGAGGTTTGAATGGCTCTGCGCCAACTGCCAATACAAGTTCATCGTAGGAAATCACCGCTTCCGCACCCGTACTTTCATCTCTGGCGGTAACGTTCTTTTTTGCTGTATCAATTTTGACAACGCGAGTGTTGACACGAACATCGAGATTCAATCGGGCTCGCAGACTCTGGGGTGTTTGTACCGACATTTGATTTCGATCCGTGATTTCTCCGCCAATAAAGTACGGCTTTTTGTTGTGGAGAACAGAAACAAAAACAAAAACATGTTAGAAAAAATATTTTCAGCTGCGCTTTGTTCGAGTTCTCATGATAATCGTACCATTCCACAACTGGCAAAGCTAACGTCGGGTCCTGACTGCAACAAAATAATTTCAGCGTCCTCATCAAGACGACGGGCCCTAGCAGCAGCACTGGCTCCGCCAGCAACTCCTCCAACGACAATAAGCTTCATGATTTAATTATTATTATTTTTTTTAGATGGGATCAATTAATTTGGTGTTTGGATTAATATTATTGTTTTTGTGAGACCTGTAATTGCCATCCTCCTCCGATCCACTGACTGATGTTGGAGTTCCGACGGCAATTCAATGAACCCGAAAACACTGAAAATCAGGCTTACGCGTAAAGTAGAGCCTATGGGGTTCGCTTTGTGTTGTTCGGGAAGCTCGTGGAATAATATCATTGGGGCCTAATGAGTAAATCGGCTAAACAAGAATGACCGTGTCTTTTCGATTTTAGCCGAAGAGCCGCCACACGGAGCCACTACTACTAGCTAGCTAGTAGCTAGCTAGTACAGGAACTTGCCCTAACTCGGAGTATCAACATGTTCAATTAAGGATGTTATCCACGACTTGGTACAGTGTGGGTCCAAGTAAGAAATGACTCAGTTTTCGTTGGCTCGTCCGACTCACAGCCGTTAGAATGACTAATTTACTTAGAAGAAAAACGTTAAAAAACATCCGGGCGAGTCGCAGAAATGATTTTGTCGATTCTCGCGAAATTTTTTTTGGTAGAGGAAAGGTTCAATACCCTAACACAACTCCAACAATGACAAGTGTTGCATCCAAGAGATGGGCAGCCAACAGTGCTAGTGAAGACAAGAAACTATCAATGTCAGATGCTGGTTGGAATCTAGCAGGCATTGGTGATCTACCAAGCAGCCGGACCCGTGGAAACAGAGTGTCATTGGAGCGTCCGCCCACACCTGATGACATTGCAGTTCCGGCAACAGCCGCAGCTGTGTCCGTGGATGAAGAGAGTGCAATCAGTTCATTGACAGAGACTGTGGCCACACCTCCCTTCATCAAACACAATGGCAACGGGTGACAGTGGAAGTCAATCCAATGAGAGCGCTCGTGAATCGACACCTTCAAAGTTGTCCTGATTGCGGGTCAACATGGGAAGCAACTTTTCCAACAGATGGCACAGCCAGTGGCGCTCGCATTGCCTGCACAAATGAGGTTGGTGGTTGTGCACATGTGGCCGCGGTGTCTCCAGCACAAGCACGAGTGCCGATGGACATGGGAAGAATCAATGCAAGCAGAAACACAGATTGTGCATTGAACATTTGCTTCGTCTTGTCATTTGTTCAATCGGGAGATGGAGGCACGGAGGCTGCTCATGTCCTCGGCTTGTGTGGCTTCCCAAATTCAACAACAATGCAGTCAAGGACATTTGGTGCCATTGAATCCACCATTTGCCCAGTGATTGAATCCATCACAGAAAACACATTGTTTTCCAATTCAAAGGCTGACGTGGCATTGGCATTCGGTGACGAAGTCGACAACGAGGGCAACAAACTGTGCGAGCTTTGGTTGGAAAAGAAACTGTCAAGACAACAATGGCCTGTCATTTGTTGTGGTGGTGACATGGGTTGGAGCCAAAAGGGATCAGGTCGCACGTTCAATTGCAATTCCGGACATGCGATGTTCATTACCAATCTGACAAGGAAGCCCATTGCAAAACACATTTGTTGCAAGTCTTGTGAGAAATGCAAGACTTGGTGTCGACATCATGCTGCTGATGAAGACACACCAGAGCATGAATGTTTCGGCAATTTTGATGGGACGTCTGGGTCCATGGAACCAGAGGCAATGCTTCAAATGCACAAAGCATTGTGCGACCAATGCCAAACAATTGTTGGAACGACAGCAACAGATGACGATTCGTCCATCAAGGCCAAGTCAAAGTGGAGCAACGCGGACCACATGAAGAACAACAGCACCACAGATGTTCCAAAGATGACAAACAGGGCCGGAAACGTTGTTCCATGGCCTGACAAGGGAGGCATCCCTGGCTGCATGCCGGAGCCTGGCTTCTTGGCAGATCCAAACCACAGACAAAAGACGTTGGCGAATGAACTCTGTGCATTGGAAAAACTTGGCAAACAACCTGACAAGAAGGATCCGAAAAAGAAGTGGAACATGACAATGACAAAAATGGATGTTCTGCGTGTGTCAAAGAACTTTGCTTTCATGGGAAAGACTTTGAAAAACAAGACGACTGACGAGGACATGTCAAAGTCCTATGAAGCTGTCATTGAACATCATTTCGACAATCATGAACACTGTGGCAAGTGGTGTCGCCGTCGGAGCCAAACGGAGGACGAGAGGAAGAAACATTTGATGAACAACAATTCTTCACCGTCAAATCGCCAAACAACAAGGGACGAAGTGCGGCAAACAACACCTTAAAAAAAAACTTTCCTGCTCTGATGTTTCACCAAAAGAACAGATGCTGTTGCATGCAAATTCGAAAGTCATAAGCATTAGGCTCCCATGGAAACAGCTCCATGTTTCCAACAAGATCGACATCTTCATTGGCAAGATTGCTAACACGGTGCGCATGTTTCGTCATG
>ENA-ORBV01009608-ORBV01009608.1-microbial-mat-metagenome-genome-assembly--contig:-NODE-9608-length-15787-cov-6.608020_pt1 | contig 15787 bp, 15 predicted proteins | sample MGYA00237777_ERZ505514 | MGnify/ENA primary metagenome ERZ505514 (study PRJEB26160, sample SAMN06269048) | microbial mat metagenome | isolation source: Oligotrophic lake microbial mat | place... | reverse complement strand
CACCGAGATCTACACCTCTCTATTCGTCGGCAGCGTCAGATGTGTATAAGAGACAGCGGTATGCTGTCCAACATGCAGTAACAGTACTACTATAGCTAGTACCTGTTAGTTAGTTAGCTTACGTATCTTGCACTATGAGTTCTTGATTGTGTAACTAGCTAGCTAGCTAAAGTGATCTGAACAAAACCGAGGCAAGCAAAAGGGAACCCCACGAGTAGATTGCCGCGCCACGAAGTTTTGCGTGTGTCATACCATGTGGTTCTCATAAAAGAGGTAGCCGAAAACCACCATACAAAGCAAAAGAAACCAAAATGATGAGATTTGGATTTGTTGTCACGACCTTTGCTGTTACGGCGAGCTTCATGTCCACTGTGGACGCTGTCACGAAACAGCAATGTGAAATCCATCAAGGCGCCGCCCCCAACTTTACCCCCAAGTGCTTTGTTTGTCACTGGGACCCAGATGAGCAAAAGTATACCAGCGATTGCCGGACTCACGCTGGCAACCAGCATCTTGGAAATGATGCACAAGAAGAAGACTATGTCTACTGCTTTGCAGGCCCCGGTAGTTGGGGATCCTTCTATGCAGCCGCTGATCTTCCACATGATTTAAACTTGGACAACTGTGAGACACCACCTTCGTCTCCTCCTCCTTCACCGCCCGTTGCTTTGGGTAAGTTACCAATAGCTCATTGGGTTAACATTGCATGATCATAAGGAATCTGTTCTCGCTCACTGTAATCTTTAATTCGAACATGTAGGCGACCCCCACTTTAAGACATGGGCTGGTGAATGGATTGACTACCATGGCGAGTGCGATCTCGTTCTGATTGATGCCCCCCACTTTGCGAATGGATTGGGCATGGCGATCCATATCCGTACCAAGATTCGTGATGGATACTCCTATGTTGCCAGCGCCGCCCTTAGCATTGGATACGGTAAGTACTTTCTCTCTCCGTGTCCCGACCGACCATCTTGTCGTTTCTTTCAAAGCCTCATGTGAATATCTGTGCTGCCTGGTCCTTTTGGAATAGAAATATTGGAATTCTCCTCTTGGGGGGTCTATATTCTAAATGGCGTCGAATCAGCAGAGATGCCGAATCATCTGAATGGATTCCCCGTCTCGTACGATGGCGACAGCAACGGTGCGAGAATAATCGTGAGCATTAATGACGCCGAAAAGATTGAATTGAACAACGTGCAGGACATGGTGGCTGTCCAACTTCTTGCCGCACAGGCAAAAGATTTCTACGAGAGTGTGGGTCTCATGGGATCCGTCCAAGACGGCCACAAGCTTGGTCGAGACGGAACCACCGTTTTTAAAGACGTGGCTGCGTTTGGCCAGGAATGGCAAGTACTGGATTCGGATCCAATGTTTTTCCAAACAAGCGAAGCTCCCCAGTACCCAACTAAGTGCCGCCTTCCTGCTTTTGCTGCTGGGCTCGACCAGGAGCGGCAACTCCGAGGCCACACGGAAAAGGCCTGGGCCAAAGTGCGTTGAGGGCCAGGAGCAGAGAGTTTAGGATGCCATGGCCACAGGAGACCTCTCCTAGGCTGAGAGCGGAAACCATCCAACAACCACTATGCAAGCAAAGCATGTCTTCATCTTTCGTCCATGAGAGTGAGTCAGTCAAATACATATATTACTTGAGTGAACTCCTCGTACATTATTTATCAATAGAAGAGAATCATTGAATGTAGTCAATTGTAGTAGTTCCGAGTCAATGCACAGCAGTATCTACGAAGTTTAGACAGACAGGTGTCGTGTCTCTGTGCCAGGTGTATAGATGGAAAATGATACTTCTACTAATTAAGCACTGTTCGACATGATTCACTAGCTGTTAGCCATTATAAATATTCTACGTAAACAACAGGAAAAACAAGACCTTAACATGATTGTTGGTCTACTGTAGTAAAGTTGCTCTTACATAGGATCATTAGCCAGTTCTGTATCCTTGAGACCCCGAGCCTTTGAACACACATTACGCATTTGCCGCTACCGGCTAGATGGCGAAGCCATGGCCATTTCTCTTCTTGGGTGACGCCCGCGGCTGGTCACGTGAACGGTCAATGATTCTCTCCCCCTTCAGATTGTAGGTGCCTGGGACATTAAAGGCATCGCCTTGGTTACGGCCGGGTTTTTTATTTCCACCAGATGGACCGGAACGAGTCAGATCGTTGGTGGCGAGACTTCCTAACTCCATATCGGGTCGTCCTTGGTTCCTTTCAATCTCTCGCTGCAATTGTGCTTCGGCATGCATAAAAGTATCCACATCGACATTGTTTGTTCCTTGTTCCGCATCACCACGATCGACCTTGAAACGTCTGGACTGGCTCTTCTGCTTGTTCATCTTCGGCTTAGCTTTGGGCTTTTTCGGCCGATAGAATGGCCACCCAAGAATAAAGGGATTCATGATGATTGGCACGATATACGTCAGAACCGCAAAGAAAGCAGCTGGGACTGCAAACAACAGCGCGTCCATCAACTTGGATCCTGGAACGTTCCACGTGGACCAATCCGGCATTTCAGTTGGATCCCAATCGTATTCCTGGACAAAAGTTGCATACGCAACTAGAAGCATAACCAGAGAAATTCCCCAACTGCCTGAATTGAACTTGATAGTGTCCCAAAGGGCGACGCATCGGCTGATACTGATAGAGTCCTTGTTGGTTGCGCCGCAGATGTTAGGGCGGGACATGAGATGGTCCATGGATCCCATAAAGAACCAATTTCCCATGGCCGAGTAAAACAGAACCTGAAAGAAACAACAATACCGGACCATCTTCCAGATCAAGTACAGCTTGCCATGATTTCGGTAGTCAGGGAAGAAGAGATCTTTGTTGACCCAATGCATTCGGAGCAGCGCGATCAGGAAGCAAGTGTACCCAACGAGGTAGTAGACCACTATATTCAGCACAAGAATGCCCGCCGGCGAAAACATATATAGTGTTGTAATCTCATCGCCTGCATCAAGAATCCTGGCAATGGCGGCCACAGTAAAAACAATAATGTAGGTGCCGCCAGCAGTGTAGGAAAAGAGATAGGCCGTCAAGAAAATCTTGTAATAACTTGGAATGTCACAAGTCATAAAGGTCTTGAAAAGAGGAGTAAAGATGCCGTGTCCAATCATTTCCTGGAAGGGGTTGAAGATGAGTTCGTGGGCTCCCAAGGCAAACTTGCGATGACGACCAGCTTCTTCATCAAAGGTACGTGTCACACCCTCTTGAAACTCGCACCCAGGGTAGGCAATGTAACGACCATTGTAGCCAATATTGTACAAATGGATCATGAGCTCAAAATCTTCCGAGACATGCGATTCGGACCAGTACTCCATGCGCAATCCCCCGTGCAAGTTTTCGAAGCCGACTTGATCGACCGACAAAAAGGGCAACCCAATGTTCTTCAACCAGCGTTGAGCGTTTCGCAAGTTCCGCATGCGTCCACATTGCTTGATAGCTTCACTGCGGAGGAAGATGGAGTGACCCACAAGTGGAGGGTGGCAACCCAAGATGGAGGAAAGAAGAAAGTGTCCCTGGTAGAGAGCGTCAGTGTAACACTCAATCATTTTGAGGTAGAAGGATTCTCCCCTTTGATCGTCCATGGTCTTGGTGGCGTGTTGCGTGAACCCCAAGCTCTGATCGTTGAGAAATTCTGGAATCGTCTTGAGAATGACCGCGGGCGACATGCGGGCATCGGCGTCATTCACACACACCAAGTGTCCGATTCGCACGTTGTTTCCAAACATAATGTACCGTGCTCCTCCTTCACTGTGAGAAACTTCCAAAAGAGCTTCTTCAAAGCTCTTTCCCGACGACTTGGCCAAATCTTCGGCACCAAAGTTCAAACGCAAGTGAGTGTTCAAGTTGGAAGCCTTCTTAAACTTTCCCCTGCGATCAATGGTGGATCGGGAGACCCAACCAATTTGAAAGTGGTAATAGAAGAGCATTCGGTGGAATACTTCGTAAATGTTTTTGCTGCGCAATCCCTTGAGATGGCGTCGAGCAACACGAGGGATACGCTTGAGGATTTGACTCAGACGAACCACTTGCCCCTTGGTCTCCACTGTCGAGAAAGTGTAGAAAACGTTAACGGAAAAAAGTGAGTGAGACGCCATCTAGAAAAAACAACACTAAAACAAAATCACTTCCGGCAACAACACCAACGTACCAACATTTTCCCACAACATCTCGGCGGCCGGAAAGTTGTCATTCAAATACGCCATGATTCCATCGTCACAGACTACAATATTGCACATGGTCTGGGAATGCGAAATGTAATGATCCCGAGCCTTCATGCAACTCTTCAAGGTGGGCATCAACACTTCTTGCAGAGATTCCTTGTAGACTGGAATTTGAATGGTAACGGTGAGCCATTCATCCCCTGGTTGTTTTTGTTCGGGAATCATCGAGAAGTATTTGGTGTTTTGCTTGAAAGCCCTGGCAGGAATAAAGCACTTGAAAATACTGGCCACGGTAAAGTAGGAATTCCAAAAGAGACCAAAAAAGGAAAGAGACGCCAAGAATATTTCGACGATGATGCGTCCAATATTGTCGTGATTCCAGACGGCCATGACATACAAGAAGATGATCCATCCAAAGGTAATCACAAAGGCCAAACTGGAAGCATACTTGGCAATGGGCAGGGGTTCCGTAGGACGGTTGGATTTGCGTGTCGCCGGCTTGGCCCAGGGAGAGCCGGGAATGTTGGTGGCATCTTGATTCAATAGTTCAGCATTGGGATTCTGAAAGTACATCTGTGTGTTTTCGTTGCCCAAATCCGAGTCGGAATCGTAATCTTCGAAGAAAGAGGCATCATCATCGGCATCTCCATCATTGCGGAAGGATTTGAACAAATCATCCAAAGCGTCCACATCTACGGGGCCGTAGCCGCCGCCGCCGCGTTGGTTATTGTTGCCCGGCTTCTTGCCGTAGGCCACTTCAACGCCGCCGCCGCTCTTGACCATGGTGGGTACGTGATCTTCTTCGTGTCTACCTCCTCGTCCCATGCTTGGTTGCATGCTGGGTGGTCCTCCTGTATTTGGATTTATGCGGGAAAAATAAAGCGCCTTCTTGTGCTGGTCGTGTTCTCGCTGCCGTTATTTTTCTGGGGAGTTACTTTTTTTGTATGTGTCGCACCTCAAATGATTGAATGTGCTTGTCTTGTTACAGTGCAAACGGTTCGAACAGAGCAGATCTGATCGGTATGACAACGGTCAAAGGTGTTCCGCTTCGGCTACAAGTCTGATAGTAGTAGTTGGTGCTGTAGGATGTGAGACAAATTAATGATAATAGCAAAAAGATGGGAAAATCTCAAATTTCTCTGGTCTTTTGCGTTAGCTAATACGGCATAGATCTGTTACTGATGCATGTGCCGTGTTGCCCAATGCTCGAAAATAATGACACTACTATCTACTAGCTAGCTAGGTCTAGCACTTACTCTGGAGTAACTTTTACCGTACAATACCACACGTCCGGAACCCAGTGCCGGTTGTTGCTGTCTCTTGCCAATTCACCGTACTAGCTAGTACTACATAGCATTTCGAATTTTCACTCCATGTTAATTGGCGTAACGCCGGGCTCGCAACCATTCACTGCCCCAAAGTAGTACAAAATCGAGTCTTGTAGATCCATGTGTTTCATTCAATCTCAATCGTACAATTTTTGGCTCGCTTTGTCAAGTGACTGTATTTAACCGAGTTCCATAAGTCTTTGAATGACTGGTAACTAAATAGAAATACTGGTAACTAATTAAAAAAAATTCAAGGAATGCGTTACGAGTCTGTGTTCATAGTAGTTTGACCCACACTATCTCCTACAAAAATTATGTTTGGACCCACAGTAGATCGTTTCGGACTTTTGCAGTCCCACGAAAACGTTTTTGGCGTCATCTTCGCTTTTGTCATGACCGGTGAGTCAAGTGAGTTGAGCAGTACTAGTACTAACTGGTAACGGTTGTGCCAATGAATGTGTTTGTTTGTGTCCACCAAGAACAGAAAACAAACACTTCAGCTAGCTAGCTAGCTAGTAGACTACCCCAGATGCTATACATTGGCATGCCCTGCTTGACGAAAACTACAGTACTGTACAGAGGTTGATGGATTGACAGTATCGATTTCAAGCAAGGGCCAAATGACAAAGAGCACTTCTGCTTCCTCTTCTTCTTCAGCGAGAATAAGAACCATTTACCATGCCTTGAAATCACCAGACCGCCTCAAGGCCTTGGCGGATTGTGACAAAAACTTGCTTTCCTACGATCCTTCGTCATTCCTCTTAATATTCCGTGTTCGCGGTCGCCATTTCGGTTTGATTGCCCCGCCACTCTTTGCCCTGTTGCTTTGGGACATTGGATGGGCCCTGTATTTGGTGACCTTTCAGGATCCTCTCGCCATGAGCCCAACGATTCAAGGCATGAACGATTTGATCTCCCCACTCTTGACACCCGTGTCCTTTTTACTGGTCTTTCGATTGGGACGAGCAGCCGTACGGTTTTGGGATTCCAGATCCGCCATTGGAAAAATTGTGGAAATTTGTCGCACCTTGGCCTCGACAGCGCTGGTGGGTTGTCGCCCACATCCACGGTATGATCCATCCATGGCATCCACAATTCGCCTGAAGCAACACCAATTACATCTCGCCGAAAATTTTATTCGCTGGATTGCTGTCTTTCCCATGGCAGCCAAGAATTTTTTAAGACCCTTTGAAGGCTTGCAATGCTGTCGATCCCGCGAAGTGGGAGAAGTATTGTCTGCCAAGGATAAGGCCGAGTTTTTGGGTACCGGTGGGGATCAATTTGCACCTATTTTGGTCCTGAATCGGTTACGCCAACTCGTGTACGAGGTATCCTCGTCGTACCCTCAAGAAAAAGCTGCCCTGGGAGCTGCCTTGTTTCGTCAATTGAACGAGAACCTAGACACACTGACGGGGGCTTGGGGTGCCATGGAACGGATCAACGGAACACCACTACCCTTTGTATACGTGGTGCATCTTCGCACATTTATGTTGCTATACCTCTTTCTTTGGCACGTGCAAGCAATTGCGTCTAGTGGATGGATCGCACTGCTTCCCTTGCTTTTGACGAGTTGGGGATTACTGGGCGTCGAGGCGGCGGCTGTGGAATGTGAACGTCCATTTCAATGGCAAGGAAATCATCTCGCCTTGGGAAGGGCATGTATTGTGGTGTCCAATAACCTAGCACAGACGATGGCGAACATGCCGTGGATGAAACATGCAACGGATACAATAGAGGACACACATGAAGAGACAGCTCATGGTCGAGTCACCATCACGCATCTAGTAGTGCCTCACAGCGAGCAGGACCTCGAAGTGACTATGTAAATTACATAAAAACTTTCGAGAAACTGTATACATCGTCTATGTATGGTATTCTATGTTTACGGTATGAATCAGGTTTGCTCCTTGTACGTATATGTATAGTCGGAACAGTGAAAAATTGTGGGAAATGCGTATTGGTCTGTAGTCAGTGCTTGAAATCTTTAAACATCCCCACCCTCGAGGTTGCCAATAATTGCTGCTATGATGGACCCGATCGCTAGCACCAACAAGGCTATCAGAGCTTTTACTTGTGCACTCTTGCTATTCTGTAGTGTGGGAAAATAGCTAGAATAGACATCGATAGAGCCACGGTTGTCGTGTTCTTTTACAGTGTGAAGTGACACCAACAGTGGTAGGATGAAGGCTATCAATGATGTGCAAATAACTCCTCCCCAGGATAGCATGTTTGTAACACTCTTGCCCTTATAAAGCAGCCAGCCGACACCAAATGGAAAATATACTGCCAGGATATTCGCCGCTGGTGTTGCCAACAGACCACTTCCGACCAAGCTGTAACGCGTAAGAACACTAAATAATGGAGTACCTAATCCGACAATGAAAAAGGCAAAGATGGAAGCTCCAATTTGTAGATTGACGCCATAGACACCCGTCTCCATCGATTCCAGCATATTCTCAGAGACCGTCGGCATAGATAAGCAGCCAAACACTCCCACACAAATGTATAAGACCAATGCCAACACACTGGAACCATGAACAACTGTAGGAACATCTACATGATCTTCTTTTTCATATAACCAAGCAGGCACCGCAATGACGAGTGCAAAGTTGAACAGAATCACGCCAAAAAGTCCAGACTGTTGTTGGGAAGGAGAGGTAAAACCTGGATGAGAATACGAATATCACCAGCCAGGAACGTTCAAACGAATGTTTCACCACCTACTTACCCAGTTTTCACCCCAAAGTGATATTGCCGAGAAGTCTAATCCTTGGTAGATGAATGATATACAGAACTGCGCGGATGCCAAAATCAATACTAGGAATCCAGCAATTTGCCAGCATGCATTTTCCTACAAGACAAACCCACCCAATGGAGGTGAGACGCAACGAAAAAAAATCCAGAGACGGAGTTTGGAATGTAACTACTAACAACCGTTGTCGTACCTTGAGATCCATCAGAGCCATGGGAAGAAAGATAGACACACAAGCTAGATATCCGACGGTTAAAATCACCGAGTCGGGTTTGTCGTCGTCGAAAAATGGTAGGCAAGAACCATCTTCATCCATTTGTTCCGTGCATTCGATCGCTTTCCAATGCAGCCAACTCCAAGTTGGCTCGTCGGGACTCCAACTAATTTGAAGACCGGCTGTGCCCCGAAAGTTCCCCAACGCCGTGTCAATGGTTTGTGCTGTATCCACAATACTTGAAATATTCAAGCAGGACATACAGGCAAAGAATAAAATTTGGGCAAAGACAAAGGACCTGTGCCCCCAAAAGGTTCGAAAGGTTTCCGCGTATTCGACCTGCAATGATGTGTGATGTGAACAGCGGAATACACAAAGTGAGTCAGTCAATCCATGCACTAAACTGTTGCCACGAGTTTCCAAAGAAAAAGAGTTAACTGTCCTACCTCTTCTTTGAAATTATGATTTCCAGGAACCTTGGAGATTGTGTTGGCCATGTGGAGGGAACAAAAGGCAGCAATGGCACAGACAAAGACAAGAGTGACCAAGGTAGGGATCAAACCCGAGCGGCGAAACGTTGCTGGGAGGTGGAGCATGGCAGGACCCGTCAAGGAATTGCATGCAATGGCAAAGGATCCCAAGTATCCAATTTTACCTGTGACGGAAAAGAAAAAAAGAAAATGAGAATGACAACATAACAATTATCAATTTCGAATATCCAAGTGATTCATTATTCCAATGGTTCAGCTGGATAAAGCACTCAGAACAGTACCCACCGGTATGTTCACCAATGATACTCTTCAGTTCCTTTGAGGAACCTCGAATATCGGAAGGTGCTTGCCACAAAACACTCTTTAGGGAGGGCGTCGATTGGCCGTTTGCATGCCCGCTATGACTGCTGCTGCTGTCGTTTGTTTCACTGCTTCCATACACTACGGCAGCAGTAATGTTGTGTTCGCCATTATTTTGCGTTAAAGGAAGAAACTCATTTGTTCCACCACTCGCTGGATCTACTGGCGTATCTCGAGGACCCATGACTATACTTTATTATAGTGGATGTATTGTGTTGTGAATGCCGAAAAGATGGGTTGCAATAATATCTGTATTATGATACCTGCACTGGTGCTGTACTTGTTGGTCGACGTTGCAGAAAGTGCACAAGGTTGCTCATTTTCTTGAACCAGAAACGATCCGATCGAGGAGGAGGTGAGTTAGCATGATTAGATCACGCACCTGACGAGGAACGTAACAGTGAGTGCGGTGGAGAGCACCTCGCACCATGCGCCAAAAGATTGCAACTCCGATCGCGAACCAAACATGCAAGACTCACACTGGCCTGAATAGCAGGGGGCGAGAGTCACGTGCTTGGGAGGAAATTCATGGAGTACTGAATTTTTGATAGTAAAAATGTGTGAAACGGCGGGATGCACCGGTGCAAAGCTAATAAGTCAGCCAAAACCTACCAGACCATCGCATCCTTGCAACTGAAGTGCCAGGTGGGTGTGTTGAAGCTGCAGTAAAAATGCTGCGATGGTCTGGTGGGTCCTGGCCGACTTGACATTTGGCACCTCAATGCACGCAACTCTCGCCCCCCACACTGGCTAATTGAGTTGTGAGTCTGCTCCATCAGCTCATGCTGGACAGAGAGCAAACGAATTTCCCTGCTGAACACTTCAACCAACAGTTGCTGCTGCAGCAAACTGTGCTTCATTGGACTGCTTGAACACAGTTGCTGCTGCTAGCCTGCCACCTGCATCACAAGGAAGCTGCCAGTGATGCAATCTTTGAGATCAAACAAGGAGGGTGATGAACACGCTCTGTCGCCATGAATCTCATGCTTCTTGCCCTTGCCCCACTCATGCCCAACCAAATTGCATTTTGGAACCCATGACCCATGCAATCACAATTGGAAATGGTGCATTTGTCTGTTTTCAATTCACATCCATGGAAAAACTGAGAAAATGGATTGTGAATTGATGAAACTGATTCAGTTTGCTGGAGCAAATGATGTCAATGACAAATCAATGTGATTCATAGGAAGACATGTTTGTGTTCCTGAAAGCATCAATGCAATGAGGAGTTTGGACATTCTTTGATCAATGCAATTCTGGACAAAGAGACATGTCCGATTTTGACAAACGGCAAACTGTCAAATTGCAGACGAATGCTCACCCATTTGCCTCCAAAAATGACCCAGCACAAATTTAGATGATCGTCATGTCACTCTCAGCATGTTACTTGCTAGAGTTAACTCATGGGCATGCAAACATTCAGTGCTACTGCTTTGTTTACTGCTAGCTAGCTAGTCGCACCTAGCTACCACTAGCTACTATTGAAGGTGTGGTTTCCCCAGGGCTATCACAGCGTTTTGTGGATAGATAATACAGGTGGAAAGAAATGATTATATAATTGAATCGTCTTAAGCCTCAGGCGTGAATGAAATACGAGCAAGCACGAATGGGACGCGGGGTGACCTTAGAAGTATCTTCTTTCCCGATCTTTCTCTAAACACGGACGTTGAGTGACCCCAAACTTTTGAAAACGCTCTCATTCTGATTTTTCCGGTGGAAACAAAAGACTCCAAGGGGACTCACCTTCTTTGATTTCTTTGGCTCACCTTTCTTTGATTTTTTTGATTTTGAAAATCGTGTCTTTCATGGTCTCATTATTCTGAAACACAGAAAGATTCGAATCAAGATCCGAATCAATAGTGTTTAGTGCAACAAAATTGTGCGCCGTCACGCCATTTCCTCGAGTAAACTTTGACTCTTTTGACTTTCAAGATGAATAACCATCTGCTCGCACGCGGTAAGGATGGGGAGTTTGAAATGTCCCTGTATTCCGAAAGTGAATCCGTCGCCTCTGCCGCCAAAGAAGGAGAAGTTGGTGGAGTCGACGACATTGGCACCGGAAAGGAAAGCGCCGAAGGAGTTACGGATACGGAGAAGGCAGCCTTTGTCACGGAAGGTGTCCCCACCGAAGAATCGGTGACCGGATCTGTGACCGGTAACGATAATGCCTCCAACGATGGTACGAACAGCTGCGTCAGCAGCAGTGACGGCGATTCGCTAGGAAAAAGCGAGGAAAAGAATCCCTGGGCCAAGAAGTTCATTGGTATTCCCATCAACTATTTCAGCGTGGGAATCATCTACGGTGGTTCAGTGAGCGTGTTGTATCCTCTTCTTGTTGTCCAGCATGGCGTCACTTCCGCTTTCTACTCGGCGGCTGCTTCTCTCGTGACTTTGTTTTGGTCCTACAAGATTTTGTTCGGTTTGCTCTGTGATTGCTTCCCTATCATGGGGCGAAAGTGGAAGCCCTACATCATCATTGGTTGGGCCTTGTGTGCCCTTATGCTAGTAGTCCTTGCATCAATGGGAAGCGGTGTTGACCCAGTCAATTTGGTTATCATGCTGACATTTGCCAATCTTGGATACGTGTGCGCCGACGTGGCAGCCGATGGGTACATGGTATGGATGGCCCACCATGAACAAGAGCAGAGGCGAGGCAAGATCCAGTCCCTCATCTACATCATGCGTAGTTTGGGCAGGATTATGATCAACCTTGTCATCATCTTTGCCTTTTCAGGTCCGGCGGTGAATTGCCCAGGATACGAGAGCGATGTCAGCGTCGCTTGTACCACTGATGAAGCCGTTACGAGTCGAAGCGCGCTTTTTGAAGAAAACCCCGAAGACTGGTGCCACCAAGTGTGCGAAGCAGCTGATTTCGCTTTCGGCTTGACAATTCCTCAGTTCGCTTGGATCATCGCAGTCATTAACTTGGCTAGTATGCCCACTTACTTTATGCTTCACGAAGAGCCCAAACAACCAGAGAAGGTCAAGGAAGTTATGAGCGGCTTCTGGGTCGTTATTCAGAAACGAGCAGTGTGGCAGGTCATGCTATACACCATGGTAAGTAAATCTATGTCTCAGCTCTGATTTCTTACAGCCTGCAAGCGCTCAACTGACAGCCACACTTTTTCATTGTTGCGTTTCTTCCCCAGGTGTCATCGATCACCTTCAACGTTTACATTGCTTCCAAACAGAATTCCAACTTTGTCTGGCTCAAACTTAGCACCGCTCAAAATCAAATCTTGAACATTGTCGAGTCTGTTCTTTTCATGGTCGGCCTTGGATTGGGTAAGAAACAACTGTTCCGGCATACCATTTCCATCGATGCACTTGGTCAGCGCTCACTATTCACTTGTGCTCTTGGTTTCCTTCTTGTACACAGTTCGCCAGTACGGTCTCAACTTTTCCTGGCGTAAAATGATCTGGATTGGTACAGTAAGTTATCGCTATGGCTTCTCTTCTAAGTCACGGTCAAGCGTCACGTGCAGCAATGCCTAGTCTAACACGCTCTTCTCCCGCGCTAACCCCTTCCAGATGTTGGTTACATTCTTCAACCTTTTGTACCTATTGATCGTCTTCGACGTTTGGCGTAACCCCTGGTTTTACATGTTCACCGATGTTACAGACACATTCATGTACACCCTCAACTTTATGGCTTCAGTCTTTGCCATCGTCGAAGTGTCGGAGCCTGGTTTTGAGGCTATCACCTACGCTCTCATCACCACCGCCAACAACGCAACCATCCCATTGTCTGTTGTGATTTCCTTCCAATTTATGGCTCTGTTCCCCGACCTCAACACCCAGGAAGGCCTTGCCGTGGACAGCCCTTCCGTGAGGAAGCAGTTTGCTCTTCTCATTATGATTGTGGAGTTTATCAACTTGACTTCCTTGTTTTCGCTTCCCATGCTCCCAAGACAGAAGGCCGAGTCGAAAGAACTTGTTGCCAAGGGAGAGACTTCATCCTTCTGGGCCAAGTTCACTTTGATTTCCGCTACCATCTTCCTCGTGTATTCGACAATCACAACTTTCGTTACTGTCGGCGCTGCTGACACGCTGGGCTGCTACAAGGTGCTTGGCGGTGCTGGCTGCTCTGAAAATGAAAGCAGCCTCCCCGTCTACTTTTTGATGGGCATTGTTTTCTTGTACTGTTATGGAATCAGCTTTTACTTCACGATTTGGCCAATCATTACGGGAGAGAAGAAATTTTCATTCGGCATGTTCTTTTAAAACCCAAGAAAGAATGAAGCAAAAGAACGAGAACCCAAATGTTATCTGTCACCCCAAACTCTTGGATAGCGTACTGGTATGGCATCGAGGGACGACCAAAGCAAAACACGTCAAACGCCATACAGACCAAGCAGTATCACATTATGCATATTCCCTGTAAAACATTTTTGACAATTTAAATTAGTATTATTTACAATTACTTTCTTGGTGAATGTATTTATCGTCTGCTCTGCTCGACCTGTGGTCGCTAAAATTACAAATTAATTACAAAAAAGTCAATGATGTTTACACCATGGGCCAACACATTTTAAGCTGGAGAACAGTAAACACACGACTGACAACCTCGCTGTCCGGGCTTCAGCTAAATGGATCGCCCTTGCGGGACTCGCATAGTGCAACCTTAGGCTGCTCGTTGCCTCTGGTTGCCTTGAGACTCTCCATTGACCTGGTTCTTGGTCGAGAAGAATTGATCATGGTTTACGCCAGGAACCACGCCGGCACCTCCATTGGGAGTCGGCTTGGATAGGGTTGGCTCGGACTTTGCTCTAGCTTCCGGTCCTGGCTTGCCAATGAGAAACTCCATCCATTTATTCCATGAATCACGCTCACTGCCTACTTCCAAGTTCTCCATGACGGATGTATCGTATACTTGCTTTCGGTCGCGTTCCAGAATTTCCGAGACAGCTCGGTCACCACCCAACCATTCGCCTCGTAAAAATCCAGTGGCCTCATCCAACTTGCCATCGGGTCGATCCATCGGTTTCAAGTTTTCATCCAATCGGTAGGCCAGTGGAACCGCTCGCGGCAAACACAATTCGATAATGTCCTCTTTGGGAATGTCTTCCAACCGCATAATGATGGATCGTAGATTGTTCTCATGACCCACAATGAGCAATGTTTTACCCTGTTGGAGGGAAGGTGCAATGGTTTCATCCCAGTACACCCGTGATCGTTCCATGGTACATTTCAAGGACTCGGCCAAGGGTAACGTGTGTTTCATCTAAGTTATTGAAAGAAAGGATAAAGATGAGATATATTGTTTAACAACGGAATCAAACAGCCAATCAACCATCCAACAAGACAAGTACTAGTACTGGTTGTACGGTTCTTACCATGTGATAACGAGGATCTTTGGCAGGATGAAAGGGATGATCATCTTCCATCATGGGCGGTGGTTCATCGTACGATCGCCTCCAACGCTTGACTTGATCTTTTCCAAATTGCAGGACGACTTCCTTTTTGTTCTTTCCTACCAAATCACCATAATGCCGTTCATTCAACCGCCAATGCTTGTGAACGGGAATATATTCCTGTCCCAACTCCATGAGTACCAAATTGGTGGTCCGGATGCAGCGTCGCAACATGCTCGTGTGAACTTCATCAAAGAGAATGCCACTCTTGGCCAACATGTCTCCGGCGACTCGTGCCTCGAGCACGCCGTCATCGGTCAAGGGAGTATCGGTCCAACCAATAAACCGATTGTCGCGATTCCAAGTGCTCTGACCATGACGCAAAAAGACCACTTGATAGGGAGTTTGACAATTGAGACTGGTAAACTCTCGTTGTTGTTGTTGTTTTGAAGAGTCGGAAGGAGAGGCACCTCCTGCAGCAGAGGAGGATCCGACCAAGGACGAGTACGTTCGGTTAGCCGACGTTGTTACAGTTGGAGGATTTCTTAACGCTCTGTTCTCGGCTTTCAACAGGCGCATACCAATGCTTCGGAGTTGATTGGACGGGTGAGTAATCATGGTTGGCTTTTGACGTTGACGGTGGCTTGGGTTGTAGAATGTTCGAAACGAAACGAGATTTCACAAGATTGCTTTCTCCGTCGATTCGTTTGATCGTAAAGAGACCAAACGAAATATGATGAAGTTGTCTGAGTTAGACAAGTGAGCCAAAGAAATCTCTCCGTTTTTCCCTCTTCTCCGCTTGTGTCTTTTTTGGATACGTACGAAGAAGGAAAATTGCCGAGAGCTCGGAAGCAGATTTGCTACTCGGTAATAGCCTTCTCTTGTTCTATTTAGGGGGTTGTGTTGCCAGCACCAGCTGCATAGAAAAAAGGTGTCAAAACCCGGACGAAAAACGGGGTGGATCATCGTTCACAACTGCCCAAAGAACTGAAAATGGAATGGTTGCTCGCCCGGCTATGTTCACGTCAGCGCCACGCTGGCAACATGTTTTGGCCTCAGTGACGTTTGCAGAAAGGAAAGTCCCTGTCTCTTATACACATCTGACGCT
>ENA-ORBV01009607-ORBV01009607.1-microbial-mat-metagenome-genome-assembly--contig:-NODE-9607-length-15790-cov-9.610705_pt1 | contig 15790 bp, 24 predicted proteins | sample MGYA00237777_ERZ505514 | MGnify/ENA primary metagenome ERZ505514 (study PRJEB26160, sample SAMN06269048) | microbial mat metagenome | isolation source: Oligotrophic lake microbial mat | place... | reverse complement strand
GCCATGCCGTGCATGCACTGCGGGCAGGCGCCACGGTCGCAGTTCTGCCACTCGGACCAGGGCAAGGGCATGGGCATCAAAACCGATTGCCGCAGGGGCTGGCCTGGGTGCGCGCGTTGCCATGATTTTGTGGGCAGCACTGGGGCGCTTGGACGATACGAGCGGCGCGTGCTGGAGGACGAGTACGCGGCCAGGACGCGTGCAGCGATCGTGTCCGATGGGCTGTGGCCCGGATCACTGCCGATGTGGGAGGGCGCATGACGGGGGTCGCCTACTACAACGAAATCGACCCGTATGCCGCGCAGTGGCTACGCAACTTGATAGCCGCCGGCCACATTGCGCCCGGCGACGTTGACGAACGCAGTATTTTGGAGGTTCGACCAGATGATTTGCGAAACTACACGCAGTGCCATTTCTTCGCAGGTATTGGCGGATGGAGCCTTGCGCTGCGAATTGCAGGATGGCCCGATGACCGACCTGTTTGGACAGGCTCTTGCCCCTGCCAGCCCTTCAGCGCCGCCGGCAAGCAGCGTGGCAGCGAGGATGAGCGCCACCTATGGCCTGCGTTCTTCAGCCTCATCCGCGAGCGTGGCCCTTCACGCGTCTTTGGCGAGCAGGTTGCCGGCGCTGCTGGACTCGCGTGGCTCGATCACGTTTGCGCTGACCTGGAAGGCGCAGGTTACGCCGCAGCGGCGGCAGATCTGTGCGCTGCGGGCGCGGGCGCACCCCACATCCGGCAGCGGCTCTACTGGGTGGCCCACGCCACAGACCAGCGACGGCAGCGGGGGTGGTCAGGCGAAGCGGGCGATGGGCGAGACCAGGCACGGCTCGAACCTGAACGACTTTGCGATGCTCTCGGGGTGGCCGACTCCGACTTGCAATGTCAAAGACCAGCCAACGACGCAGCGGGGCCTGGAAACTTTGGCGGGACTTGCGAAACTGTCGGGTTGGGCCACGCCAGCCGCGAGGGATTGGCACAGCGCGTCGGGCAGCCAGGAGTTCCTGGATGCGAGGATGGAGCAGGCCCGGGGGAAGCCACTGAGCGAGCAGGCATTCACCCTGGCGGGTTGGCCGACACCAAACAGCACGGTGATAGAGGCGAAGTCGAAGCCACCGATCATCGGCAACCGCAAACCGACGGACCCGCAGATCGGACTGGCGGATGTGGCGGTACATCTGGCGGGTTGGGGCACGCCGACGGCCAACACGCCGGGCGGGACGCCCGAGCAGGCGCTGGCGCGCAAGCAGGATGCGGACTGCGGGAAGTCGGTGACCTGCCTAGCCCACCAAGTGCAACTTCTCGGCCCGGCCCGACTAACGGCTTCTGGCGAGATGCTGACTGGCTAGCATGCAGGGATGGAAAGTGGAGGCCAGTTGAACCCGGCACATTCCCGCTGGCTCATGGGGCTACCAGCCGAGTGGGACGACTGCGCGCCTACGGTAACGCGATCGTCCCGCAAGTTGCGGCAGCCTTCATCCGAAGCATGACGGACCCCGCATGACAACCCCAGTCCTATACCTACACGATCAGCCAGTGGTCACCAAACTGCACCGGCAGATCGCGGAGCTGCTGGACGAGCAAGCACGATTGGCCAGCGTCGTCGTCGCGCGCAATCTGGAGATAGCGGATCTCAAGCAGAAAATCCAAAAACTGGAAGGGCAAACGCATGATGCAAACAATCAAAAGCGCACGTAAACGCGGCCCTACGCTGGTGAGCAAACACCAGGTGTTGCAGGTGATCGTCGACCGGTTTTGCAGCAGTCCGGTGCAGTATTCGACCCGCCAGCAGATTGCGGACGAACTGTGTGTGCCTCTGGCTGTGATCGACGACCAGGTCGACCGACTCAAAGCCGACGGGTCAATCACGACCACCTTCAACGGCCATTTTTTCCCTGCGCATATCCGCGCCGACAGGCCGATGTCGCTCACGCGCAATCCAGGGCGCGAGTCAATACTTGAGATCGGCGAGACATGCGAGCACCTGTCGCCGGGTGAGATCCGCGAACTCATCCACCTTCTGGGGGGCATCACTCGCAGCGAAGTGAGAAGCGAAATACTGGCGATCAAGCGGGAGCTGGAGGCATGACGAATGAGGAATTGCTGAGCCATATCAAATGGCTGGAGACCGGCGTCGAGGTGACAACGCTTTGTCTGAACGTAGTTACCGACAATTTCGACGCATTCATGGGGCATCACATTGCAGGTACCGTCGACAAGCGAGTCCTGATGCGTGCGCGGGCGACGCTACCGCCACGGTGCGCGAACACTATTGATCGGGGGAATAAATGAAACGCCCAATGGTTTTCACGAATGGCTGCTTTGACATTTTTCACGCCGGGCATGTCGACTACCTCGAGCGCGCACGGGCGATGGGGGAGTGCCTTGTGGTGGGCATCAACTCTGATTCGAGCGTGCGCAAGCTCAAAGGCGCGACCCGACCGATAAACCGCCTGGCCGACCGCATTCGGGTGCTGGAGGCCCTGCGCTGTGTCGACATGGTGGTTCCTTTCTCGGAGGCGACGCCGCTGAATCTGATCATTCAGATCAACCCGCAGGTGCTGGTCAAGGGAGGCGACTACCTGCTCTATGACATCGTCGGCTACAGGGAGGTCACAGCGCGCGGCGGTTTGGTGTTCACTATCCCGTTCACACGTGGCGTGTCAACGACAAAACTGATTGAGAGGATGCGGGCATGAAATTTCTCGAATCGATGGGTGAGTGGAGTAATCGAATCCGAAGGGCAGGACCCCGGGCGCCATGCAGGACGTTTGACGAAATAGCTGAAGAATTCGGTGTGACGCCGCGTACCTTGACCGCGTTTATGGGTCACTACCCGGGAGCGCCAAGGCCCCTGATGGATTTAGGCAAGGGCAAAATAAAGGCGAAATGGTATGACCAGGCGGCGTTTCGAGCGTGGTGGAAAACGGTCCCACGCAAGTGAAACGCGCACTTTTCCTGGACCGCGACGGCGTGATCAACGACAACGGCAGCTTCGTCCACAAGATCGAGAATTTCGTTTTCATGCCCGGCATATTCGGCGTGTGCCGCCAGTACCAGGACATGGGCCACCTGATATTTGTGGTGACGAATCAAGCCGGGATCAGCCACGGATATTTCACCGAGGACGATTTCCAGACTCTCACGGCATGGATGGTCGATCAATTCGCAGCCCATGGCGTGACTATCACCAAGGTCTATCACTGCCCAGACTACGACCCGATCATGCGCAAGCCCGCGCCCGGCATGATCCTGCAAGCGGCCAGAGAGTACGGCATCGACCTGGCGCGATCAACGCTGATCGGGGACCGGGACACAGACATCGAAGCCGGGCGCGCGGCTGGAGTCGGGACGCTGATACTTGTGCCGCAAACTAATTTGTAACCGTACACAAAATAGCTGTTGACTGGCTCTATTGCATGCCGTACATTTAAGTCATGGGCAGGCAATAACGCAGGTCCAACACCTGGAGAATGCAAAATGAACTACTCTTTGACCCGGATCGCCGCTACCCTGATTGGTAGCACAAAGGTCGCCGCAAAGGCAGCGCTAAAAGCGGCCGGGCTGCCGCAGTCGCAGGCAGCTGAACTGCTGGCGGAACGGTCCAGGATCATGACGGCCAGGGCAGCAAAGCGTTCGGCCCGCGCCGTCAACAATCCCGGCACACGCACGCTGATGCGCACACCTGCCGCAAGACTGGATGTCCTGCGGCGCAAAGTGGTGGGCGCCGCAGCGGAGCACGCACTGCGTATCGGCGTTAACGACACGATGTCGGTCAGCCTGACGTCAGACCCGGCACTGGTGGGCTGGTCTCAGTCAGCCGAAGCGGACTGGGACAAATATCGCGGCAGCTACAAGGGATGGGCTTGCAATTACAAGGTAAACACGGTGACCGTCCCCGCAGACTGGCGCGTCCGTGTTCAGCGCCGTGGCCTGGCCGAGGTCGACGGCATGCTCACGCTGGATGCAGCGCCAGTGGAAGCTGTTGGTTGCGAGCTGTTTGCTGCGTCGTGGCTTGTCCAGCGCCGTGGGAACACCGCTGACCTAACTCGCGGGTATATTGCCCGGGCTGGCGCAATCACGTATCACGGCGCGACAATCGACCAGGCGCTCTCTGGCATCGCCCGCAAGGCGCGCGAACTGGCATTCTCGGCTCGCCTGGCCGGGGCCGACCTTACCGTTTTGGTCGCATCCTGCCCAGACGCCCGCGTGTCTGTTGCCGATGCCCGGCTCTCGGGCGCATGTGAGTACGGCATCAAAAGCTGGTGCGCATCTGTCAACCTGCCCTTTGACGCCGGCAGCGCAACACTCGCTGAGGTCTATGCCGCATACCAGCGCGAGCCACGCCCGGAAGCGCACGCAACCATTCTGCGCGTTCTGCGTCGCAACCGGGCCGCCATCGCCGCCTGACCACTGACCACCACAGGAGAACCAAATGACCAATCAATACCGCGTCGAGAACAAAACAAACGTTTGCGCAAACGGCAAGAAAACGAGTTTTTATCTTTTCGAGAGAGCTGGCGTTGCTTTCGTTTGTGCTGGAAATTTCACGGCACGCGGGTGGGACCGGACTGACGAACAGTGCATCGCCGCTGCACGAGAAACCATTGATCGGCTCGAAAACGAGTGACCACCACCCAAGGAGAATGAAATGACCAAAAGCCACCCCGATATCCGCTTCGATGCAATCATTGGGGAAAACTTTCCCTTCCGCATCGCGCAGCGCATCACGAAGTCCAAGCTGGAGGAAATCGCCGCGCGCATGGACCGGCGCATTGTGTGGGGCACCATGAACATGATCGGCAACACCACCGCCGAGGTGACGCTCACGAAGTGACAGCACCCACCACTGCTTGGCTTTTACGAGATGGTATGACCACCACCAAACCCACAGATACCATGGAATACCTTTTGTCACCCTCGTCCACGCGAATGGACTTGATGAATGTGCTGGAGCACCTGCGGGACGACGCAAAAGACAAAGCCACGCCACTTGCGATGTTCCACACCCAGCACGGCGATGAAGGCCGGCGGTCGCAAGCGATGTACTACTTTGGGCAGATGGATTTGATAGCCACCTTGATCTGGGCATTGGACGGCACCGCAATACGCGACGGCATTGAAAACCCGACCGTGAGCATTCGATGCGTATGACCGCCACTACCCCCGCAAGCTTGCCGGGCACCGCAAATTTGATTGATCACTGGAGAATGGGAACCATGGAACAACTCAGAGAAATTCAGAAAACGGCTTTTGCCGCCTGGCAGGCCGCGCCCACTGCCGCCAACGAGGCGGCGCTGAACGCTGCCACCGCCGCCGTCGCTGCGGCCAAGCGCGCAGCGGCGCCGGCCCCTGCTGTGATCGACCACGCAGCAATTGCCGCTGTGCTGGGGCGCGGCAAGCGGATTGCAGCCGACAACGCGATTACCCGCGAAACCAACCGCGCCGTGCGGATGTATGAGCAGGCAATGGAGTGGCCCCGGTGCGGCCAAAACTGGGGCATGTACCCCGGCGAAGCGGCTGCAGCGCGCATCGTAGACGCGATGGACATCGCATGATCTTCTACCCAGACGAAACGGGCAACACGCCCCAAACATACCGCCCGATGACGGACGAGGACATGGACGGCTGCGACGGCCCAGGCGACACGATGCCGTGCGAGACAGCCGACCAGGTTGCAAACCTGCTGGCGCTTGGCAGGCGGCAGGCGGCATCGCGCGACGAGGCAACTATGCGCGACGGCCTGCGTCACATCGCCCAGGCCATGAGCCTGGCCCGCGAGTGTGGCATTGTCGTTGCACCTTACAAATCGCCAGAGCGCAAGCTGCTGGAAGCAATTTTTGGAGAATCAAAATGATTTTGAACTTGACCCAACACGCGGCCAGCGCTGACCAAATAGCAGTGGGCGTGTCCGACCTGCCCGAGGCCGACAAGGCGCACCTGGTGCGCCTGCTGACCGTGGACGCCTTGCCCACCCGTGACGAGATCAAGGCACGGTGCGCAGACATTGCCACCCTTGCTAGCCTGCATGAGCCAGTGGCCCTGCACGCCATGATCGGAGGCGCGCCCTGGATGATGTCCGCGCTGGAGAATGCGCTGCGCGATGTCGGCATCGAGCCGGTGTATGCGTTCAGCGTCCGCGAGTCCGTGGACCAGCACCAGCCCGATGGATCCGTGCGCAAGGTCGCCGTTTTTCGGCATGCGGGATTTGTGGCCGCATGACTACTACCCCACCACCCCCCGCCAAACGCCGCGTCGGCAGGCCCATCCTGCCCCAGGGCAAGGGCAAGACAGCCAGGATGGAGCTGCGAGTGAGCCCGGCCACGCGGCATCACGCGCACCGGGCAGCCAAGGAAGCCGGCCAAAGCGTATCGCAGTTTTTCACGTCACTACTTGCGGGAGCAGGACATGAAACTCGATGACATGCTCGTGCCCAAGGGATTCACGATCCGCCAAGCCATACGCCAGGCCATGAATGACGATTGGCGCAGCCGACAAGGCGCTCGGAACGCGACCGGCCACGGTGCAACATACGACATATCGCTCCATTTCTCCGTCACAGTATCCGCCGCCATGGCGAACGAGGTACTTGACAAGATCGAAGCCGAGGAAGCTGCCAAGCGCCCCTGACCTACAGAAGAGCACAGAGGACAACAGAGGATGCCCGCCACAGTGCGGGCTTTTTAACGCCCGTTGCCCCCGGCATCAGTCGCCAAACTGCAATGCACATTGCAATATCGGCGCCTATGAGCAACGTTACAGCCAAGCCGGCAGCCTGAAACCATGGCTGCATCAAAGAAAGTCGATTACGACCTGATCGAGCCAGACTGGCGCGCGGGCATCAAGACGCCTGCGCAGCTTGCCGCTGAGTACACCAAGGCTACCGGCATCAAGGTCAGTAGAGTGGCGATCATCAAGCACTTCGACAAGATCGGAGTGCCACGCGACCTGAGAGCGAAGATCCAAGCCAAGGCCGAAGCCATGGTTGCAGAGTCGATGGTTACAGGCATGGTTTCAACGAAAACCAAAAATAGAGATATTGAGGTCATTGAGGTCAACGCACAGAAGGTCGCGCTGATCAGAACATCGCATCAGTCGTCCATCGGTCGCGGTCGTAATGTGACGATGAAGCTACTGGCCGAACTGGAAAGCCAGACCGACAACCAAGGCCTGTACGCTCAATTGCAGGAACTGTTGCACGACCCCATTGGCGACGACGATGGCCCGGCGGCGAAAGAGCGCCACCGCAAGCGGCTCGAAGTATTTGACAAGGCCATGTCGCTGGGCAGCCGCACAAGCACGATGAAGGCCCTGGCTGAGTCACTATCAAAGCTGGTGGCCCTGGAACGCGAGGCATATGGCATCAGCTCAAGCCCCGGCGAGGCCGATGACCCGCTGGCGCAATTGCTGCACGGCTTTAAGGCCCGCACGATTCAGCCCGTAGCAGACGACCCTGACTTGCTGACAGCATGAGCGCAATTCCTGCTAACGAGGAACAACTGGCATTATGCCTGGCCGACCCCATGTGGCGGCTGGCCAATCTGTATCACATTCTCGTCAAAACTGCCAAGCCAGCGGACGGACAAGACCCGAACTCGACGCCCGACAAAAAGGTCCTGTTCAAAATGAACCGTGCCCAGCGCCGATTCCTGGTCAGAATCTGGAACCGCAATGTCGTACTCAAGGCCCGCCAAGTCGGCATCACAACGCTGATATGCATTCTGTGGCTCGATCACGCCTTATTTGTGCCAAACCAGCGTTGCGGCATCGTGGCCCAGGACGATGGCGCCGCCAAGATCATCTTTCGTGACAAGGTCAAATTTGCTTACGAGAACCTGCCCAACGAGATCCGTTCGCGATTCCCGCTGACCAAGGACGCCGCTGACGAACTGCTGTTCGCGCACAACAATTCAAGCGTGCGCGTTGCCACGTCGATGCGCTCCGGAACGCTGGACCGTCTGCATGTATCTGAGATGGGGAAGATCGCCGCGATGTACCCGCTCAAGGCCACGGAGGTTATGACCGGATCCATCCCGGCTGTTCCAGACGACGGCATCGTGGTCATTGAGTCGACCGCCGAAGGCCGGCAGGGCGCTTTTTTTGACATGGTAACGACGGCGCAGCGCTACTCAGCCGAGCGCCAGAAACTGACCGTCAAGGATTACCGGCTGCACTTCACAAGCTGGTGGCAGCACGACGAGTACCGCATGGATCCAAGTGGCGTGTTCGTGTCAGACGAGGACCACGGCTACTTCGACGCCATTGAGATTGAGTGCGCCACCAGGATCGACCTGTCTCAGCGCGCCTGGTACATCAAAACCCGCGACAGCACGTTTAGCGGTAGGCCAGAGAAGATGTGGCAGGAATACCCGAGCACGCCGGAAGAAGCCTTTCAGGTAACCGGCGACGGAAACTATTACGCCAAGGACATGCTCTCGCTTCGCAGGCGCGGCGGCATCCGCAACGTACCGGTGCTCGATGTGCCGGTAAACACGTTCTGGGACATCGGCAAGGGCGACGGCACTGCCGTATGGTTCCACCAAGATGTCAATGGTGAGGACCGGTTTGTCGGGTATTTTGAGGCGCACAACGAGAACCTTGCTTTCTACGCCCGCCGCATCAAAGAGGTTGGCGCCGAGCGTGGGTTTGTCTATAACAAGCATTTCCTGCCCCACGACGCAGCGCACAAGCGCCTGACTGACACAAACAAGTCGACGGAGGAAATGCTGAACGATCTAGGCATCACGAACACAGAGATAGTGCCAATCATCACGCAACTGATCAACGGTGTAGAGCAGACCCGCAAGCACATGAAGGGCTGCTACATCGACAAAGACTGGTGTGTTGATGGCATCAAGGCACTGGACGGCTACCAAAAAAAGTACAGCCAAGCCGATCAAGCGTGGATGAACGAGCCCAACAAGCGCAACGGCTGCAGCGAAGGCGCAGATGCGTTTCGGCAATGGGCGCAGGCCAAGGAAAACGGCCAGATAACCATTGCTCACACAGGGGCCAGATACCGACCCCCACCACCGCCCGACTGGCGCCAGTAGGACCAAAACATGATCAATTCTCTGAGCCCTGCAACCATGGGAAATGACGCCACTGACGAACAATCGGGCGGCGGCCTGACCCTGGCCGAGTTCACAAAGTTTTTCAATGAGATTCAGTTGCAACCGGCATGGCGCGCAGCCGCCGACCGGGAAATGGACTACGTCGACGGCAACCAACTCGACTCTGTGATCCTGCAAAAGCAAGCCGCATTGGGCATTCCTCCAGCCATCGAGAACCTGATGGGGCCGGCGGTCAAGGCTGTGACGGGTTTTGAGGCTAAGACCCGCACAGACTGGCGCGTCTCGCCCGACGGTACAGGATCCGAGGGCGAAGATGTCGCCAAAGCCCTGAACTACAAACTCAACCAGGCCGAGCGCTCAAGCGGCGCCGACACGGCATGCTCTGAGGCATTTCGCACACAGTACGCGGTCGGTATCGGCTGGGTCGAGGTCGCGCGCGAGAGTGACCCGTTCCTGTTCTCATACCGGTGCACACCGATACATCGCAACGAAATCTGGTGGGACATGAAGGCCAAGGATCGCCTGATGCTCACCGACGCGCGGTACATGATCCGGCGCAGATGGACCGAGAAGGAGCTGGCCATCCTCAAATTCGAGGACAAAGCTGACCTGATCGAACGATCGTGCGGGCACTGGACCGGGCCGTGGGAACTCAATCTGGACGGCGGAACGTCCACCGACCTGGCTCAGGCATGGGCAGACGAGCGTGGCTGGTCAATCGAAGAGCAGGAGTGGCGCGACACCGAGCACAACCGCGTGTGCTTGTTCGAGGTCTGGTATCGCCGATGGGAGTCGGTCACGGTGTTCAAGATGCCCGATGGGCGAGTGATGGAGTACGACCAGGACAACCATTTGCACGTCATCGCAATGGCAAGTGGGTCCGTCAAGCCAGAAAAGGCCATCGTCTCGCGCATGTACGCGTCTATTTGGATGGGACCGCACAAGCTGTCGGACCAGAAAAGCCCATACCTGCACCGACATTTCCCGTACCAGATGTTTTGCGGCGACAAAGAGGACCGCACAGGAGTCCCCGTCGGCGCGGCGCGCGGCATGATGTTCCTGCAGGACAACATCAACGCGAGCATCAGCAAGATCCGATGGGGCATGGCCGCTATCCGCACCGAGCGCACCAAAGGCGCCGTGGATATGACCGATGAGCAATTCCGACAGCAGATAGCGCGCGTTGACGCGGACATCATCCTCAACGCGCAGCACATGGAAAAGGCTGGCGCGCAGTTCAAGGTCTACCGCGACTTCCAGCTCAACGAGCAGCAATACAAGATGCTCACGGACGCACGCGCTGGCATTGAGCGCCAGTCGATCAGCAACGCATTTCAGGGTAAGTCGGGCACCGCCACCAGCGGATTGCAGGAGTCCACCCAGGTCGAGCAGTCAACGCAGGCGTTGGGGTCCTACATGGACAACTTCAAGAGCGCCAGGACTGGCGTGGGCGAACGCCTGTTGTCGATGATCGTGCAGGACATGACCGGCAAAGCTGAAACCGTGGTGATCCCAAAGAGCCCGGTGCGCGATGAAATGTTGGTGAAAATGAACCAGCCGGCCGAAGACGCGGAAACCGGCATCCAGTACCTGACCAACGATGTGCAGCGCATTCGGCTCAAGGTCGCACTCAACGACGTCCCGAGCACGCCGAGCTTTCGAAGCCAGCAACTGTCGGCCCTGTCTGAGGCATTCAAGGCAATGCCAGCGCAGTATCAGGAGGTCGCATTGCCGCACCTGCTGGCACTCATGGACATCCCTGACCGCGAGGAAATCATTTCTGACATCAAGGCGGCGAAGGACCGGTCAACGCCCGAGCAGATCGAGGCACGCATCAAGCAATCTGTCGATGACGCACTCATCAAGTCCGATCACGCACTGCGTGGACGTGAACTCGATGCCAAGTACAACCCTGACAAGATGCAGGCCGAGGTCGACAAACTCGTGGCCGAGCGGGTCAAGATAAGCGTGGAGGCTGCATTTAGCGCGTATCAAGGCGGCGGCCAAGTTGCGGCAAACCCCATGATCGCGCCAATCTCCGACGAGATACTGAAGCAAAGCGGCTGGCGCCCGCCCACACCGATCGGCATTGATCCGAACCTGCCCATTCCTACCATCCCCGCCATGGCTGCACTACCTGACCAGACGGGCATGGTAGGACAGATACCGCCAGTGCGCGAGAACACCAGTCCAGGCCTGCCGCCAGTACCACAAGAACCCGCCACCGGCATGACGGGCATCGAGACACCGACCTTCGAAGACAACCTTGGAGCGCAGCCATGACCGAGCGTAGTGATGTGCCGCGCCCGAGCCCGACAGCGCATCACCGGGCCGACCTGTACGGCGTCAAGTCACGCGCGGCAAAGGGTCGTGACAAGCGCCAAAAGCCCATTGCCCCCGGCGATGCTGTTCAAACACGTTTCGCATTGGCACATTACGCATACCGCAAGCCGTGAGGCTGCCGGTAGGTAGACCGCAACCCGTGAGGGCGCCGGTTTCCCGCAAGACGGAGAGGACGGGGCTTCGGCCCCTGACTCACAAGAGTAAGCCCTTCAACGCGGCCACGGCGATATGTGGCAAGGGTGATTGATGAAAACGCAAGCAGAGTTTTTCCTTGAGAACGCAGTCAACGGACAGTTGACCGATGCACTGATGGGCCAGATGCTAAATCTGCCCGAGGGCGATACCACGATTAATCCCGTGGACAGCGGCGTCTCGCCCGACGCTGACGATGCAACGGACAGCAAGACAAGTGACAGCGTGAATGATGCGGGCAGTACGCCGCCTGTCGATCCAGCGAAGCCGCCAGATACCCCCGTGGTACTGGCAAAGGACGGTGTTCACACCATCCCGTATGCAGAACTGGAGCGTGCGCGTGGCGCGGAAAAAGCCCTAACCGATCAACTGACTCAAGCGCAGACACAGCTCGCCGCCCTCCAAGCGGTACGAGCAGCGTCAACGCAGCCAGATGTACAGGCGCCACAAACGCCTGCAGCCGGCGAGTACGAGATCGATCTGGGCGACTTTTCCGAGGATGCGATCAAGGACGGCATTCTTGCCGCGATTGACGCTGGTGTTGGCACTAAAACAGCAGCACTGATGGCCAAGGTGGCAGCACTGGAGCAAGCGCAGTCCCAGGCACAGCAACAAAAGTCTGTGTCCGAGGAAGACGCTCACTACGGCGCTATCAACACGGCGCATCCTGATATCGAGTCGGTCCTGGAGAGCCAGGAATACGGCAAGTGGCTCGCATCACAGCCCAGCTACGTTCGGGTCGGCATCACTGCGGCGGTCGAAGGCGGCACAGCCGCTGAGGTCATCGAAGCAATCGATTCGTACAAGGCGGCAACAGGAAAAACGATACCGCCACCCACGGCCAGCACCCAACCAGGCGTTGACCCGAAGGTGGCGGCGGCAGCGGCAATAGCCAGGGCCAAGTCGAGCCCGCCAACGAGTCTGTCGGACATCCCGGCTGGCACTTCGGCGCATCACGACGAGTCTGCGGCAATGCTGAGTATGTCGGCCACCGGCCTTATGGGCAAGTTCGAGGGTAAGACCCCGGACCAAATCATGGAGTTGATGAGCCGGATTATTTGATCCCACCACATGGCAGCGCCGGGATGGCGCAGCCGGTCCCTTTGAAGGAGTTTCACCATGCCAGCTACCAATATTCCGTATGGCTCGGCCCTTGCAGTAACACTGCAATCGGCTGGTCTTTTCGCTGCGAACATGCAGCGCAACACGAAGATGAACCGACTCGTCGGCAAGATGCCTCAGCAGGCAAATGCCGAAGCGACCATCCGCAATCAGTCCAGCAACGAATACCCAATCGTTCGCAACATGGACCTGACCAAGATGGCCGGCGAGGAAATCACCTTCGACCTGATCAACCCACTTGGCGGCAAGCCGATCATGGGCTCAAGCGTCGCAGAGGGTCGCGGTCGCTCGATGAGCCTCACGCAAGACAAGCTGCGCATCAACCAGGCGCGCTACCCGATTTCCGCTGGCGACACGATGACGCAGCAGCGCACGCCGCACGAACTGCGCAAACTCGCCCGTGCGCTGGGTCAGTCCTATATGGACCGACTGGCCGATCAGTTGTGCTTGGTGCACATGGCCGGCGCGCGTGGTTTCCACGACAACATCGAGTGGGCCGTTCCAAAGGCGTCGGACGCTGACTTCGCGGCCATTGCCATCAACCCGGTCAAGGCCCCAAGCCGCAATCGGCACTACATGTCGACCGGATCAGGCATTGAGCGCATCGTGGCTTCCGCCAACGCGATAACCATCGCCACGACGGACGTCATGAATGCCGACGTGGTTGATGCTGTGCGCATGACCCTGGACTCTATGGCAGTGCCCCCACCCCCGGTGATCTTCGAGGGCGACAAGATGGCCAACGACGAGCCGCTGCGCGTGTTGCTGTGCTCGTCTGAGCAGTACGGAGCCTTCCTGAAAAGCACCAACTTCCGAACCCTCCAAGCGAACGCGATGGCGCGTGCTCAGATGTCCGGCATGAACCCGCTGTTCATGGGAGAGGCTGGGATCTGGAACGGCATTTTGATCGTCAAGATGCCCAAGCCGATCCGCTTTTATGCCGGCGACAGCCTGCGTTGGTGCGCAAGTCTCACGAGCGAAACGGAAACCGCCACTGACCTGGTGCCGGCAGCTTTCAGCACGACCCACGCTGTTGACCGCGCGCTGCTCATCGGCGGTCAAGCGCTGGCCGAGGCATGGGGCAAGCACCGCAAGTCTGGTGTCCCGTACTTCTTCAGCGAGGTCGAACTGGACCACGGCGACAAGCTAGAACTGCTTGTTGGCGCAATCAACGGTCGCTCGAAGATTCGCTTCGCCATCGACCACGGCGACAGTACGCAGCCCACCGACTACGGCGTCATTGCCATCGACACGGCTGTCGCTCTGGCGGCCTGATCCAACGCGGGACCCTAACCGGTCCCGCAGTCGCATCAACCAACCAACCCCATAGATCAGGAGCCCATCATGGCCACGATTACTCAACTCAAGATCAATTCGCAGGCGTCGTTCGGCGGCGTTGCTTACGGCAACGCAACCTCGCTGTCGTTCAAACTCACAACCACCTCTGCTGGCAAGTGGACGGACTCGGACACTCCGGGATCTGCTGTTGGCGTCAGCGACAAGCTGCGCCTTGGCATTCTGCCCGCCGGCATGCGGCTGGAAGAGTCACTTTGCATCGTGTCTGACGCCTTCACGGCAACGGCAACGGCAAAGATCGGCTTCGAGTATGTCGACGGCGTGGACAGTACCGCTGTCCCGCAGGATGACGACTACTTCCATGCGGCGCTGGCCTACAACGCCGTTGGACGCACCGCCGCCAACAACACGGCAGTTGCGCCGCTGGTCCTTCCAAAGGACGCCTATCTGACCCTGGTGAATCAGACCGCAGCCTTGGACGCGGTTGGCGTCATCGACATCCTGATCAGGGGTGTTCTTACGGGCGCTCCGTAACCGGCACAGTGAATCAGGGGGGCCTTCGGGCCTTCCCTTTCTGCATTTATGGAGTGAGCATGAAACCAGACCAATCCGCGAGCGAGAACGTGTCGATCAAGTACATCGGCAAGAGACAGACACATACCGACGTGCTGTACGGCACACGCATCGTCTGGTCCGCGCCTGGAGAAAGTCACCTGGTTCCAACGGACAAGGCGCTGCAGATGCTCAAAGTAAACCATGACGTCTACGCCCTGGGCGATGAAACCGACGAGGTCGAGTCATCTGCCGTGCCGGTGCAAAAGGCTGAAGACGATGTCGACAAGCTACAGGCCACGATGGACAGCATCGCCAACATGAACAAGGCCGAACTCAAAAGTTTCGCCAAGACGTGTTTCCGTGTCGATCTGACCGGCAACGTGGCTGATATGCGCACCGAGGCCGCCAACATGGTCCACCGCTTCGGGGTGCAGTGACATGACCTTGTCCGAGTTGATCAAGCAATTTCGGGTTGATGCGGAAGATCGCGTTGGCCCGGACTACTTGGCCGACAGCACTATGGTCAAGTATTGGATCAACGAGGCAGAAGAAGAGGCCTGCATCCGAAAGCGCCTACTGCGCGAGGTCACCAATGCTGACTTGTGCACCATCGCTGTGACCACGGTCCTTGGCAGCGTCTACGCTCTGCACTCAGCCGTCGCATGGGTCACTCGGGCTGACTTCACGCCCAACGGCGAGACCGACCCGATCAACCTGACTCTGGTGGACGCAGTCTATATGGACCGCCTGCGCCCGTACTGGCGCACCACTACAGAGCAGCCGCAATTCCTGATAGTTGACGATACCAGCGTTCAACTCGGGTGCATTCCAGAAACCGACGGCGCGCTGCAGCTTGAGGTGTACCGCGTCCCGCTGGACAAGATCGAGGATCGAACCAGCGAATCGCCTGAGATTGGGCGGGCACATCACCGCCACCTGATCAAGTGGGCGCTGCATCGCAACTACGCCCGGCCCGACTCTGAGGTCTACGACCCAAACAGATCTGAGCGCGCCCTGGCCGAGTTCGATATGTATTTCGGCATCCGGCCAGACGCCGACATGCGCAGGGGGCAAGAGGGTAACCGTCCGCAGAACAACGTGGCGTACTACTGATGAAACCATCAAACGTCACCGCCTTTCGAGGCCTGAACACCACGGCTGACCCGCTCAGGCTGGGTCTTGGCTGGCTGTCCACGGCCAACAACGTCAA
>ENA-ORBV01009606-ORBV01009606.1-microbial-mat-metagenome-genome-assembly--contig:-NODE-9606-length-15793-cov-3.494782_pt1 | contig 15793 bp, 14 predicted proteins | sample MGYA00237777_ERZ505514 | MGnify/ENA primary metagenome ERZ505514 (study PRJEB26160, sample SAMN06269048) | microbial mat metagenome | isolation source: Oligotrophic lake microbial mat | place... | reverse complement strand
TGATACGGCGACCACCGAGATCTACACCTCTCTATTCGTCGGCAGCGTCAGATGTGTATAAGAGACAGGTCTTTATACAAAATGCCCATTTATGCGACATACGATTTCAGTTTTAGTAGAAAATAAATTCGGTGTGCTAGTCCGCATCGCAGGTCTATTCAGCGGACGCGGCTATAACATCGACACGCTGAACGTGGCGCCGACCCATGATCCAAAAACGTCTCGCATGACGATTGTGGTGCGCGGGGATGACAACGTTCTTGAGCAAGTGACCAAGCAATTAAACAAGCTCGTCGACGTTTTGAAGGTAGATGATTTTAAAGACGGTGAGTATGTGGATCGGGAATTGGTCCTTGTAAAAGTGAGCGTCAACTCGAAGTCCCGCGCAGAAGTGATGCAGATTTGTGATATTTTTCGCGCTAAGATTGTGGATGTGCAACCCCACAACCTGACCATCGAGGTCACCGGTGATGAAAGTAAGATTGAGAAATTTCTGGGCCTGATGAGTTCGTTTGGCCTTGAGAACATTACGCGTACCGGCAAAGTTGCGATGCCGCGGAGATAGAAAAGAACCGCTTTTTAAATTTAAAAATCAACCAGGATAATTATGCTAGCTAAAGTATACACAGAAAAAGATGCAGACCTTAAGTATTTGAAAAACAAAACCGTGGCCGTCCTTGGTTTCGGGTCCCAAGGTCACGCGCATGCGTTGAACCTGAAGGAAAGTGGAATCAATGTCATCGTGGGTCTCTACAAGGGCAGTAAGTCCGTCGAAGTGGCTAAGAAAAAGGGATTTAAGGTTTATGAAACAGGCGAAGCAGTTCGCCGTGGGGATGTGATCATGATTGGTATTCCCGATACTAAACAGCCCAAGGTGTACAAAAATGACATCGAACCTAATCTGACTCCCGGAAAAACTCTTTTATTTTCGCACGGCTTCTCAATTCATTTTAAAACAATTGTACCACCTAAGAACGTGGACGTTATCATGGTTGCCCCTAAAGGTCCTGGCCACATTGTGCGGCGCCAGTTCCTCGAGGGCAAAGGGGTGCCTGCTTTGATCGCGATTTATCAGAATCCAAGTAAGAAAGCCAAACAAGTGGCATTAGCATGGGCCAAAGGCGTGGGCGGAACGCGCGGTGGTGTGCTTGAGACGACCTTTAAAGAAGAAACTGAAACTGATCTTTTCGGTGAGCAAGTGGTCCTGTGCGGTGGCGTGACAGCTTTAATTCAGGCTGGGTACGAAACGCTTATTGAGGCCGGGTACCAACCTGAAATGGCTTATTTTGAGTGTCTCCACGAACTGAAACTGATTGTTGATCTTATCAACGAAGCCGGTATTGCCGGGATGCGTTTCTCGATTTCTGAAACGGCCAAGTGGGGTGATATCAGCGTGGGGCCAAAGATCATTGATAGCTCGGTCAAAAAACGTATGAAAGTCGCTCTTACAGAAGTTCAAAATGGTAAGTTCGCCAAGGGCTGGATTCGTGAGTACGAGACCGGGTATAAGAAGTATCATCAACTTCTTAAAAAAGGCGAATCTCATAGCATTGAGAAAGTCGGTTCCCGCCTTCGTTCACTCATGCCCTGGATTGAAAAGCGCAACATAAAAGGCGCTCAAGCTTCGTATTAACGCCCATTGAAACGGGTGGTTTTACGGCCTCAATAAATAGGCAGTCTTAAGACGACTCCAGAGTGAGTCCTCTTCATCGATTTTATGCTTAACCCGTCCTTCCGGTACACGATCGGAGGGATGAGACGATGGACTTTATTGGCATGTGATCCGAGCCATGCCCCACAACGGAGGGGTTTTGCACCTACATAAGGCAAACCTAACTCAAGACGATTACTGAGGGTCGAATTTCAAATCTGTTGCAGGAAGCGCGGAATCGGGACAAGATTCGGGCAAGATGGAAGTCATGGTGGTTATTGGACTCAGTATATTGCTTTTGGGGTTGGTCGTGTCAGCCGCATTTTTTTCGTTAGCGGAAGGAGCCTTTTTTTCCTTGAAGCCCTTGCAGGTAAGACGGCTGCGGGAAAAGAACCCGAAGTATGGCCAACCTTTATCGGAACTTTTGGAAAAACCTGAACAGGTCCTCAATGTCATCGTTATCGGACACACAGCATCCATCTTTGCGGCGACAGTGGTTTTTTGGTCTTTGTTTTATTACTCGTTCCCTGGGCTCCACTTTTTTGTGGTTAGTTTTATCGTGTTCCTTCTCCTTCTCATCGGTACTGAGATTATCCCCAAAACGATTGCCGTGCATAATCCGTTACAAATTTCGTTAAAAATTGTGCATCCATTTAAAGTGGTGCGGGACCGGATTAGGCCAGTGTCGAATTTGTTTGAGAACCTTGTGTCTTCCGTGGTGCGCCGGGCCACGTTACGATACAAATTAAAGACGACCTTGAACGAATCGGAATTTCAAACAGTCATTCAAACAGGCGAAGAGGAAGGGTTTCTGAAGGAAACCGAGAGTGCCATGATTCAGTCCATCGTAAAGCTTGGCGACAAGTCAGTCCGTGATGTTATGACTCCTCGGGTTGACATGGTGGCAGTGGGGAACGATTGGTCGACTATGCGGATAGAAGAAACGATTCGGCCCATTCGGCATCGGGCCATTCCCGTGTTTGATACCACGCCAGACTTGATTATTGGAGTGCTCAGCACCAAACGGTTTTTAACGGAAATGGGAACTGACATATCCGAAATGATGGAACCACCTCTGTACGTTCCCGAGACGATGAAAGCGCTCACACTTTTAAAGTTCTTTCTCACCAGAAACGCACGAGTCGCCATTGTGGTTGATGAGTTCGGGGGCTCTTCCGGAGTTGTGACCGATGGCGATATACGCGAAGAAATTTTTGGTGACGTCGAAGGTGACTTCGACAGAAAAGAGTGGCTTATAGAAAAATTGGCCGAAGGTAAATATTTTGTGAACGGATCAACCAAACTCAAGGAGTTACAGGAAGTCACAGGCATTGATGTGGTTGAGGATGACATTGATACCGTAGGCGGACTCGTTCAGGTGAAACTTGAAAATAACGCGCATGTGGGGTCGGTGATCGATTTGCCCGGGGCGCGGTTTATCGTTCAGAAGATATCCCGGCACCGGGTATTGCAAGTGATGGTTGAAAAGTTAGTGTTTACTGCCGAACAGGAAGAAGCCCTCGAAGAGGAACGCCAAAACGAGGAGAAAACCTCGTGAGTGTAGCTGTCTTTGGAATTATAGTGTGCTGGTTGCTTTCCTTTCTATTTACTGGATTGGAAACGGGGGTGCTGACGCTTGATCGAATCAGACTCAAGGAGCGGGTGAAACGCCGCCAAAAAAGCGCGATAATTCTTGAGGAGTTGCTTGAGAATTCTGAGAATCTTTTTGCGACATTGTATTCCTGTAATTCACTCGTCCAAGTGTGTGCGACATTATTTTACCTCCGATGGATGGCTCATTCAGGGTTGTCGGCTTGGGCCGCCTTGATATTGTCGATCACTTATCTGTTAGGATTTATCATTGTCGCTCGTTTACTCCCCAAATCATTGTTTCGGGAGGTTCCCCTGCGCATGAGTTTGTTGTTAGCTCGCCCGATTCAGTGGCTGAGTATTGTGTTAATGCCCGTGGTGTGGATGTCTAGTTGCATCGCTGCGCTTGTTCGAAAGTCTTGGGGAGCAGAAGAAAAGTCAGGTCGAATTTTTGCCACACGCGAGGAAATTGGGTTGATCGCCCGTGAATCCGTTTCATCGGAAATCAGCCAAGAAGAAAAACAAATGATTACCGGCGTGCTTGATTTCCGGAAATCGACTGTTGGCGATATGATGGTTTCCGCAGAGTCATTAGTGGTGGTGCGTCGTGGAAGCAGCCCCGCTCAAGTCATAGAATACGTTAAGGGGAAAAGCGTTTCTATCCTCCCTGTGCTCGATCAACAAGATGAAGTTGTTGGGGTTATTTCTGTCTATGATATTTTATTTTCCAATAATTGGAAGGAACAGAAAGACCTTGGGAATTATTTACGCCGCGCTGTGTGGGTGGATAAAACAGATCAAGCGGATACGACTTTACAGCGTTTGGGCGCCTCTCGTCAGCGTGTGGCACTCGTGCGGGATGAACATGGGAAGCTTGGGGGAGTAGTAACGGTTGAGGATCTTACCGAAAAAATAGTGAATCGGGTATTGGGATAACGATTAGCACAGATTAAACATGAGTTTTATTCCTCATCCACTTGTGAGTGGAATCCGTAGTTGAACAAAACACGTGAGTCTTTCCATTTATTTTTGCTTTTAAGGAGGATTAAATGCATTTCTGTCCCCTTGAACACAGCTGAGGCCGCAAAAGTGTGTCCCGCGGCATCGGTGTACCCCGTTTTTGCGGCGCGCATTTCGGGCATCACGCCGAGGAGTAAGTTTCGATTGCGGATAAGTTTAGGGCCGCGCGCAGAATGGGCTGTGTAACGCTCGGTTTCGAGGATTGATTTAATCTCGCGGTACGAAATGGCTTTGCGAAAAATTTTGAGTAGGTCCACACAAGTTGTGTATTGGCCGGGATGCGTGAGTCCATGAGGATTTGCATAACGAGTTGAAGTGCAACCCAATTGCTTTGCTCTCGCATTCATCATTTCGATAAATTGACTTTCTGATCCCCCCACGTGCCGAGCCAAGGCTTTTGCAGCGTCATTTTCGGAACCAATAAGCATGGCGTGCATAAGCTCCCTCACAGAAATTGATTCTCCAGTAACCAGTGGAAGAACATTCGGCTCCACTTGGGTATCGGAAGCCTTCACTAAAACCTGACCTTTCAGTCCCGGGTTTTCCATCACCAAAAGTGCCGTCATCAACTTTGTGGTGCTGGCAGGCATCAGCTGTTTAGTTGGATTCTTTTGAAAAAGGACCTGATTCGATCTCGCATTAACTAATAAAACGGCATTGGCGCTGATCGAGTTTTGAACCTCTTCGCGGGTGAATTGGGGGGCTTGCGAGCGAGGAGCTGCGACAGCGTGTGCTGTGATAAAAATGAATAAAACGAGTGGTAGTGAAAGAATTTTCATATCTGTAACGCTAAAAACACATCATTATCGACATTGATTAATAACTTATTTGATTAACTGGCACGGAACTGGCAGAATTTTCTAAGCATCAAAACTCCTATGACCGCTACACTCTTAACATTCAAGCCTCTTTCTCGCCGGAAGGTGTTACTCGTATTTCCAAAATATAGTAATTCATTTGGCACGTTTCATCATGCTTTTCCATTGATGGGAGATGTTCAGGCATTTATGCCGCCACAAGGAATACTTCTCATTGCTGCGCTTATCCCCACAGAATGGGAAGTTCGGTTTGTGGATGAGAATATTCGTCCCTCGACCAATGAAGAATTTGAGTGGTCCGACATGGTTTTCATTTCTGGGATGCACATTCAACGCGGGCAGATTAACGATATTAATGCGAGAGCTCATAGTCACAATAAAGTGACAGCCCTGGGTGGACCGTCGGTGTCAAGTGCTCCTGATTTTTATCCAGAAGTGGATTTATTGCACTGTGGAGAAGTAGGTGACGCTACGGTGAATTTATTTATGGCATTGGATAAATCTGTGGAGCGTCCGCCTCAACAGGTTGTTTACCGAACGGTTGAACGCATGGCGATGAGCCAATTTCCGAGTCCGGCGTACTACATGGTCAACGTCAGTAAATACCTTTTGGGCTCGGTCCAGTTTTCAAGTGGCTGTCCTTTCACGTGCGAGTTTTGTGATATCCCAGCACTTTACGGACGGAACCCGCGGTTAAAAACGCCTCAGCAAGTTATTCACGAACTGGATCAGTTGCGAGAAGGCGGGGCGGAAACCATATACTTTGTCGACGACAATTTTATTGGTAACCCTAAAGCAACTCATGAATTGTTGATAGCCCTCGCGGAGTGGCAGAAAAAACATGATTACACTGTGCGTCTCTCGTGTGAAGCCACTCTGAATCTATCTAAATACCCTGACATTTTGGCGCTCATGCGGAAGGCGTATTTTATTACTGTGTTTTGTGGAATTGAAACTCCTGAACCCAATGCACTTAAAGCCATGGGTAAAACACAAAACTTGCGTGATCCAATTTTAGAATCGGTTGAAACCTTTAACAAGTACGGGATAGAGGTCGCCTCGGGAATTATAATGGGCTTTGATACCGACACGCCTGAGACCCCAAGGGCCATTTTAGATTTTGTGAAGGCCTCGCACATCCCCATTCTGACCATGAACATTTTGTATGCCCTTCCCAATACCCGTTTATATACAAGGTTGCAGGCTGAAGGTAGGTTAACCGATGAACCGGGGCGTGATTCGAATATCATCTTTATTCAGCCTTATGAAGAAGTGGTCGAGGACTGGCGCAATGTCGTTCGACAGACTTATCAGGCCGAAGCGATTTACAACCGGTTTGATTATCAAAGTAAAAATACATTTGTGCACCGCATGAAACCCACTAAACCCTGGAAACAAGCGACGCCAAGGAACCTCAAGCGTGCGCTAAGTATCATGTCTAGAATCATCTGGCATGTGGGGATAAAGGCTGATTACCGTCGACTTTTTTGGAAAATGTTCTGGGAGAATTTAAAGACCGGCCAGATCGAATCCATTTTTCATATCTCAATGATTTCGCATCATTTGATAACCTACGCCCGTGAATGCACCCGAGGCAGTATGCAGGCCTCGAACTACTCGCATCGCGTCGTAGAGCCCGATCAATCGACCAAAGCAGCCTAAAAGAGTCTGGAAAAGTCTAAAATCTAAATTGACACCAGACTCATTGGGAATCTTTTTTAGAGGAGAGTCACTCCGGAAGAGTGTGTCTGAGGGAATTAGACCCTCGACACTATGTATATCACACGTGATGACAAGAAGTAAGGCGAGGGTGGGTCGTCCGCTGAATCCCTTTTTTAATTATCGGTAAATTTCGTCATCTAGAACTTGCGTTTTGGAAAATCAGTGGCAGTCTTCGTCGCGGATTATATGGATTGTAGGTCAATACAATTTCAAAAATATGATTTAACGCTTTCTCCTAATTTTTTAAAAAAAAGTAAAAAATGAACAGTACTTGGTTTTTCTGGCAGGCAGTTGGTTTTATAGGCGGTGTGGTTTATTGCAGTTTTTTTGAATGGACCCTGCACCGGTTTGTCATGCATAAGAACTTAAAGTTTTTTCAATATCCTTTTCGTTCCCACGCCTTGATTCATCATACCGTGTTTAAAGCCGATCAAACGTATCACTTTAAACGTCATCAAGATAAGAAAATTGTGAAGATGGCTTGGTGGAATGCTCCCCTGATGTGGACGATTCACCTTCCATGGTTTTACCTCCTCCAAAAGGGCACCGGAGTCCATGTAATGTGGGGTCTCCTTTTGTCGATGGTTATCTATTATATCGTGTACGAATATATGCATTATTGCATGCACGTTCCCAAGGACCGTAACGTTGAGTTTTCCCCTATCTTTTATAAGCTTAACGGGCATCACCTTTTGCATCATCGGTATATGCACAGGAATTTTAACGTAGTCCTTCCTTTGGCGGATATGATTCTCGGTACGCTTATTTTGCGTTCGCCGATCAAGTTCGCTCAAGCCGTGGGTCCGTCACTTCCTTGCGTCCAACCGAAACGTTAAGAGTTCCAAATTTTCTACTATTTTAAAGCCGTCTCTCTGAGGCGGCTTTTTTATTTCACTTGTGATGTTGACCGATTAAGCGTGGTTCATTATGAGGTCAAGTCGTGAGGGCCAATAAATATCTGATCGTGAGTTTAGTTTTAGCCATTGTCGGCTTCTCAGGTTGCGCCCCCATGAAACCTAAGAAGGCTATCGGCCTCTCGTTTTATCATGTGGTGACCCTCGAACAGGCGAGAATGTTGCCGCATAATGGAAAATCAATAGCCATTGCCGAATCACCGTTTTTGGATGAGCCCATGATTACTGCCGCCTACGGACGGAGGGAAAATGGGTTTGTGAACCTTTTTTTTCGCTTGGATTCGGCATTGGTCAAAGACTTCTATCTAAACACTAAAGCCAGACCAGGCGGGCAAATAGCGGTCCTGTATAAAGGTGAGCTCATTACGGTGAAGACCATTGATAAACCTATTGCGGGCGGGTTATTAGAGTTAAACAATGTGAACGAAAAAATGGGGAAACGAATCCTAACGGATTTGGATAAAAACTAGTATGGAGTTTGTTTGGTGGCGCCTAGTCGCATCCGGGCCTGAAATCGACTAGACGGTCGGTTGGTTTGCCTGTAGGAAAGGTCTGTGAAACGCATTGCCATATACCCCGGAAGTTTTGACCCAGTGACGAACGGTCATCTTGATGTGATCGAGCGCGCTACGCGCTTATTTGACGAAGTCATTGTCGCTGTGGCGGATAATACCGAAAAGCATCCTTTATTTTCCATGGAAGAACGTAGGGCACTCGTTGAATCGTCAGTCATCAAACTTCAAGGGGTTAAAGTCGATACTTTTAATGGGCTTCTCGTGCATTACGCTCGGGAAAAAGGGGCATGCGCCCTAATCAGAGGACTTCGGGCGGTCAGTGACTTTGAGTTTGAGTTTCAAATGGCGCTCATGAACAGGCAAATGGACTCAACCATCGAGACGATGTTTCTCATGCCCAAAGATACATACACTTATTTAAGTTCCCGACTGATCAAGGAAATTGCCCGGCTCGGGGGTGACATTACCCCCTTTGTGCCCGAGACGGTGAAAAGTCAGTTAATGGCTAAATTAAAAGCTTAACAGGCCGCGCGTTTCCCATGCCGGAGGCATAACGTTGCTGGCATCCCTCCGGGATGCGATCGTTGAGGGGCGGTGGTCCGGTGGTGTCGCTCGTACCTTGCTCAACCACCGGCTACAAGCTGAGAAACCTCCGGCTTCTTCCCCAGCCCCAACGGGGCTACGTCCTCCAGCCAGGGTTGCGATCAGCGAGCTACCCTGAGTAAAGTCGCAAAACGGAATCAACCCCAACTGGGGGTTGCGGCCAAGGTCCTCGCGAATCATGCCGCAACCCACGCTGGGATTGAGGAAAAAATAAAACACCGTGTTCCCAGGGTTTGCATCCAATGCCAATCATGGGCTTTGGGGGCGATGCCCCGTTTGGGGCATTCCGAACACGGAGCTTCCGTGGTTCTCATGCCGGAGGTATGAAAGCCTGTAGCCGGTGGTTGAGCGAAGTGACACCACCGGATGACAAAATCAATATGAATCGCACCCCGGCAGGGGTGCCAGCCAACGGGGTTGCGGCCAAAGTCCCTTGAAACGACGTACGGGGTCGCTGCCACTTCAACGGCTCATATTCACTTGTATTTACAAGGTTTCTGGGGTAAGTATTTCGCCCGATGTTACCTGAAGTTATGAATACCGTATCTCCCCAGTTATTGACGCTTCCGAACCTTGACGACCAAGTCGAGGAGGCCATCAAAAACGCTCAGAACCACATACTCGGCCTTCAAAAGGAAGGTAAGTACTGGTGTGGCGAGCTTATCGTCGATAGTACCTTGGCCTCTGACATTATTTTTTGGATGCACTGGATGGACTTTTTGGATCCTGTTGTTGAAAAGAAATTAGCTAAACACTTGTTAGACAGGCAGTTACCGGAGGGTGGCTGGAACACATACCCGAAGGGGCCTAGCGAAATTAATGCGAGTGTTAAGGCTTATTTTGCACTCAAATTGGCAGGGCATAAGGCCGATGAGCCATTGATGAAACACGCAAAAGCCAACATTTTGCGACTTGGAGGGATCCCTCGTTGCAACACCTTTTGCAAACTGTACCTCGCCATCATGGGGCAGTTTAGTTGGAAACATGTCCCGAGCATTCCATCGGAAATTATCCTGCTCCCAGACTGGTTCTTTTTTAACATTTACGAAATGTCGTCATGGAGCCGTGGGTTGGTTGTCCCTTTGTCGATTATCAATCATTACAAGCCCGTTAAAGTCCTACCGCCGCATTTGCACCTGCACGAGCTTTATCCAGTGGGTATGGAAGAAAGTGACCTTTCTTTACGAAAGGATGCCAATTTTTTCAGTTTGCGTAACGGTTTTCTAGCGGTGGATCGTTTGTTGAAGCTCATCGAGAAATCACCTTGGAAACCTTTTCGCAAACGGGCTTTGAAGGAATGTTTCGACTGGATGATGGAACGCACGGCGCATGCTGACGGTTTGGCAGCTATTTTTCCATCGATTATGTACACGATGTTTACGCTTCGTGTCATGGGGTATCCCAACGACCATCCTGAAATGGTCAAAGCAAAAAGGGAACTTGAACGATTTTTCGTTGATGACGTTGAGAATAACGATTTCCGGGTACAACCTTGCCTGTCTCCAGTGTGGGACACGGCTATTGCGGTTATTGCTCTTCGTGAATCAGGTCTTCCGGAAAATCATCCTCAACTTCAACGTGCTGTTGAATGGCTTGTGGACAACGAAATTCGCATAAAAGGTGATTGGGTTCATAAAAATCCCGCCGCAGAAGCGAGTGGCTGGGCTTTTGAGTTTCGTAATGAACATTATCCTGATGTCGATGATTCAGCGATGGTCTTAATCGCAATGAGCAAGGTCAAAACCTCGCGCGAAAAAGAAAAGATCGAATCGCTCAAACGCGGGACACGCTGGATTATGAGTTTTCAATGTAAAGATGGCGGCTGGGCTGCGTTTGATAAAGATATCATGAAACCATGGTTGCAGGATGTGCCGTTTGCGGATCATAACGCCATTCTGGATCCGTCGTGCAGCGATATTACGGCGCGTATCGTCGAAATGCTTGGTTTGTTTCATTGGGACCCGAACCATCCACAGATTAAGAAGGCGATGAAATTTATCCGTGAAACGCAGGAGACCGATGGGTCGTGGTACGGACGTTGGGGTGTTAATTACGTTTATGGAACGTGGCAGGTCCTCCGTGGGTTGCATGCACTTGGGATTAACATGCGCCAAGATTGGATCTTGCGTGCCCGTGACTGGCTGGAGAACTGCCAAAACGAAGACGGTGGCTGGGGCGAAAGTTGTCATTCCTATGACGAACCTGAGACCAAGGGTCAGGGAGAAAGTTCCGCATCACAAACAGCCTGGGCGTTGATGGGATTGTGCGCTGTGGGCGACTTGGAGAGAGAAAGCATTCAGCGTGGGGTTCAATACCTTATCGCCTTGCAAAGCCCGAACGGGGAATGGAAAGAAAACGCGATTACAGGTACAGGATTTCCCCAAGTGTTTTATTTGAAATACGACTATTATAGACTTAGCTGGCCTTTGCTTGCATTAGCCACATTCCACAAAATGCGCAGGGGCGAAATGTAGGAATGGCTGTACCCGAAACTTCCTCCATAGCGGTCGTCTTTGCTGTTAGGGAGGAAGCCCAACCTTTCCTTAAGCGTCTAAAAGACCTGACCAGGTTTTCCATTGAAGAAGTACCGTTTTATTACGGGCGCCTTCCGAGTAGTTCCCCCGATAAAACATCTCAAGATCGTGGCCGACCTTGTGTCGTTTGCGTTTTAGGAATGGGTCGGCTCAATGCCGAAAGGTCTGCGAGGGTGCTTTTGGAAAATTTTAAGCCGCAAGGAATTATTCTTGGGGGTTTCGCCGGCGGAATTTCACGGGAAATTAAGACAGGGGATTTGGTGATAGGTGATAACGTATCAACTCCTGCACTCGTCCAAAATGCCCAGAATTTATTGGGCAACCGCGATGGTTTTTTCGTGCATACGGGCATCATTCATACGGGAGATCGTGTTCTTTGGGATATAGCTTCTAAAAAAGCTTTAGCAAAAGGAACCACCGTACTTGCGGCCGATATGGAAAGTTCGGCTGTTTATCGTATTGCACAACATTCCCAATGTCCCATGCTCACGCTGAGAATCATCAGTGATGCAGCGGACGAAGCGTTGCCTGTGGATTTTAACCAGTTTATGGATGCCGATAATAAGTTAAAAATGAGCAGTCTTATATTTCATATTATGACGAATCCTTCGCTCATCTTTCCATTTTTACGATTAGGGAACGTTACAGCGCGTGAGGCCCGAAGGCTTGCTGCAGCCATCACAATACTTTTGTCCTGATTATGGCTGAATCACCAAAACCAACAGGATACAAGTTTGTGGTGCGTAAATTCACGTGGCGCACGGTCGTGCGGGATATTGGAATTATTCTATTGGCCACGGCGATCATACTCTCTGTTTTGTCGGTCTCCGCCATATTGGCAGTACGTTCTAATATGCGTTGGATGGCTAACTGGTGGTTCGGACAGCAGGGGACGGAAATTGAAGTTGATTTTAAAAAAATGCATATTGGTGGGATCAGGTCTTTCACCCTTGAGAAATTCAAAATGTTTCCCAAAGGGCGACCGGACCGACCCATATTTTCGGCTGATAACATTCGTGTTCGATATAATCCGAAGGATTTATGGCGGCACCAGTTGGAATTGGTCGCCATTGAAAAGGGAACACTGCACCTCACGGAGGAACTTGATAGCTTGATCGAACAAAGCGGGGGCGAGAAGGAGCGGAAGGAAAAAAAGCAGGAAGAACCCACTCGCGAATGGTTGGTTAAAAACTTTCGAGTGGAAAATGGTCGTATTGAAGTCCTCAACATTGGACCGGAAATCCCCGCCATTAATATGCAGTTTGAAACTATGATTCCTTATCTGCGTCTAGGGGGGGTCAACAATAAAAACGCCCCTCCCGCTGAAGCGACGATCCGGCACTTCGAGATTTATTCGCCTTACGACATTTTCACTCCCGTTTTAACTTTTGATTCTGTCACAATCAAATTTCGTTGGGCTGATATCGTTCAGAAAAAAATAGATGCGGTGGAGATTGAGCATCCAACCATTTATATAGGTGAGGATTTGTTTTGGTTTATTGATTATGTAAAAGCCAACAAAACAACCAAACCGAAGTCGGCGGTCCAGAAGAACTGGGAGATTGGAAAGTTCAGGGTTGAGAACGGCGAGCTTTTCTTGAGTTATCTAGGGCGGTTGGAAATGAAATTACCGATCAAGTTTCGGAACGAGCGCGACAATCTCGTCCTAGGAACCCTTGAGAATATTCACTTAAAAACCGTGTTTGAAATTATTCCTGGGGATTACCGATACCCGGAATATGATTTAGATATGAAGAATCTCCATGGGTTTATGGAGTTTTCTATTCCCACAGCGGCAGCGAATAACATTGTTCCTACCGTGCATATTGATTACTTAAAGTGGAAGGACTTTGAATCCCAAAACATTGATTTTTCGGTCACCTTTGATCGTACTGGTGTTTACCTTCAATACTGGGGTAAAGCCTATGACGGCCAGATCTCAGGGGCGGGTAACCTGATGTTGGTAGACAAAGTTCCATGGGATGGATGGGTATATGTGGCCGGCATGGACATCCAAAAAATAACAAGTAAGTTAAGCGAGGACCAGTTCGTCATGTCGGGTCGGGCGGATGCGAAAGCGGTTATAAAAGGAAAAAAAAAGTTAGTAGAGGAGGCCTCTCTGGATATTTGGATGCTGGGTGATGGTAAGATGGAGATCCCTCCTATTGATAAATTGGCAACCAAAATTCCAAAAGAATGGATTATTACCAAAAAAGATGCGTCGAATATCCTGTTAAGTACATTTCGTAACTACGATTTTGAAAAAGGTAAACTATTTTTGCGTTATTCGCCGACGGGTGGTTCAGGCGCGATAAACCTGACTGGGCCTTTTGGCTATAGAAATATTGAGATTGAACTTCGGGATGACATCTTTAATCAGGTGGGGGAAATAGAGAACAAATGAAAAGGTATCAGCACATTTGGACGGTTTTGTTTTTAAGTGCTCCAATATTTAAAGGGATGCTCTTGGTGACTTGTTTAGTCGTCACTGGATGCGGCCTTGCACTGCCTCCTGTCCGACTTATCACAGATAAACCGTTAAAGGTTGACGTAGATATGCACGTCGTTGTTGAAACCAAAAATACAGGGGTTCAAGCTGTTCCTGTGGTGGCCACATCTCCTATAACTGAGGAAGCCGTGCGACGTCATCGTATTACGGAAGTGATTACCCTGATGGCTCGAGGGGTGGTTGGAGTGAATCGAGTTGGCCTTTTGGAAATGCGCCCTCTCAGTCCACATGATACTGATGAAGAATACATCCGTCGTATCATGGGTGCGGAGAATCAAGACCGCGACCGGTTGTTAATGCGGCAAGTGGACAAGACCGGGCGTGCCCTTGAATTGATCAGAGTTGAATTTTCTCAGCGCGTGAGGGAAACAGCCCCCGCAGGTACTTGGATCGAGCGCCAAAACGATAATGGTGTGTGGGTCTGGGTTAAGAAGTAGCAGTGAATTTGAAACCACGTTTTAGGGTGGGCGAATAAAAGTCCAAGCCTTCCTCTATGACCGCAAAATCATTTGGCGCGCATGCCTATTCAGGCCTGAAACACTCTAAGCTTTGACATTGGCCCAAGGGCAGGGGGCTTCGAAGGTCATGGGTTGACGAGATAAAGGATGGATGAATGAAATTTTCCAAGCGTGGAGATGGAGCGGCGGGTCTGTAACGTCCAAGGTTTGCCGGGTGCCTAGTTGTCCAGAGGGAACGTAAACGGGATCACCAACGATAGGCAAATCGAGATGCCAGAGGTGAACCCGGATTTGGTTGGTCCGACCGGTGATGGGCCGAGCCTCAAGGAGGGTAGATCCGTCGGGGTTACGTTGGATGACCGTGAAATGAGTTTCGCTGGGTAACCCGTTATTGAAATCCACATCGCGCGTCCCGACTTCTTTGGGTTCGGCTCCAATAGGCGCGTTGCACAGGAACGAATCTGATTCTGGGGATCCGTTTACTTTTGCGAGGTAAACCTTTTTGACTAAACCGTGTTCGAATTGAGGTTGGAGAAGGGAAGCGAAATGCCGAGTTCGGGTGAGAAGCACAAGGCCCGTAGTATTCGCGTCCAGGCGGTGGGCCGGGTGCGGTTTTTGGGGGGCGTAAACTTGGTTCACCACATATTGAAGGGTATTGCGGTTATATCGACCTGAGGCGTGAATGGGTAAAGGCGCGGGTTTGTTGATGACAGTGAGCGCTTCATCTTCGTAAAGGATCGAGATGTCCAACCGCACGTCCGGTTCAGTGATAGACGGCATTTTCCTCAAATAAATCTCACCTTCCTTGACCCGGTGATTAGGGAGCACAGGAATTCGTTGGGAGTTCAGGATCAGTTGAGCAGAAAATAAACTCTCCCATTCTGTGGCCGGGATATTCGGTACGATGAGGCCGAGGGCATGGATCAATGATTGCGAAGCGAACTCCCTTTGTATTTTGATCGGGCGGAAGTTGTCATACGGGATGCTTCCCGGAAGCGGGTCCGAAAGTTTGGTAATCTGAGCGTGACGCTGTGCGATCTGTTGGGCGCGAAGGTCATCCTGTGTTTGGTAACAATAAGGACAGGACTTGCCGGCAACATACCTTTGGTCCTGTTGTTCCTCTTTGGTCAGTGGCGTTAAACAATTAAAACATTGATCCGACCCAGTTTCGTGAAGTGAGGGATCAACCCCCACACGTTGATCAAACACAAAACATTCCCCGTTATAATGGTCCCCTCCGCAATCCTCGAAGTACTTCAAAATACCTCCATCAAGTTGAAAGATATTCTTAAACCCCATTTTCTCCATGAAAGGACCTGCTTTTTCGCAACGAATGCCACCCGTGCAGAACATGACAACAGGGCGTTCTTTTAAGGTGTGCGGAAGCTTTTCAACCGCTTGAGGGAAATCACGAAAATGGTCTATGCCAATGCTGTCTCTTATACACATCTCCGAGCCC
>ENA-ORBV01009605-ORBV01009605.1-microbial-mat-metagenome-genome-assembly--contig:-NODE-9605-length-15793-cov-4.571710_pt1 | contig 15793 bp, 8 predicted proteins | sample MGYA00237777_ERZ505514 | MGnify/ENA primary metagenome ERZ505514 (study PRJEB26160, sample SAMN06269048) | microbial mat metagenome | isolation source: Oligotrophic lake microbial mat | place... | reverse complement strand
GCGCTACGCCGAGCGCGTCGGCGATCTGGTGCGCGTCGGTGTCGAAGTCCTGCGTCGGCAGCCAGGTCACGTCGATGTCGACCGACAACCGGGGCAGATCGTGCTCGAACAGATTGATCGCCGTCCCGCCCTTCAGTGCGAATCGTTGCTCGGAATCCAGATAGGGAAGGATCGACACGAGCAAGCCGACGCGCTCGGCGTAGCGCTTATCCAAGCTGCTCTCCCAGGTCCGCGGGCAGCGTGATCAGGTATTTGGGATCAAGGCGTCCGCCGGGGACCAGCGAGCGCTTGCCGCTCCCAAGATCCACATCGGCCAGGGCTACGCGGTCCATCCATGGGTGCTGATGCCGCTCGGCGAGGGCCAGGAAGAGTCGTTTCGCTTTGATGCTATGACAACGGCGAAGCAACCGACTGATCAGATCCGGACGCAATCCCGCCAGTCCTTGCATCAGCGCGTCGGCTTCATAGACCAGCGCCGCACCGGGTTTCCCATCGCACAACTCGAGCATTGCGCGTTCAGGACTGGCCATCACCACTTCACCAACCATCTCCGAATCAGCGTTGCGCTCCAATCCTTCCTCGTAGAGCCGTTCGCCGGCGGTCGCGTCCTCGAAGCTTAGCTGTGTCGGTTCGAAGGGCCCGCGTCCACACCACGCGAGCATTTCGTTCAGGGGCAATTGCAGCGCCCATGTCGGGAGACGGTCCGGGCCGTACAGCGTAACGTCAGTGGCTTCGCCCAAGCGCAGATAATGTTCGTGCCCATGCCAGTTCAGGGCGAAGCGGCCGCCGGGGTGGATACGCAGCCCTTCGCGCTGCTGTAGGGTGCGCAATACGGCATCCCAGCCGGGCTTCCGGTCTGGCAATGCATACACGCCACGGGCCGGGGACTGCAGCCAGCCGCTACGCACGTAGCGTGCGATCAGGCTCGTGGAATAGGCATTCGCCCGCAACCAACGCGACGACACGAGATCGACATTGACCAGCGCGCGCAGCAGGAGGTTTAGCTTTGAGTTCGTTCGCTCACTCATGGTGCGTAATTTATGCGCACGGTAAACCAAGTACAAGGCTGGTTTACCCCGAAAGCCATATACGCACTCTGAGTGAGCGCAATTTCCTATCGGTAAACCCTTGATCGGCGGACTGAAGGCCTGGATGTCGCATTGCGGTCTGACCGCTCCGTCGTTTGAGCGAGCCTAGGATCTTGAGACAGCCGGAATCTGTCCCATATGGCCGGAATCTCTCCCCTTTGGGGCGAATCCGTCATCAATCGATAGTGCAAACGCCAAGGTGAGTGCGATGGCGGATGCGCGCTGGTGGGACAGCCGGAATCTGTCCCCCATAGCCGGAATCTCTCCCCTTTGGGGCGAATTCCGTTATCGAAGCTGCGCTGTCCAAGATCAGTCCACTTTTGCTCTCCAGAACCTTGCCACCGTTGGTGCGTGCCAACGCCATGCATGGGGGCTATGTCATGCGGCGGGATCAAGGAGTCAACCACTTCAGGATCCAGCCCATTCTGCGTGGACTGATTTTGGCGAGCAAAGGTGGACCGATTCTCGATCCGCTACCGAACAGCGCAACGAAGTTCGCCATTGCCAGGCGCCTTAGTAGCCGAGACCCAGTTCCTGCGCCTCGCGCGTGAGCTCGTCAAGCGCATCCTTACGCCGCGCCTGGGAGGCCGCGCGATATTGCATCAAATCCTTGAACATCACGCGCCGCTGCGTGCCCACCTTGCGAAACGGCAACTCGCCGCCTTCCAGCAGACGGATCAAGTACGGACGCGAAACATTGAGAAAGTCGGCCGCTTCCTGGGTGGTGAATTCGGTATGCACCGGCACGATGGTGACAGCATTGCCCTTGGCCATCTGCGCAAGGATCGGTCACCGGCACTTCGATCTCCTGATCGCCATCGATCAAGCGCAAGCGCGCCGCGTCGCCATGGCCAATGCACGCCGCCAGCAGTCGGCTGCTCTGACCCGCCAAACGGGCCTCTTGCTCAGTGGGAAGCTCGGAGGCGACGTTAACGCGCATCTTTTTGAGACTGGTTTCTATGGGAGCGCGTGGCCGACGAAAATCGCAGACGAGGGTTGCGCTACGCCGATGAATGGCTAATACGCTGCGCCATGAGCGCCGAACCGAACTGCTCAGTCATCTTCGAATCCGCTGCGAAGCAAGGCGCTAACCGATAGCGGGAGCGTTACGAAGTCTCGGATCAGGACACCATTCAACGGTTGCCGCAGATAGGCCGTGGTTTCGAGCGGTGCGTCCGCGTTGAAATGCACGGTGCAACCGACAACGCGCTCGCCGCTCGCCGGTACGTTGACATTGATTGTCCCGGAGTAGTCATCGATCTCGGGGCACTCGAACAGGCTCAGGTGTAGCCGCGCCGCCAGGGCATCGCTTGGATTCGGATTGATGATTTTGATTCGTACAACGGCCAGGTCTTCGCGGCCAGGCCTTGGTACGACGTCATAACCCAAGCCGAGGGGCAGTGACAGGGAAGTTTGCGGGAAAGCCTGTGCGCTGGTGGATGCGTGACCCTGAATGGCGCCGCTGACGAACCAGCGAACGCCCTCGTTGGTTGCCATGCGATCGACGCTTTCCGACAGATAGACCGCATCGGTGACCAGCGACTGCCCTGTCAAATTGGCCGAAATTGATCCATTGCTGTCGACACGGATGGCGACGCGCTGGCGCTGCGAACCATTGGTCAGCAGCAGATAGATCCAGCGGTGGGTAAAGGGAAAGCCATGCACGCCAAGGAACGAAAAGCCAGTGGCGGACACGCCTAAGGTATTGCTGATCCCGAGCAACGTACCCGTGGCAGAGTTGATACGCGCAACGCTGATCGCGCGGGAGCCACCGAGAGTTCCCCAGGAGAGCACCCGCAATTCACTGTCTTGCGTCCAGGCAATCCGCGCGTCGAACGACAATTGCAGGTCCAGTGGCGTGACCAGTCGTTGCCATACCGTCGCACCCGTTTGCGCATCCAGACGGCTCAAGGTGGTCAGCGGCAGCGACCCTTGCACGCAGCTCACCAATGGGAACGCATCGAAGTCGAGCAGTCGACAATTGCTCGCAAAGCCGCGTTCCCAAGTGGCTTGGTCCTCCAGCAGTCGGGTCACGACAATGTCCGAGGCGGTGGCGCGCAGAACCAACACCGAACCGTCGCTCTGACCGACCAGTCGCGTGCCCTGCACTTGCGCCTCACCCTGGTAGCTGCCGTCGAATCCAAATCGCAGCAATTTGCGCGCCGGCGCAGTTGCGAATTCCAATGCGTGCACCCTGGCACCCGAGAGTACCAGCGCATCAAGATCGGCCTGCGTACCACTCTGATCCAGCAGTGGCGTGGCAGGCTGCAAGTCCCCGATTGAGAAGTACACCAGTGCTGCCGGCGCCGAGGCACTGGCCTTGCGGTGAACGGCGATCAGTCGTCGCTGCGCGGGCCAGCTTGCGTGGCGCTGCACTTGACTCACAGAGGTAAAGCCCGACTCCGTCAAGGTCATGCCCAGGGGGATCTGAGTGGTAGAGATCGGCTGTCCGGTGACGGGATCCCGCGCAGTGATTTCGACTTGCGCCATGTCCGTGTCTGCAGCGCGGCTCAACAGGTACTCGCGAACCGGATCGGTGGCCAGCGTTCCCGCCTCGATCGGGCGCGCAAATTCCGATGGCGCCATCAACGCTGTCTGTTGGGATGGCACGCCGGTTGATTCCATCCGGTGCACGCTGCCGTCGGCATATCTCACGAAGATCTTCTGGCCCACGATGAGCAGTCGTCCGACGCCTCGGATCGGATCCACTGCGGTGTAAATCAGGGTGAGCCCACTCGTGTTCGCACGAAGCAATCGGTCGCCGTCCGCATGAGGTCGAACGATGTGGGGCCCGGTAAGCGAGCCTCCCGCTGCCGTCAGCGCGCAGACCAGACGGTCACCAGGCTCCAGTGGATCCTCCCGAAGCAACACCAAAGGCTCGAACATGGAATAGGTTCGCAATCGCAAGCCGGCGTCGATCATTTCGACAGCAGCCAGGCGATTAGCCAAGAAGGTACCGAAGAGGCATTGTTGCCGCGATAGCATGGCGCCTGAGGTGGCGATATTTTCGTAGTGCGAGGTGTTGCCGAGGACCCGATAACCTCGATTAGACCGGAATACGACATACAAGCCATTCAAGAACCGCACGCGTTGCAGGCGCTCGACTAAGTCAGCGGCAGTAAGCCCGGGCAAGGCCATCGGGACAATCGACGGCGCAGCTGCCTGAACTGTACCGACGTACATCGCCTGATCGACTTCGCGTTCCAACAGGACTTGCGACTCCGACCAGATGTCGCGTAGCAGGTAACCGGTCGGCATCGGATAGTTGGCTGTCACCTCCAGTCCACTCATCCGTCGCAGGGCGCCGTTCGCGCAGTGCAGATTGCCGATCTGCGAATCGGCGCCCGGCAGCAGCCCCGGACATGCCTCAAGGGGTATCAGCCCGCCTCCGCGCGACTTGCGCACTTGGACGCCAGTCAAAATTCCACGCAACGTCAGCCATTCGCCGTCGCTGGCAAGGAGTTCATGGATGGAGGTATCGATTGCCAGCACGGCGTCCTCGGTCACGGCAAAATGACCTCCCGCATGCGACTGGACAACGAACCCGCGACCATCGGTGTTGGCGTAGATGTCACCAGATAGCGGAAGAACAACCGGCTGCGTCACTGTCCACAGAGCTTCAGCGCCAGAAATGGTGCAGACAGCAAGCAACCCCAGCGCTGCGCCGTATCTACCCCAGGGGTTGCGGAACATCATCAGCGCATCTTCTATTCCAGACTGCCGCTATGGTGCCATGCCGAGATGAAATCCCGGCATAGCCGGTATTTCTTCCCTTTGGGTCCGGGGTGTGCTCCCCCACGAGATGGCCCGGTAAAAACAGGATCTGAGGCAGCAGTTCCTACAATGCAGTTAGACACTATGCTCACGCGGCGCAGCGCGACAAAACCGACGGGCGCAACTATTCCTGGTGGCAGGACTGAGCCGCGTACTGAGTGAAGAAGTTCGTGATCGTACGGCGTCCCTACAGTGATGCGGGACGAATCGCGCTCAACGCTGCGACGCTTGCGGCGTTCGCTCGTCGCTGATCAGCAGCACCTGAGGGTCCGCCGGAAGCCATCCTGGCGGTGGCGTGCGCGAGATGCCAGCGCGCTCGGCTTGGCGTTGCAACGCTTCCCATTCGCCGAACTGGGCGAGGTCCTGCTGCAGGCGCTCGGCGTATTCGGGCGCTTTCTGCGTCAGGTTCGGCCAGACGTGTTCGGCGACTGATCTGGTTCGCGCGGAAAACCACGCCCATGCCACCGCGACCGATGCGTTCGAGCAATTCGTAGTCGCCGAAGCGGCTTTCGTCCTGATCGTTGAGGTTCAGATCGTCCCAGAGCATCGCTTCGGGCGAGTAATCGCCTGATAAAGGGGTTCGAGGCGCAATGGAACGGAAAACCGGGCTAAGTGGCCAAGATAGATAGCCCAAAGCAACAGTTCGGGCAGATCCACACGCGGCAGACCGTGAGACTACTGCTACCCAAGCGTGATCATCCGCTACGATCGAAGATTCTTCTCTCACTCGGCTGGACAGCACCCCTGCCAGCAGGAGGGAGATGTTGGCCGGCTCTAGACTCTTGGCATGCGACGAGCGGACGGGCATAGGTTGAAGCGGGCGCGATGTGCGACATTGAACGCTCCGGCGACATCTAGCTTCGTTAGGCCGATAGCGCCGAGTAGCGGCGTTCCTTACATCTCTGGGGGGAATGCCATGAATGGTGTTGTTAGAACGATTTTTGCACTATTCGCGATCTTCTACGTTACCGGCGCAGCAGCAGAGATCTACTGGCTGGACAACCGATTCGACGCAAACCTGCCGCACCATCGGACAGCAGAGGAAGCCTGCGTCACCGGCGAGTTGAAGCGACGCACAGACAATCGTCGTGCTGCGGAAACCAATCCGACCGTTCGCTTTCGCTTCCGATCGATCAATATCGGTCCGGAGCAGGGGCTTGGTGAGCGCATCTGTCGCGGTGTAATTGAACGAACCTATGCCAGCGTCTGGGTCACAGTCGAGACCGTCGATACGCTGGTTTTCGGGCCTCAGGGTGGATCAGACGCGTGCAACATCGCTGGCTTCGGAGATGTCGATACCGGTCAGTGTGGTGGACCAAAATGCACCGGCATGTGCTGTGGCGACAGCGGCGGCAGCAACGGCAGCAACCCAATTCACACGGCGTCAGGCAACAAGACTCAGCATGAGGTGGATTTTGTCGGCGCCGGACACTTCCCGTTGCGCTTCGAGCGCACCTACAACAGCAATCGAACCGGAACCAATGATTCGGTGCCGCTGGGTGTAGGTTGGTCGCACCTTTACCTTCGGCGGATCGTCGCGTTCCCGATCACGAGCGGCGGCGCCATCCTGCGGGCGGTGCTCTACCGGCCTGACGGCAGTGTTCTGAAGTTCAACCGCTCAGGCAGCACTTGGTCCGCCGACGCGGATGTGACGGAGAAATTGGCCTGGCAAGACTCATCGGGAATTGTCTTAGGCTGGACGGTCACGACGCCTAACGACGAGCTCGAGCAGTACGACGCCGAAGGGCGCCTGCTATCGATTACCACGCGAGATGGGTTCATCCAGACGTTGAGCTACATCGACGGCACGGGTCTCCCGCGAGATCACGTCCAATCGGTCAGGGATCCGGAGGGCAGGTTGCTGATCTTTGGATACACGGCCGGGCAACTGACCAGTGTCACTGACGGCAATAGCCAAGTGTTCACCTACGGCTACACGGCCGGCAAACTTACCTCAGCGAGCTATCCCGACGAGAGCGGCACGCCGAAAACGCGAACCTATCTCTACAACGAAAGCGGGCAAACAGGCGGGGCGAACTTGCCGTACGCGTTGACCGGAATCCAAGACGAGAACCTGCAGAGGTTCGCAAGTTGGGGCTATACCGCCGCTGGCCGCGCGAACTTGAGCGTGCACGGCCCTTTCAGCGGCGGAACCATTGATCGAACCAACTTCGTGTTCAACGCGAATGGCACCACGACTGTCACCGATGCACTTGGCCAAGCCCGCATCTATGGCTTCACGGTGAATTTTGGTGTTGCGCGGTTGGCTTCCCTGGATCAACCCTGCGATTACTGCGGGGTGCCGCCGCAGGCTAGGACCTATGACGCCAACGCTTTCCCGAACCTGTCGACCGATTTTCGCGGGTTCCAGACCGACGAAGACTTCAACAGCCGTGGTCTGCAAACTCAACGCATCGAAGCTGTGGGACAACCGGAAACGCGCACGGTGGGCACGACCTGGGATACGGCGTTTCGCGTCCCGCTGACCATTGTCGAGCTTGGCCGCACCACCACGCTGACGCTCAATTCTCGTGGCCAGGTGCTTACGAAGACGTTTACCGACACCCGATCACCACCGCCACCGGGCGGCCTCGAAGCTCCACGTGTGTGGACGTACACCTACTGCAATGCGGTAAATCTGACTCCTCCCGACCCAATTGGTGTCGGCGAAGACTTGGCCAAGGGATGCCCCTTGGTCGGGCTGATACGCCGAGTGGACGGTCCACGCACCGATATCGCCGACAGAACCACGCATGAGTACCGGTTGGCCGACGATGTAGCGAATCCCAAGACCTTCCGAAAAGGCGATCTCTGGAAAACGACCAATGCACTTGGTCACGTGAGAGAGATGGTGAGCCGCGATGGGATGGGCCGCTTGCTGCGCATGAGCGACAGTAACGCGGTGCTTACCGATCTGAGCTATCACCCGCGGGGCTGGGTCGCATCCCGAACAGTTCTAGGCAACGCGGACGGGTCGCCGTCCGCCAATGACGCCGCGACTCTCCTGGGGTATGACGAAGTCGGAAACCTCACCCGTCTGACGCAAGCCGACGGCGTGTTTCTGGACTACCGCTATGACAACGCCCACCGGCTCGACAAGATCACCGACAATCTCGGCAACAGCATCGAGTACACCCTTGAAGCACTGGGTAATCGCACCTTCGAGAAGACATTTGATGTGGCAAACCCGACCACACCGAAGCGCCTGATCGCACGCACCTACACGATGCTGTCGCGCCTGGATAAGGAGTTTCCCGTTGATCCCCAGGCCCTCGGACGCTTTTACTTGTCCGGCTACGATGGCAATGGCAACCGGACCGACGAGACTGATCCGCTAGGGGTCAAAACCCGTTGGTCATACGACGGGTTGAATCGGTTGAAGACCACAGTCGGGGACTTCACAGGAACTGCACCGTCAACGGCGAACTCCACGATCGCCACCGTCTATGACGCAAGGGATAACCAGACGTCCATCACCGACCCCAGCCTGCTCGTAACCACCTACATTTTCGACGGACAGAACAACCTCGACACGCTTGGGAGCCCGGACACTGGAGGTACCACCTTCACCCAGGATGCTGCCGGCAATCGTTTGACCCGGGCAGATGCTCGAGGCATCACCGCCACGTTTACATACGACGCATTGAACCGGATGGTGGCGATCTCGTATCCGACCACAAGTCAGAACACGGCGTACTTCTATGACACTCCGAACGCGTCAACCGGCTGTGCAAATTCGTTTCCGATTGGGCGGCTCACGCGGATGACCGACGCCAGCGGGAGCACCACTTGGTGCTACGACCAGCGCGGAAATGTCACCCAAAAGGTTCAGATGGCCACCGGGTTCCGCTTCGCCACTGGCTACGGCTACAACCTAGCCGATCGGCTCATGTCGATCACGTATCCCAGCGGCGCGCAGCTGACCTACACCAGGGATGCCGATGGTCGGATTCAGACCTTGACCGTGACCCCGGCTGGAGGCGTTGCGACGGCCGTACTGACGAACGTCGCCTATCTGCCGTTCGGTTCGCCGACCGTGACAAGCTTCGCAAATGCCGGCCAGTCTCAAACCCGCGCCTTCGATCAGAACTATTGGCTCACTGACGTGACCGGCAATGCGCTCACCTTGCATTTCCGGCGCGACGTCATGGGCAACATTGATCGTATCGGCAATACGGTCGGAGCCACGCCGCCCACCGAGCAGTATCCCTACGACGCGCTCTACCGCCTTGGCCAAGTGCAAGACGGGTCAGGCGCTCCGATCGAGAGCTACACCTACAACCTGACCGGCGATCGCACCACTAAGAGCCTGCCGCCGGCTGCAGTGCAGACCTATGCCTACACGCCCGGGACCCATCACTTGGAAAGCGTCGGCGGCAACCTACGCACGCTAGATGCGGCGGGCAACACAACCCTAGTCACTGGCAGTGCGACGATGGAGTTCATCTACGACGATCGCAATCGGATGACCCAGGTGAAGCGCAACAGCACGACCGTGGCCACCTACGCTTACAACGGCAAAGGCGAGCGCGTGCATAAATCCGTGACGTTCCCTTCGACCTTCACCAAGTGGTCCACGTACAACGAAGGCGGACAACTGCTCGGTGATTACACCGCCGGCGCAGCTCGCGAGTACCTCTGGGTGGATGATATGCCGATTGCGATTCTTGATACCTCCGGTTTCGTCCTTTCCACCGTGGAGCGCCTCTTCGCCAACGGCTTCGAAGATCAAGCCCCGGTGTCCACGAACCTCTCTTACATCCACACCGATCAACTCAACACCCCACGCGCAGTCACCACCACAGCGGGAACCACAATCTGGCGATGGAGCTGGTCCACCAACCCATTCGGCGAAGCCGCGGCGATCGAAGACCCCGACGGCAACAGCCAGCTATTTGTGATGAACCTGCGTTTCCCTGGTCAGCAATACGATGCAGAGACGGGTACCCACTACAACTATTTCCGAGATTATGAGCCGGGAACTGGTCGTTACCTTGAAAGCGACCCGATCGGAATGAGGGCAGGGCCAAGCACATACGCCTATGTCATGCAACGCCCGTCATTTTATTCTGACCCCTCAGGCCTTGGCGCCGGGAATACCGTCATTTGCGGGCCTGACGGACCGGAACCGAAGGTCGGAGAGGATGATTCAGGCGGGAACTGTCCTGAACTAAACGATTGTCTTGAAGCTCATGAGCAGTGCCACGCCGATTTCCTCGCAAAAAGCCCTCATGCCATAACATTTTGCGCTGACCCCAAAAATAGTGGGAAAAAGCCGGGGGTGCTGCGGACCGACAAGAGACAGTTTGAACTTGAGGGAACTGATTGCGAAATTGCCTGTTTGGCTAAAGTAGATGTCAGCGGCAACTGCAAGACCCGGGTTGACAGGCGCAAGAAACGAGTAGAGGGACTGCAAAATGATTGCCGAAATCAAAACAAATGCAATTTTGACTAAACTAGCGGCTTTAGTCATCTTGATTATTTTGGCTGCCGAAATGCCGGCCGCAACGCCTCAAACGCTAGCGATCGTGGCGAAGCCAGCTATCTCGGAAAAACACACGAAGTTTGTGCTGGAGTTCGAACTAGAATATCAAGGTGACGTGCCTCTAGAGGTAATCTCCAACTCACTACCTGGACAGCGGTTCTATTTCGTGGACTTCACATTTAATGTGAAACGAGACTATCTTGACATGCATTCTGTCTCATGCCCTGATGTAGTCGATGATGTTCTTGCTGTCGATGATCCTGGCGTAGCCATTCAGAACATAAAAGGGGGGATGAAATTTAAGGCTACTGTCGATTTGGCAGATCACATTGAGAACCTAACCGAAATTGCGGGAAAATGCGATCTCGTCGTCTACTGGACCTACCACTTACTTTCTGAAGTCGCCGACACCCCGCGATTAGTCGGCGCAGCCGTTTTCCCAAGTAGTGGCGAGCCAATCGCAACGGGGCCAACCGCTGGGCAAATTTTTATGCGACCGGAGTAGGCGCAGCAGCGCATTCGCGCAGGGGATCAAGCTCCTAACGGTATAGCTACGTCGCGTCCGTAGAGAGGGATGGAGTTTCCGTCACGCCAAGATCCTCGCACAAGAAGGCGGCGTTAAGTGGCCAAGATAGTAGCCCAAAGTGAATGAAAGGCAAGGCGGTTGGGACTTGATCATGAGTCGTCGGCGTCCGGATCGCGCAATGGCCGCAGCTCACCATTGGCCACCGCCTCAGGTACCGAGAAGGTGTAACGGCCCAGCATGTTGATGTGGTCATGCAGCAGCGGCGAGAGCCGTGCTACGTCCTCGTCCCGGACCGGGTAGCCGTCCTGGCGAAGCTGGGTCAGTGCGGCCTCGATGTAGAGGGTGTTCCACAACACGATCATGTTGAGCACCAAGCCCAGCGCGCCCAACTGATCTTCCTGCCCTTCGCGGTAGTGCTGGCGCAGCTCGCCGCGTCTGCCGTGGAAGATTATTCGCGCCACGCTGTGGCGAGCTTCTCCACGGTTGAGCTGCAGCAGTGTGCCGCGGCGTTTGGCTTCGTCATCGATGTAGGTCAACGTGTGCAGGGTTTTGTCGATTCGGCCGAATTCGGCGATCGCTTGTGCCAGCCGGGTAGGCCGGTCGCCGACCTGGAGTGTGCGCATGATTCCGGTTGCCGGTACTCGACCGAGTTTCAGCGAGCCGGCCAGCCGCAGCATGTCGTCCCAGTGCGGCGCGATTTTCTGCAAGCTGAGAGTGTTTGCCGAAATTGAATTGAGTAGGCCGTAGTCGGCCTGTGGGTCGATTCGCCAGAAGCGTGTGCCGCCGACATCGGCCAGTCGTGGGCTGAAGCGGAAGCCAAGCAGACGGAACAGGCCGAACACCACGTCGCTGTAGGCACCGGTGTCGGTCATGATCTGCGTCGGCTTAAGGTCTGCTTGCTGCTCCAGCACTACTGCCAGCAGGATCAAGCTGTCGCGCAGGGTGCCCGGCACGGTGATGTCGTTCAGACCCGAGAACTGGTCGGAGATGAGGTTGTACCAGGTGACGCCACGGCCGACCCCAAAGTATTTTGGATTAGGGCCGGCGTGAACGCTGCGCACCGGAACGACGAAACGCATGCCGTCGGCGGAGGCCACTTCGCCGCCACCCCACAGGCGGACCATCGAGATGCGACCGTGCGCTGCCACCAACATCGCGTTGGCGGCCGTCAGCGTGTCTTCGCGAATATAGTTTTGATCTACCCAGGACAACCGATCGCGCTTGAGTGCGGGCAAGTCGCCACGGATCAGCGGCTCCAACCCGGTATTGCAAGCTTCGGCCATCAGCACCGCGCACACGCTGATGTGGAGATCGTCGGCTCGGGCGGCCCGCTCTGAAAGGTGAGTGAACGCGTCGGTAAATCCGGTCCTGGCGGCGATTTCCAAGATCAGTTCCGGCAGATCTACACGCGGCAGCAGGCCAGTCACCTGTTTTCGCAGGGCGAGCAATGATTCCGGTTCCTCCAACTTGTCGAGCTGGCTCAGCACCAGCTCATGCTTGTCACCAGCCGTCTCGAAACGCACTGCGGGGTTATTGGGTAACCGCGTTGCCACGGCGCGGTAGGTGCGGTCCAACTCGTTGGCCAACGCAGCCAGGGTGAACTCGGAGCTGGCAGACAACCCCAGCGTTCGGCAGATGATCGGTCGGGTCGCCTCCCACTCGGCGCCATCGAGCAGGCCGGCGCGAGGATCGGCGTAGCGCCAACTCGGCGCCACATACACGTCCCGGCGCTTCAGCGCGGTTTGTAGTTCGTCCAGCACGCAGAAGGTGTAAGCGTGCAAATCGATGCTGCCGTCTTCGCGCCAAACATGCCGTTGCCACGATTTGACGATGACATCGCGCGGCGCGTCTGCACCCGTGTTCTTGCGCCCCAGGTTGGCTTTTAGCCATTCGAACGCCGCTACGACCGGCCTGCCGGCGATGTTGGCCCCGAAACTCAAGTGTTCGACCAGCGCGGGCAGAAAGCGCCGTACCGTCTTGTACTTGGCGTCCAGTTCCCGGAAGTAGACGTCGTTGTCGGGGCGGATCAGTGCGTTGACGCCATTGAGCGCCGATGTGAGCGTATTGCGCGGAATCTTTTCAAACAATCGGGCGCGAAGTTCGGCGTCCGGCAGCGCAGCATCGAGCAGCATTTGGCACGCACTGACCAGGATGGCGGCGGCTTGGTCGAGGTCCTTGAGCGTGCGCAGACGTGCCTTCTTGTCGGCCTTGATTGCGCCGCCGAACAGATCTCTGAGCACGACCTCCAACACGTCCAGGGCATCGTCCTGCGCGGTAGCTTCCAGGCAATGCACGAAGGCAACCAGGGTAGCCAACCGGCGCGGATTGGGCAGGCGAACAATGGCGCTGGCCTTGGCAGCCCCGGCAAACCGCGCCAATGCCGCCACACGGATGGCGGGGATGCGCGCCGCAGCTGGCAGTTTGATCCCGAGTTCGCGTACCTCGTGCAGCCGCAGCAGGGCCTGCACGAGCGATACCGAGCTGACCGTGACAGGGCCGCAGCGCAGCCGGTCAAGCACCGAGTTGCGTTGTCCCGCCGGTACGGTAAGCAGACCATCCAATCGCGCCCGCTGCTCGTTGCTAATGCCGCGCCCCAGCGAATGCCACAGCCGTTCCTCTACCCGGTTACGCAGCTTGGCAATGTAGCGTTCCAACGTGCTGCAGCCTGGCAGCAAGACCTTGTGCGTCAGCAGCCAGGTCGTGGCACGCTCGAACAAGACGCTTGGTCGGTCGGTGCCCGTCCAGCACAACGCGTATAGCCACCGTGTCAGCCGCCACCCCACCTGAGGGTCGGTGATCTCAACGTAGCCATACCGGACGCGGATCTCCTGGGCGTGCTGCCAGCGTTGTTCGCCCGTGTTGTAGGTCTGGAGGCTGTCAACTCCCTCGATATACAGTTGCCGAGCCAGCGTCCGCAGCACCGGGGCGGGCACAGTCAAAAGATCATCAAGAAAAGTGCCCAGGAAACGGACCGTGCCGAGTTGCACCGCGAAACCGAGCCGGTTTTGCTCGCCGCGCCTTTGCGCAATCCACCGAATATCAACATCGTCCAGGTGGAAATAGCGCGTCAGGTCCTCGGGCGCCGGCACGCCGGTGTAGCGACCGTAGTTCTCGCGCTGCGTGTTGGAGAGAAAGCTGACCGGCATCGGATCAGGGCGTGGCCCGATGCAGAGCACAAATTCGCTTCACCTGGCTTTGGCTACATCCGGCCAGCTCAGCCGTTCGCTTGATGGTTTGCCCAGCACGACGCAGCGCGACGATCCGCGCGTGAGTGGCCGTGTCAGGAAGGCGACCGCGGTATTTGTTGGCGGCCTTAGCGAGCTGAACGCCTTGGCGCTGACGCTCACGACGAGTCTCGTAGTCATCTCGGGCCATCTGCAAAGCCAACTTGAGCAGCAACGCCTGTAGCGATTCCAGAACGATCCGGGTCACACCATCGGTGGCCGCCGCGATGTCGGAGAGATCAACGAGCCCCGGTACCGCCAGCCGTGCACCCTTGGCCTGAATCGAAGCGACCAGATGTTCGGCCTCAGGTAAGGGTAGCCGGCTGAGGCGGTCGATCTTCTCGGCAACAACCACCTCACCGGGTTGCAGGTCCGCGATCATCCGTAACAGCTCGGGGCGATCCGGGCGCGCACCTGAGGCCTTCTCGCGATAGACGCCCGCAATGTAATAGCCGGCCAAACGCGTGCTGTGTTCGATGTCAGCTTGGCGAGTGAGATCCTGCTCGTCGGTGCTGACGCGCAAGTAGAGCCGTGCAACCTTCATAGGCGGTGGCCACGATGGGTATACGCGATGTGGCCTACTCTAGACCCCATGGCCAACAACGCAAAACCCGGTTCAACTTGGCCCTATTCTATTGGGCTATCCATCTTGGCTGCTTAGCTCGGTTTTCCGTTCCATTGCGCCTCGAACCCCAACTACGACAGTGAGCAGCGGCTGTGCAAGCGCGTCGACCCGGAAACGGGCGAGCAGGTCTTTGACTATGACCTAGCAGACAATTTGCTGTGGTCTGCTCACGGACTGTCGCTCAACGACCCCAACCCTGATCTATGCAGTCGGGAACTGGTGCCTGTGGGTGAGAAAATCACCCGCGACTACTATTTCGGTCGCAACCGCCTGAAGAAGATCGACTATCCGGGACTCACCGCCGATACCGACTACACCTGGTTTCCAGACGGCCAGTTGGAAACCGCAAGCCGTAACAGCAGCGTCTGGACCTACTTTTACAACCCCCGCGGCCTGCTCGAGAGCGAATCGCTGACCTTTGCCGGTCAGACACGCGCATTCACGCATGCTTACGACACGCTGGGGACGCTGCAAAGCACCACTTACCCCGGCGGCGAGCCGGTGGGCTATGCGCCCAACGCCCTCGGGCAGCCGAGACAGGTCGGCAGCTACGCCAGCGGCGTCCTCTACAACGAAGATGGTTCGCTATCCCAGGTGGATTTTGCCAATGGCATCCAGCACACAAGACCGCTCAACGGGCGCCTGTACCCTGAGCGCCTGCGCTACGCGCTCGGCACACAGAAGCAGGTGGATCTACGCTACACCTATGACCTCAACGGCAACGTCTCCGCGATCACGGATGAGCGCTCGGTGGCGCCTACCGACAGCCAGACATTCGGCTACGACGACCTCGACCGCCTCACCAGCGCGGCGACCACAACCCTGCCTCCCGGCAACTATGGCAGCGCCGTATATACCTACGATGCCTTTGACAACCTGCGCCGCTACCAACTCGGAACACGAGATCGGCGCTACCAATACAGCGACGGCACCGGTCGCCTGACCCGACTCACGCAAGCCGATAACGTGACCTCCGTTGAGGAGTACGGTTACGACCCCCGCGGCAATCTCAATTCAACCTTACCCGCTGGCGGCACGACCACGACCACCGAGTTCGACCGCGCCGACACC
>ENA-ORBV01009604-ORBV01009604.1-microbial-mat-metagenome-genome-assembly--contig:-NODE-9604-length-15794-cov-4.250493_pt1 | contig 15794 bp, 12 predicted proteins | sample MGYA00237777_ERZ505514 | MGnify/ENA primary metagenome ERZ505514 (study PRJEB26160, sample SAMN06269048) | microbial mat metagenome | isolation source: Oligotrophic lake microbial mat | place... | reverse complement strand
GTGCTTGCCGTTGCCGAGGAGTACACGCAGCAGTATCTGCGCGACGAAGTGGCTCTCAAGATTCTCGAACCGTTCGCTCGCCCGCGCGCGAGTGCGTTCGTCGGAGAAATGAAAACAATGATCGAATCATTGCTGAAGAGTGGCCATGCCTACGCGGCCAACGACGGCATCTACTTCGATGTGCTCTCGAAGACGCCGACGCCCTATGGCACGCTCTCGGGCAACACACTCGAGGGACTTTCGTCCGGCGCGCGCGTCGAAGTGAACGAGCGCAAAAAACATCCCGCCGATTTCGCGCTCTGGAAATTCTGCGTCGGGATGAACGAGCATCACGTGCTGCGCTGGCCATCCCCTCTCGCGCCCAAGGGCGAAGCATTTCCAGAAGGATTTCCCGGCTGGCACATCGAGTGCTCGGCGATGAGCAGTAAGCTCCTCGGTCCCCAGATCGACCTCCATACCGGCGGAGAGGACAACATCTTCCCCCACCACGAGTGTGAGATTGCCCAAAGCGAGTCTGTGACCGGCAAGAAGCCCTTCGTGCGCATTTGGCTGCATAAGCGTCACATCAATCTCGAAGGCGAGAAAATGTCAAAGAGTCTTGGCAATGTGATAAGTTTAGATGACATTTCTGCGAAGGGATTCCATCCGCTCGATCTGCGTTATTACTACTGTACGGTGCAATACCGCACTCCCCTGCGCTTCAGCTGGAAAGGCATGGAGGATGCGCACAAGGCGCGCCGCAAAATTATGGAATGGATGGAGGAGGTGGCCGACTGGAAGCACGGTGCGGACACCGAGCCGGACGACGCAATCTTGCAGTTCAGCGCCGCCTTCGATGCGGCGATGGACAGCGACCTCAATACGCCGGGTGCGCTCGGCATCGTCTTCGATACCATGACCTGGTCGCGCAATCAGAAGCAGTGGTCGTTCACTGCGCTCACGTCTCTGCGCACCTTCATCGACACGGTCCGCCACGTCTTCGGATGTTTCGACAAAGAGCAGACGGATCTCGCGCTGCCCGCGGATGTGCAAGTACTCGTGGATCAGCGTGCTACCGCGCGCACGTCCAAAGATTTCGCCGGCTCCGATCGCCTGCGTGCAGAGATCGAAAGGCTCGGGTACGAAGTGCGGGATACAGGGGAGGGTCAGGTGGTGAAGAAGAAGTAGTTTCCTTTTGATGTGTCACCCTGAGCCCGTCGAAGGGTGAAGAGAAAATAATTACTCAGGAGTCCAAAGAGACAGAGGAGACAAAGGAGTCCAAGGAGAGAAGGTAAAGAATGTTTAGGAGCAGGTATTGCACCTGCGGAATGGTATTCAATAAGGGATACAAGTAGCGGAGGTTCGTTACCTCCGCGGCAGCCCAGGGCTTTCCCATGCGATATCCCTATCCCTCAGCTACGCAGCGCCTGTGTTTCTTTGTCATGCCACCATTTCATCAACACCTCATGCGCGGGTAGCCGAAACCGCGCTCCTCAATGCACACAACACCAGAGCAGCAGGGATTCGGTTATCCCTGCGAGCAGAAGGTTTCAACACACATAATTTCCGGGCAGTATGTTCAAAGCCTCCTCGGTCTCATTGGGCTCCTTAGTACCGACGTACAGTTACATCAGTACACCACTTCTTTCGGTGCAACCACGGTACAGTGCGGCGGGGGAGTGTTTCAAGGCTTAGTTTTCGACAAAATCGACATGTACAATAAACTAGACACACTTGCCTGATAAAGTAGCGCAACTTAGTTAAGTTACTTGTACATTTGCAAAGAAAACTTAACAACCTTGTCCAGTTCCGCATTCCGTAACACGTGAGATGTATAGTTTACTTTTCAGTTCAGGACTGCTCTACCTGCGGCTCCTCTCAGTACTACAGGACAACCTTTGCTCTTCTGTCTGCGACGCAGCTATGCTTTTCCACTCCTGCACGCCGTCTGAGACTCGGCAAAACCCACATGCTGTGCTGTAGTTCTCAAGAGGGGATTAGCTTGTCCAAACAATCGAGAAAAGCTGGATTGGAGGTATCCCAATCGGTAAGTAGTTTGCAAATGTAAACCGTAATACACAGAATGCAAAATAAACTTTACCTAAACCCTTCCCAATTCTGAGTTACACCAAAAAAAGAAGAGTTTACAAGATCTTTTCAGCCTGAGTACCTGCGTTGTTCATTCCCTCTTATGTTCTTCTAATCAGTTATGAATAGGCAAATGAATCAAGGGAATCCGCGAGAAATGGCCGATGTTGTGTAATCATCTTCGTAACAAGGAGGGTGTGAGGGCGTTTGTTCGTGTGCACAGGAGATCTGCCCTGTCTTGCACCAGTGCAAGCAAAATCGGTAGCATCTCGCTGATCTGCCACTCGTCTGATTGGCGGTAGATCGTGTGCATCGTTCGTTTACACAGCGGCACCTCGCCCTTCTCCACTGCGGAGAGCGACGAGCATTCACGTCTGCGGACTTCCTTTATATATAAGGCGAGTCACGGACCGTGCATTCCGGTGATCAGTCCCCGTCGATGCTTTCATGCATCATGCTGCATCAGTGGTGTCCTCTCTTTAGGTTTAAGGAGGGAGCACAGCCAACTTTGTTCTAGTGCTCAACTCAACACAGGTGCACAGCATGGATGATGGGAAAACGCCCACTCGGATCAACAATTATATTTTCGCTCACATCAACACAACATTTTATCTCACTTATTCTTCTATCTCCCTATGGACATTTCTCGTTTGAAGAAACTGTTCGCAGGAACATCGACAGTGGCACTGCTTGCCAGCCAGCTGACTTTCGTCGGCACAGCTGCTGCAGCCTACTCGGATGTTCCAGCAGGGGTTTGGTACGGAGAGGCAGTTGAGGCGTTTGTAGACGCCGGCTACCTCGACGAAAGCCAGCCCCGTTTCCGCGGGTCCGACAACGCGGCCCGCTCGGAATTTGTCAAGCTCGTGGTCGAGCTGAACGGTGGAATCCTTTCCACCCCTCCTTCGGTTCCCAGCTTCGACGACTCGAGGCCAGGTTCCTGGTACTACGGGTACTTTGAGGAGGCCGCTAAAGAGGGTTGGGTGACAGGTGACGGCAGCTGTTATGGCGGCCATCCTTGTTTCGCTCGCCCGAATAGCAACATCAACCGCGCAGAAGCAGCAGCGATCATCGTTCGCTCCTTCGGCCTTGATGCTTCGGGTGACGCACCTAAGTTCGTCGATAACGCCTCGGGCCAGTGGTACACGGCTAGCATTCAGACAGCCGCTGATCACTGCGTGCTCCAGGGTGATGACTCGACGGGCCGCGTCCGCCCCGCAGACAGCATGAACCGTGCTGAGATGGTGGTCATGCTTCACCGCGTCGACCAGAATCTCATGTACGGTGTTGACTGTCAGATCGGAGGCGAAAACCCTGCCGCTGAGCCTGCGATCAAGAGCGTAACGCCGATTTCCCCCACGAAATTGGAAGTCGAGTTCAACACGGATCTTGACGAGGATGCAGCAGCAATGGCTAGTCACTACCTCGTGACTGGTGCAGCAAAGTTGACTGTTGCTAGCGTCAAGTGGATCGACGACCAGACGGTCGAACTCACACTTGCAGCTGCAATGACAGCTAATGCTGAGTACACACTTTCCGTTCAGGACCTTATGACGGCAGAAGGCGATTCCTTCTCCGACACGATGGACTTCGACGGGTACAGCCCGCTCGTGAAGGGTGATGGCACCCTCGAGGTGTCTGTCGCCTCGAGCAACCCAGTTGGCGACACTGTGCCAAAGGGTGCGAACGGTGTGGTGCTCCTCTCACTCGACCTCACAGCTTCTTGTGATGATGCAGTCTCGGTCACGGACCTGACTGTTCTCCACGAGGGCTTCGGTTCCGAGACGGACATCGACGGTCTCTACGCTACGGTCGACGGCTCACGCCTCAGCCGCAAGCGCACGATCGACTCCCAAGACCAGACAAGCGATCTTCGCTTCTCCTCAGCCCTCGTGATCCCGGCTTGTGGTACGAAGACGGTCGACGTGGTCGCGGACTTCAGCTCTGCCGCAGGTACATCCGGCGAGCACAACCTTGCTGTCGAACTCGCTTCCGACTTCCACGGCAATGCAAAGGCTGTTGAAGGCAACTTCCCGATGCGTGGCAACACGTTCAGGACAGCTGCAGTCACAAGCGGCAAAGTGAGCATCGCGTACCGCTCCATCTCCCCGACGAAGGTCCAGGTCGGCGACTCTGACGTCGTGCTCGGCAAGTTCGAGATTTCGACGGACTCTGTTGAAGACCAGACAATCTACTCCATGTCTGTTGAGCAAAACTCGACGGCCAAGGATGGCGCTCTTGAAGACCTCAAGATCCGCCGCACAGACGGCACGGTTCTCACGAACACGATCGTCGCAACTGTTGGCGACTTCGCTACATTCGTCTTTGACCCACCATTCACGATTCTCCAGGGTGACAAAATCACGCTCGAGATCGTGGGTAACGTAACAGGTTCCGCAGGTGACTCGGTGATTCTCCACTTCGAGGAGTCCTCCGATATCTTCGCGGTTGGTTCGCTCTACGGCTACGGCGTGAACGGGCAGCTCTACGGCTCCCAGATTCAGCTCCCTGCAGAGTCAACTACGCTTCCAGCCACAGTCACTATCGACGCCGGCCAGTTTACGGTCGAAATCGACGGTCCTGTGCAGCAGAAGTTCACACGTGATACGAAGGACGCTGTGTTGGCCAACATTCTCTTCGCCACGGGTGGAGAGACGATTGACCTCCGCAAGCTCTTCATCGCCATCCAGGCTCAGAACTCGACAGGCGCCGGTCTCTGTAACGGCCTTGCGAGCTGCACCGAAGGCGATTCCACGATCAACGAAGTGCACGAAATCATCGAGGACGTGCAGCTCCGCAACAGCGTGACGGGCCAGACGATCTCTGCCGTAACGCTCAACTCGGCTGCAGGCGACCGTGCAACAGGCACGACGTCGGCGTCCTCGTACCAGGTGTACCGCTTCGATGACTTCAGCCTCATTGGCAAAGAGAAGTGGGAACTCCGTGCTGACCTCATCAACAACAGTGCAGGCGTGCACCCGATGAGCGGCGACAAGTTCCGCGTCCACATCTGTGGCGAACCTCAGAAGGTGCTCGATACCGCAAACAACCTCATTGCGAACACGACCGGTTGTACCTTCGGTGGTCTCGGCGTGCTCTTTGCTACATCGACGGTTTACCAGATGGAAGTCGAAGGCCTCTCCACCGGCGACATCGTCGGTGACGTGCGCCCACGCGGCACCATCACGGGTAACTTCCACCGCGTTGCAAACCCAGAACTTAACATCGCTGTTAAGGGTATCGGCCTAAGCGACACGGCTGTGAAGAACTCGAAGAATATCAATCTCCTCCGCTTCGAGGCTCGCGCCGGTGAAGCCGAGGACATCCTCTTCACCAAGGCTATCTTCAAGTCTGATTCCGGCTCCCTCCTGAACGGCCAGAACTATACGCTCTGGGTCGACACGGATGGCGACGGTGTGGTCGACACGATCCTCCAGGATGGTGTTGCCTCGCAGGCCAGCCAGATCAGCTTCGACAAGATGGCCGGCGGTGGATACGTCATCCCGGCTGAAGAAACTGTCGTCTTCGAAGTCCACGCGAACATTTCGGCTTCGCTGACGAACAACGACCTTCTCCTGGCCTTCGACTCCGGATCCACGATCAGCTTTGTCGAAGCTGAGCAGGCCGATGACGGTTCCAGCTTGTCTGGTATCAAGCGCATCAACGGCACAGCAGCAGGCACCTGTTTGGACTCTGCTGGTGGCGTTGCCACGTCTTGTGACATCACTGTCACGACGGCTCGCTCCAAGCTCTGGCTGCTCGTGAACCAGGGTGACCTCTTCGTCACGAAGTCGTCCACACCGGTTCGCTCACGCCAGCTCCTCGGAGGTGCTGTTGGTGATCCGATTCTGCGCCTGCAATTCCGCGCGCAGAACGAAGACATCGACGTGACTGACCTGCAGATCAACTCGTCGGGCTCGTTGGCTACGTCCATCGATCGCCTCGACCTTTACCGCGCAGGCGAGACAACGCCGTTCGCCAACGCTACGACTGTCGGCTGTGGAAACAGCGACATTCTCAGCACAAACCCAGGCGGCAGCGCTGCAGCGATCGTTGCATTCTGTGCCAACATGGATAACCGCCAATTGGTGGTGAAACAGGGCCAGAACCTCGACGTTCTCGTCTACCCACGCGTGAAGTCTGATGAACAGGGCGCGACGTCCAACGAGACGATCCAGCTCTGGATCAACAAACAGCCGATTGCAAACGACACCACGGGTTCCGGCGCAGTGCGCGCTCGCGGTGCTCAATCGAGCAGCAACCTTGATCCGAACGATGCAACTGACGCAGTTGCCGAAGGTGAAATCTTCATCGGTTCCGATTCACCGACAGCTACGAACGTCGCCATCATCGGTGGCATCAACAAGACGGTCCTTTCGAAGATCGTCACGATCGCGAACGCGAACCCAGATCCGGACAACACGAACGTCCCAACGGGCGTTTCTCCGTTCGGTCAGTTCAGGTTCACCGCTGCGACGAACACGAACTCGCTCAATGGTCTGAACAAGGCCACTCTGTCGGGCGTGATCTTCAACGTCAACGCTACGAACGTGTCGCTCAACTCGAACAACTTCAAGCTGTACAACAAGGCTGACAGCTCGACGAAGCACACCTGCACAGCTACGAACACGGCAGGCACAACGCTCAGCGCTGTGTCCTCCGGCTCCTTGCTGGTTGACTGCCGCCGCATCCCGGCTGGCCTCGTCAACTCGAAGATCAACTCTGGCGCAACTGAGACGTTCGTCCTCGAAGGCGACATCATCAACGCCAAGCTGACGGGTAGCTCCACGTCGACGCTCCAGGCTTCCATCCAGGACTTCACCACACTTACGACGACCAGCTTCGCTGCGGCTTCCAGCCACGTCGAATGGCTCGATCAGGACACAACTACAACGTCCTTCAAGTGGGTTGAGTACCCAGATACAGTCGTGAAGTCGACCTCGTATAAGAGCTAATAGTTGAACAACGGTATGTAGGTCCCGAATGGGACAGAAAAGGCCCCCCGGCAACGGGGGGCTTTTTTGTTGCTTGGAAGATTTTGGGGGCTCCTCCCACTTCGCCGGCATCGAGCTTTCCTTTTTGACAAAGCCTTCCTGGGATGCCTGCTACTTCGTTGGCTCGAAGCTAGCGTGCGAACAGCAGTCGTATTATGCTTCGTAACGATTTATTCCCTCCGTTCACTTATTTTATGGAAGGACTTCATTTGGTCGAAGAAAACCTGGTACATCTTGCTGCGCGTGATCAGGCAGTAGCAGACCTTGATGGGGACGGAGAACGAGGAGTTCAAGTGATGGCCAAAAATGCTTTGCGGCGGGAAGATAATCCTGTTCAGATGCAAAGACGCTACTCGGACCTGTACGCAGATTGGTCAGGCATTCGCTAGCCCAGCATCTTCCGCTTCATCCACAGTGCGCGCTTTGCCCATGGGCGGAGTGGCACTTCTTGTTCGTGCGGATAGACGATAACTTCGCCGCCGAATTTTTCCTTGAAGCCGCTGATGCCCTGCCAGAGATGGTCCTCAGGCGCATCGGGTGGGGCGACGCCTAGCAGATCGTAGCGGACGCAGCCCGCCGCTTTGCTGCGCCGCATCGCTTCCCACTGCAGCAGGTAGGGCGCCATGAGGGCTCTGTGCGCGTAGTCCGAGCCGCCGTAGTAGTAGATTGCTGTGCCATGCCACACAACGCCGAGGAGCCCTCCGATGGGCTCTTGGGTGTTGTCTGGCGCGTAGGAGAGCAGGAGGAAACAGCCCGGCAAGTTTTTCAGCATCGTCGTGAGCTGCCTGGCCGAGGGCCCGCGAAAGCCGTCGCGCTCGGCGGTACTCTCGAGGAGTGTGGCGAAGGGCCGCGCATCGTGCGTCTCCACAATCTGCACCGCGTGTTTCTGGGCCACCTTGATGTTGTAGCGCCCCTTCTGGTGCATCTGCGTCAAGATCTCGTCCTCGGTCTTTGTCAGGTCAACAATGCGCGTGGCATCGGGTTGCTCGTGCCTTCCCGACTCGCGAATCTTGAATTCTGAATCTTGAATCTCGAGAGGGGACTGAGGAGACGTATAGATGCTGAGGCATTTTTCTCGCTTGGCATCTTCTATAATCTTCTCAAGCAGGGCCTCCCAGGATTCAGTATTCAGTATTCTGGATTCAAAAAGAGGTCCCCGAGGCACATCCCACGTGCAGAACCCAAACGACGTGCGATCGATAATGACGAGGGCGCTGGCCACGATCTCTGGACCATTCAGTTCGACGTATACACGTGTTTCACGGCCTAAGGCTTCTTGGTACTGCTTCCACTCCACGGACTGCCATAGGCTGCCCTGGGGGTGCCCCCCCACCCACTTACGGTAGGTTTCTGAGTCTTCGGCCGCTGAAAGAAGGCGAATTTCCACCTTTGAAGTATGAAGTATGAATAGTGAATATTGGAGGGGAAATGGATGAACTATGGCCAAAATTCAAAATTCAGTAATCAATATTCAGAATGCATTTGCCAGCTTTCCGCGTGCAATTCGTCACCTTCTTCCAGTACTCTACCAGTAACAAGTAACCAGTTACCAAGCACCCTTATGCCCTTCACCCTCCCCCAACTTCCCTACGAGTACACAGCTTTGGAGCCGTACATCGATGCGAAGACGATGGAAATCCACTATACCAAGCACCATCAGGCGTATGTCGATAAGCTCAATGCTGCTGTCGCGGGCACCGAATGGGAGCAGATGCCGGTCGAAGAGGTGCTCAAGCGTATCAAGGATGTGCCCGAAGAAAAGCGGACGGCCGTGCGCAACCATGGCGGCGGGCACGCGAACCACTCGCTGTTCTGGCAGATCTTGAGTCCTGTGGAAACAAAGCCCTCGGCAGAGCTGGAGAAGATGCTCTCCGATGCATTCGATTCGGTGCAGGATTTCAAAGTAAAATTCTCGGAGAAGGCGACGCTGCACTTCGGATCCGGCTGGTCGTGGCTCGTCGTCAACCAAGGCAAACTCGAACTGCTCGCCTTGCCCAATCAAGATTCTCCGCTGATGGACGGCAAGACGCCCATCCTCGGTCTCGACGTGTGGGAGCATGCGTACTACCTCCAGTATCAGAACCGCCGGCCGGAGTATGTGGCAGCGTTTTGGTCTCTGGTAAATTGGCCGGAGGTAGAGAAAAGAATTATGGAGGTAATGAACTAAGGCCAGAGACCACCCTGAGTCACATCGAAGGGTGGAATTCTATGAACTGGCCAGAAGTAGAGCGACGAATCCAAGAGGCACAATAATCACGAGATGCCAAACTCCATCCTGAGTTTAATCGAGGCATGGAACTTGGTGAATTGCTCCAATATACGATAATTGAGGGATACAGTGGCAAACCATGTGCTGAGCATTGTATTTTTCCTTGCATATTGAATAATGTCTTCATGTCAGAAGTACTACCACCATCAGCAATTACTTCTCGTAAGCTTCCAACCCTTGAGGGGCTAGAGAAAGCTTCTGTTTCGGTGCGTTCTGCCTTGGGCGAACTGGTACAACGGGGAGACCTCCTCGGAGCCACGTCATTTGGCTCCTTTGCATCTGATGATGGTGAGCTTTCCCCAACCCGAGTGAGCGATCTTGATTGGCTGATAGTTTTTAAGGATACGGTTCGCATGCTGAATAACGAGCATTTTGGGAATCTATTGGATGAGCTTTCGACGGATCATATTCCCTTCCACAATCCTATTCTTTCGGCTGAGAACATCCGAAATGGAAACCACATGATATCTTCACTGCTATACGGTATTGAAAAAAGCCCAACAAGAGTTGTCATCGGCAAAGATCCGCTAACCATCTTTCAGGAGAACGGTGTACGACCATGGGATCGCAAGCTGGTTTCCAAAATGTTTTCGACTCTTCCAAGGTACTTCATTGAGGATGCATGCATTATGAGCTCGAGGAAGCAGATAACACCAGATCAGCTTGCTCCCACTTTGCAGAGTTCCATGATGTATTTCAGGGATATATACCGCACGATGTTTGTACTGCGAGCACTGGCCGAGGATTCCAATTCGCCTCTTCCTCCTTCTTTTGAAGGGTATGCAGTTCTCTACAGAAACAAAGTATCTCGTGAATGTTTGGAGCGTGGCATGGCAATGCATGCATTCCAGCTAGAATATCGGGAGCGTATCAATCTCTTATTGGAGGCATTTTCTCGCACAGGGAATATCTCCCTAGTACAACAATACGGCGAATGGTTGGCAAAGCAGAAAAGTTTAATTGCAAGCGCAGCCGAATTTTGTCAGGAAAATATAAACCTCTTTTACTCTGAGTCGAGCAAATCATCCTCTGCGCCGAATTAATGACAACGCTCGATCCTCTTGCCGTGTCCCTTGTCTGTCCGCGCAATGATGCGGAGAGCGCGACGATTCTTACGATTGGCAAGCGACTAGGTATGGATATCCGGCAGTCCCAACAACAATCTTGGTTCTGTCCGCTTGAAAACGAGCCGGCATCGACGCTCAGTCGCCTCCGGCACTCCATATGTATTGTGGAAATGCCTGGGGTGGAAAAAGAAGAGATGCTGCGACAATCTGGGCACAGGGTCTTTATCATCGATCACCATGATTATCATTCTTTTGGTCTTAGCCGTTGGTCCGCACAGAGCTCACTGGAGCAGTTTGCGGCGCTCTCAGGATATGTTCTGAGCACCGATGAGCAGATTTTGGCCTGGAATGATCAGGAATATATCTATGGACTCGCCGCACGGGCAGTGCCACCGGAAAAGCAGCGTTGGGTGCGAGCGTTCGATCTTCGAGAACAAGGATACTCTGAGCAGGAGCTGTCGCGAGCAAAACAAGAGCTCTTATCTGGGACACAATTATCCAATGGCATCTATCGTTATACACTTGCTCATAACCGCTTTAGTGCCCTTATTGATGAACATGTCTTTGCACATCGTGGGCGTCTGACAAACATCTGGTGCGTCGGGATGTCTGCAGACAAAGGCCGGGCCTTCTTTTTTACAGGGCAGGCGGATGTTGTGCGCCGTCTTGCGTTGCTCGGAGGATTCAGTAAGTTGAGCAATGGACAATACGGCATATGGGGGGGATACGAATTGGGCTCGGAGGCCGTCGACCTTCGACTAGCCAGCAGCCTTCTTTCCGAGCCGGGAATAGAGAAATCCTGAGCGCAGTCGAATGGTGGTTCATTGAGCTACCGAAGTCTGCGCACTCGGTACTTAAGCAGATCGGCTGTGTCTACTCACGTCCGGCATGTGTGACCTGCCGACAGTGAGTTCGACTTCTAACTCAGGACCAGCGTCTCCCTCGAATTTTCCGAGAATGTCGGCATCATAGCTGTCAAATCTACCAAGTTGTTTCTTCATAAGACGATAAGGGAAGAAATGATTAACAGGGAAACGTACGTATCTTTCCGAAGCAGTCAAGGGTGGCGAAGCGGAAAAATTTGAAAGATGTCTCGAATAGGTTTTCGTACTATTTTGAGGGAGAACACCCGTTTGCATTACTAAAGGAGAAACCCTTACGAATCTCCGAATCTCCGTTACAATGCGCCGCGTTCCTCCGTCACGTTGTACCCGCCCATCCGAGACCAATTCCTCATCGGCGATCTGCAGACTGCGGCGCTTGTGGGCAAAAACGGATCCATCGATTGGCTGTGCCTGCCGTACTTCGATTCACCGAGCATCTTCGCGGCGATTCTCGATAGCGAGAAAGGCGGCAGCTTCTCTCTCGATATGCCGGGCTACGTGAGCCGCGCGCGCTACATCCCCTACACCGCAGTGGTCGAGACAACGCTCGAAGGTGAGGGATCGACGTTCTCCGTTCGCGATTGTATGCTCCCGCGTCCGACCGAAGAAGTGGTCCCCCACTATTTGGTACGGCGCTTTCGCGGCACGAAGGGCTCGACCAAGCTCAAGTTGATCTTCGATCCGCGCCCCAACTACGCGCGGCAGGGGAGTGTGCTGCAGATCGACGGCAGGACCTGCAGCTTGCGCATCGATGAGCGCACGCTCTGGCTGCACTTGCCCAAAGGCGCTGAGGCCAAGCACCTCACGGGTCGCAACGGTCTCGAGATTATGCTGGAACTCCACGAAGGCGATACAAAAGAACTGATCCTCGAGTATTCCGTCGCCTCGCGCATTAATTTGCAGGAACGCGACTTCGAAACCGAGACAATCGAATTCTGGAAGAAGTGGATCACCGAAGGGAACTTCGAGTTCTCGCGCGAGCACCTGGTGCGCTCCGCCATCACGATCAAGCTGATGCAGTTCTATCCCACGGGCGGCATCATCGCCGCGCCGACCACCAGCTTGCCCGAAGAAATCGGCGGTGTGCGCAACTGGGATTACCGCTACGTGTGGGTGCGCGATGCGACCTTCACGCTCTACGCGTTCTACGTGCTGGGGTTTAGGAGCGAGGCGAAGAAATTCTTCGGTTACATCGAGCGCATCGCCGAAGATGCCAAGCGCTGCGAGGGCGATGAGTGCGATCTCGATCTCTCGGTGATGTACACCATCTGGGGCCAGCCGCTGCAGGGCGAGAGCTCGCTCGATCATCTCTCTGGCTACCGTGATTCCACGCCTGTGCGCATCGGCAACGGCGCGGCCGCGCAGTTCCAGTTGGATGCCTACGGCTCGCTCATCGATGCGTATTACTTCATGAGCAAGCGCGGGCTGCCCATCTCCGACCAAGGCAAGGGCGTGATCTCGATGCTCGTGCGCGGTATTGCGGCCAATTGGCAGCGCGAAGATAGCGGCATTTGGGAAGTGCGCGGCGGCGACAAGCACTTCACCTACAGCAAAGTGATGGCGTGGCTGGGCGTCGAGCGTGCGCTGCGTCTGGCGGATGCACTCAAGATCAGCGATGCGCAGCGCGCAGCCTGGACGAAGCTGAAAGACCAGATCGAAGCGTGGATCTGGGAGAACTGTTTCGATGTCGAGCGCGGCACATTCCGGCAATCGCCGGGCGCGAAGGCGCAGGACGCGACGAACTTCATGTTCGTGCTGCTTTTCTTTGTGAGCCGCCACGATCCGCGCGCAAAAAAACTGATCGATGCGACGCGCAAAGAGCTCACGACAGACGAGCTCTATGTGTATCGCTATCTCAACGATGACGGCCTGCCGGGCGGCGAGGGTGCCTTCCTCTTCTGCATGTTCTGGCAGATCGCGGCGATGGCGGCGGTGGGCGACGTCGACGAAGCCGACAAGCTCCTCACCAAGATCGAAGCACTCATGCCGCCGAGCGGACTCATGGCCGAGGAAATCGATCCCAAAACAGGGGAGTACCTCGGCAATCATCCGCAGGCCTTCTCGCATATCGGGTACATCATGAGTGCGTACTATATTCACCGGTACAGGAAGCGGGATTGACCTCTTTCCGGAATCCAAGGAAACCAAAGAATCCCAAGAAACCAAGGATGGGCGGTATGGCACTAGTTACATCTCCAGCAGCAGCCCGGAGCCTGCAGTGAGCCAAGACGAACTGCGGCTGCGGAATAAGGATACTTCAATCATGTTTGCTTTTCTCATCGAAAACGGCACGGTTTTTTCGTTCTCCGCCTCCTCAATTGCTTTGATGTCTTCTAGCTCCTCGAGCGCAGCAAGAAGCTTTGCGAATTTCTTTGGCGGCACACATACCGATTTCGTTCGACCATTCACAATAAGGCAAGCGATGTCTTCATCGGGGATGATGCCGACGCCTTGCGAACAAAGATCTTGAAGGGTGAATGTATGCATACCTATGATCGTACTCTCATGCGTGCGCTCTTCAATTTTTATGAGTTTTTACTATTGTTTGGGATTTGGGTTTTGGAACTTGCAGAGTCGCCAATCAATGTTTTTTCGGAGGGCTGACCGTCAGCTGTTGTCTGCCGTCAGGTCGAGCGGGCTGCAGGGCTTGAGGATGACAGCGGCGACAGCTCTCCTGCTTAGTACGCGCCAGCGCTCACGCTCAGTATCAGACAGCTCTTGCCTGGGGATGGCGTCGAGGGATTCCATTTCGCCAATCTCTACATCGGTATAACCGATCTCACGAAGTTTTTGATGGTCTCTGGGCATGGCATTCATCCTATTCGGCGCATTGGATGAGTGTCAATTGTGCGTAGCTTGGCGAGCACAGCTCCTGCTCCAGGTCTGCGGATTGCCATTTTCGCTGTAAATTTTCGTTGACAGAGCCCGAATCGGCCGTATGATGGCCACGAATTCAGCGAGCTCTGATTGCGTCTTGAGCGCTGACAAGCCTATTCCTGCGTCTTTTTCGAGTCGCTCGTGGGAAAGGTCTCTGTCTGCGACTCTTCCGCATATCCCCATGGCTGCTAAAAAGCCCGCTAAACCCGCAAAGAAATCTACTCCCGCCAAAGCAAAACCGGCCACAAAGCCCGCTGCCGCCAAGAAGCCTGCGCCTCAGAAAGAAGTAAAAAAGGAGGTGAAAAAAGTCGCGAAGGCTGCGCCGAAGCCAGCTCCCAAGGTTGCCGCGGCCAAGAAGCCGATGGCGCGCCAGCAGTACCACATGGAAGTCGATAACGGCATTCTGCCGGTCGTCCGCCCGCACTTGCTGCCGCCCGCCGACCGTGTGCCTGCAGGTGCCAAAGATCTGCCTGCCGAATTGCAGCCGCAGAAAGTCGCCGATGGACGCATCTTCCTCGTGAACGACGAAGGTATTTCGCACGTGCCGTCGCTCATCGAGATGCAGATCGAGAGCTATCGCTGGTTCCTCACGGATGGCCTCAAAGAGCTTCTTGAAGAGATCTCCCCGATCACCGATTTCTCGGGCAAAAAGATGGAGCTCCGCATCCTCGGCCACACCTTCGACCCCGCCAAGTACGACCCCGAAACCTGCAAGCGCCGCAACCTCACGTACGAGGCTGCGATGAAGGGCCAGGTGCAGCTTATCAACAAAGAGACCGGTGAAATCAAAGAGCAGGACGTGTTCCTCGGCTCTATTCCGCTCATGACCGATAGCGGTACCTTCATCATCGGTGGTATCGAGCGTGTGGTGGTGCACCAGCTGGTCCGCTCGCCGGGCGTGTTCTTTTCCACGATGCCGGATAATCCCAAGTATCACGCCGCCAAAATCATTCCGAAGCGCGGTGTGTGGCTCGAAATCGAGACGGATCGCCGCGGCATCATCTCGGCGAAGATCGACCGCAAGCGCAAGATCCCGATCACGCAGCTGCTCAGGGTCTTCGGCTACACGACAGACGACCAGATCTTGGATATCTTCAAGGACCTCAAGACCGATGAGCATGATTACATCGCCGCCACGCTCGACAAAGATACCGCGGACAACGTCGAAGACGCCTACCAATCCATCTACCGCCGCATTCGCCCGGGCGACTACGCGACGCCGGAGAACGCCAAAAGCCTCATCGATTCACTCTTCTTTGATTTCAAGAAGTACGATATGGGCTCTATCGCCCGCTACAAGCTGAACCGCCGCTTCGGCATCGAATTGCCGCCGGACGAGCAGCATCGCGTCTTCCAGATGAGTGACTTCATCGGCATCCTCCGCGAGCTCATTAAATTGAATAACGGTGACGGCGTGCCGGATGATATCGATCACCTCAGTAACCGCCGCGTCCGCTCCGTCGGTGAGCTTGTGCAAAACAAGTACCGCGTGGGTCTCGTGCGCACCGAGCGCATCATCAAAGATCGTATGACGGTGATGGATCTCGAGACGGTGACGCCGACACAGCTCATCAACTGCCGCCCGATCACGGCGTCGATGCGTGAGTTCTACGCCAGCTCGCAGCTCTCGCAGTTCATG
>ENA-ORBV01009600-ORBV01009600.1-microbial-mat-metagenome-genome-assembly--contig:-NODE-9600-length-15799-cov-3.938494_pt1 | contig 15799 bp, 13 predicted proteins | sample MGYA00237777_ERZ505514 | MGnify/ENA primary metagenome ERZ505514 (study PRJEB26160, sample SAMN06269048) | microbial mat metagenome | isolation source: Oligotrophic lake microbial mat | place... | reverse complement strand
GAGATTCGCCTTAGTCTCGTGGGCTCGGAGATGTGTATAAGAGACAGTCCCATGGCTCGCGACGCATTGGAGCGGGCTCTGGCAAGTTCGAACAAGTTCGCAGTCGAGATCGCCGTCGTGAATTTACTATTCAACCAAGGTGGGTCAGAGAAAGCGCGGCAGGTCATCCTCCACCAGTTGAAAGGCATTCCATTGAGGATGGAGTCTTGGGAAAGGACGCTGCAGATCGCTGCCAAATTGGATGATCCAGAAATGCGTGCCGCAGGCGAAGCGTTCGACCGTCAATCCAGCGGAGGGTCGTGGCGGTTGTGGGGGCAACAGCGAAAAAACTGGCCGATTTACAACTGGGTCGATGATTATGTCGTTGAGCTTAAGCCGAGGTAATCTCGCGTACTACCTCTGGAGGATTTTCCCCGTTCGTTCCTATGAAAGTCCGCGAAGCCATCAAATTGATCGAAGAGGACGGCTGGTATCTGGCCCGCACCCGCGGCAGTCATCGGCAATACAAGCATCCGGCCAAGCGCGGCCTGGTCACGATTGCCGGCAAGCCGGGTGATGAGCTTGCGCCAGGGACGAGGAACAGTATCCTCAAGCAAGCCGATCTGAAATGAGCCGATACCTGATCATCATCGAAAAAACCTCGACGGGTTTTTCCGCCTATTCGCCGGACCTTCCCGGATGCGTCGCAACCGGAGGAACGCAGGCCGAGGTGCAACGCGAGATGCAGGACGCCATCGCCTTCCACATCGAAGGGATGCGGGCCGAAGGGTTGCCCGTGCCAGAGCCGTCTTCGAGCGCGGAATATGTGGAAGTGGCGCTGGCTTAGCGGTATCTGAGGAGCGTCTTGTTTCCAGCGCCTCTCTCTGCCACGTTGCGGACATGGAAATCGTTTTCAGCATTACCCAGGAAGCCGATGGCGGGTTTGTGGGCGAGTGTCTTTCGCACGATATTTTCACGCAGGGCGATACGTGGGAGGAACTGCGCGCCAACGTCCGGGAAGCCGTGAGCGCCTATTTCTTCGACCAACCCAAACCCTCGGCCATTCGTCTGCATCTGGTGCGTGATGAGATGCTGGCGGTGGCATGAAGCTTCCGCGCGATCTGAGCGGGGCGGAGTTGATTAAATTGCTCGGCAAGCATTTCGACGATCGGCGGGTGAATCAGGAAGGGAGCCACGTCATTCTCGAAACCAGCGATCCTCGGCAGCATCGGATTTCCATTCCCGACCATGCGGCACCGCGCATCGGAACGCTGAACGCGATCTTGCGGGCGGTGGCCACGGCCAGAGAGGTGGAGAAAGAAGACATCCTGCGGCATTTGTAGGTTGGCTATTTGAAGCCTTCGGCGGGCTTCCTCGGTGGAAGGGGAGGGCGACTGGGGCGGCGATCATTCGGCTGACGGATTTAAAACCTACATTTTCTGCAAATGCCTACCGCTCTGGAGGTTAATTTAGGTCGCGAGCCAAGCCAGTTCAGCTCACGACCTGAACTGGTTCAGGTGCCGAGTTGAACTGGTTCAACCGCAGGCTGGACGAGTTCACGAAAAACCAAGGCCGGTTCTCCTTCGACCTGCGCGGGCTTAGGTCTGGGCTGAACTGGCTTACCTCTGAGTAGAACTGGCTCTGGTCGCAGCTCAATCAGTTCAACTCGAAGCTGAACTGTTTTACTTTGCGGTGAATTAGTTCAGGTCCGGACCTGAACTGATGCGGATCGGAGGAGAACCAGTGGTGGTCAGAGTAGAACTGACTGTTCATTTTGGAAAACTGGTCCGGTAGCGACACGAACTGGCGTGGGACCGGCGTAAACGGGCTGTGCTTTCTACAGAACTCTCGCTCCGCGAAGATAAACACGCCGGCCTTTCCGAAGAACTGCCTCGCCCTCCGTCGTCCCTGAACTCCTTCCCGCGAAGGACCGGCCTCGGCGACCAGCAACCAGCTCTTTTCACCGCGAACACACCTTTGCTGTCGCGGGAAACGTTTCGGTCGCGATGTTGAGGCGTGATGCGCTTATCCGCTGGCTTTGCGCAGCAGCGTTCCGTTACAAACTCGGTCCCCTTTTCCCATGCCCGCCACTCGCCCTTCCCCATCCGCCCCGCACGCTCGTCAAAAGAAACTCCTCGTCGCCAACCGCTCCGAAATCGCCATCCGCGTGATGCGGGCGGCGACGGAACTCGGGTTGCGCACGGTGGCGATTTACGCGGAGGAGGATCGGTTTTCGATGCATCGCTTCAAGGCGGATGAGGCTTATCGGGTGGGCGAGGGGAAGGGGCCGGTGGGCGCTTATCTCGACATCGAGGGGATCATCACGGTGGCGAAGGAGCGTGGGGTGGATCTGATTCATCCGGGTTACGGTTTCCTGTCGGAGAATGCGAATTTTGCGACGGCCTGCGCGAAGGCGGGGATCACGTTCGTCGGGCCGAAGGCGGACTTGCTGGAACTGATGGGCGACAAGGTGGCGGCGCGTGCGCTGACGCAGAAGCTGAAGGTGCCGACGCTGCCGGGCACGGAGGAGCCGGTCAGCAATCGGGGCGAGGCGCTGAAGGCGGCGGCGAACATCGGCTTCCCGCTGATCATCAAGGCGGCGGTTGGCGGTGGCGGGCGCGGGATGCGTGTGGTGCACAAGGCGGGCGATCTCGATGCGCTGCTCGATGAGGCGCAGGGCGAAGCGGAGCGGGCGTTTGGTAATTCGGCGGTTTTCCTGGAGCGCTACATTCCGCGCGCGAAGCACATCGAGGTGCAGATCCTCGGCGACAAACACGGCGCCGTGGCGCACTTGCACGAGCGCGATTGCTCGGTGCAGCGGCGGCATCAGAAGGTGGTGGAGATCGCGCCGAGCGTGGGGCTGGATGATCGGGTGCGCGTGGAGCTGTGCGAATCCGCGGTGCGGATCGCGAAGGAGATCGGCTACGACAACGCGGGGACGATCGAGTTCCTCTACGATCTCGACACGAACGACTGGTTTTTCATCGAGATGAACCCGCGCATCCAGGTGGAGCACACGGTCACGGAAGAGATCACCGGCATCGATCTGGTGCGCTCGCAAATCCTCATCGCGCAAGGCTGCAAGCTACACGGACCGGAAGTCGCGCTGCCGGCGCAGGAGGCGATTCCACGGAAGGGTTTCGCGGTGCAGTGCCGGGTGACGACCGAGGACCCGGAGAATAAGTTCATGCCGAACTACGGTCGCATCGTGACCTTCCGCAGCGCGGGCGGCTACGGGCTGCGGCTCGATGCGGGCATGGGCGAGGCGGGCGCGGTGATCACGCCATTTTACGACTCGCTGCTCGTGAAGATCACGGCGAGCGGGAGCACTTTCGAGGTGGCCCTGCAGCGCACGGATCGCGCGCTGCGGGAGTTCCGCATCCGCGGGGTGAAGACGAACATTCCGTTCCTCGAGAACGTGATTCACGCCGAGCAGTTCCGCACTGGCAAGGCCACGACGACGATGATCGATACGTCGCCGTCGTTGTTTGAATTCAAGCCGCGCCGCGACCGCGCGACGAAGCTGCTGAACTTCCTCGGCAACGTGATCGTGAACGGCAACCCGCACGCCAAAGGCTACAAGCCGGAGGCGCCGCTCAGCGCCGCGCCGCTGCCGAAATCCGACGCGAAGCAGACGCCGGCCAAGGGGACGCGCCAGCTCCTGATCGAGCTCGGGCCGAAGAAATTTGCCGAGTGGACGACGAAGCAGAAGCGCCTGCTCGTGACCGACACGACTTTCCGCGACGCGCATCAATCGCTGATGGCGACGCGTGTGCGGACGTACGACATGGCGGCGGTCGCGGGCGCGGTGGCGCGGCGCACGCCGGAGCTGTTCTCGCTGGAAATGTGGGGCGGCGCGACCTTTGACACCGCGATGCGTTTCCTCAACGAGGACCCGTGGAATCGTCTGCGCCTGCTGCGCGAGAAGGTGCCGAACATTTGCTTCCAGATGCTGCTGCGCGGTGCGAATGCCGTCGGTTACACGAGCTACCCGGCGAATGTCGTCGAGGGTTTCGTGAAGCACGCGGCGGAGTGCGGCATGGATATTTTCCGCGTCTTCGATTCGCTGAACGATCTGCGGAACATGAAGGCGGCGATGGAGGCGGTGCAGAAGACGCACGGCATTTGTGAAGGCGCGCTCTGCTACACGGGCGACATCCTCGATCCGAAGCGCACGAAGTATTCGCTGAAGTACTACATCGGCCTCGCGAAGGAGCTGGAGAAGATGGGCGCGCACTTTCTCGCGATCAAAGACATGGCGGGGCTGTGCCGTCCGTACGCGGCGCAGGCGCTGGTCAAGGCGCTGAAGGAGCAGATCAGCATCCCGGTGCATTTCCACACGCACGACACGAGCGGCATCAATGCGGGCTCGATCCTGCGCGCGAGCGATGCGGGCGTGGATGTGGTCGATCTCGCGATCGCCTCGATGAGCGGCTCGACTTCGCAGCCGAACCTCAACTCGATCGTGGCCGCGCTCCAGCACACGCCGCGCGATACCGGGCTGAACCTCGATGCGCTGAATGAGTTCAGCGACTACTGGGAGCAGGTGCGGGAGTTTTATGCGCCCTTCGACACCGCGCCGAAGTCGGGCAGCGCCGAGGTTTATCTCCACGAGATGCCCGGCGGGCAGTTCACGAATCTGAAAGAGCAGGCGGCGTCGATGGGGCTCGGCAATCGCTGGCCGGAGATCGCGCGCACTTATCGCGAGGTGAATGATCTCTTCGGCGACATCGTGAAGGTGACGCCGTCGAGCAAGGTGGTCGGCGACATGGCGCTCTTCCTTTTCACCCGCGGCATCAAGCCCGCGGACGTGGTGAACCTGCCGCCCGGCACGAGCTTTCCGGAGAGCGTGATCGATATGCTGAGCGGTGGACTCGGCGAACCGATGGGCGGCTGGCCGAAGGATGTCGTCCGCGTCGTGCTCGGCAATACCAAGGTGAAGCGCGCGAAACCCGCGCCGGTGAAACTCAAGGAAACGCGCGCGGAGCTGGCGACGAAGTTCAAGCGCGAGGCGAACGACGATGATCTTTTCTCGCACCTCATGTATCCGGCGGTGTTCGCGGATTTCGCGAAGTTTTCGCAGAGCTTCGGCGAGGTGAGCGCGCTGCCGACGCCGGCGTTTTTCTACGGCCTCGCACCGGGTGAGGAGATCAGCGTGTCGATCGAGGAAGGCAAGGTGCTCTTCATCAAGCTGATCAATATCGGGGCCTCGGACAAAGAGGGGAAACGGACGATCAGCTACGAGCTGAACGGCGTGCCGCGCGAAGCGGTGGTCGTGGACAAATCGGTCGCGCCGAAGACGAAATCGCGGGTGAAGGCCGACACGGCCGATGCGCTGCAGCTTGGCGCCCCGATTCCGGGAATGGTCACCGCGGTGCATGCGACGGTCGGGGCGAAGGTGGCGAAAGGGGACAAGCTGATGACGCTGGAAGCGATGAAGATGCAGACCAACGTCCTCGCGCCCGCCGATGCCATCGTCGCCGAACTGCTCGCCGGAGTCAGCGATTCGGTGGAGAGCGGCGACCTACTGGTGAAGTTGCGCGCGTGATTTTGGTGGCGCAACCGCCGCCCTGAGGCACGATTTTCGCACCCATGAAAACCCGGGCCTTCATCCTCGCCGCCACGATCGCGACTCTCGTTTTTTCCAATGCTCAGGCGGAGATGCCGCCGGCCTGGCCGCAGTGGCGTGGACCGCTCGGGAACGGGCTCGCGCCGGACGCGAATCCGCCGGTGAAGTGGAGCGAAACGGAGAACGTGAAATGGAAGGTCGCGGTGCCCGGCTTCGGAACTTCCACCCCGGTGATTTGGCAGGACAAGGTATTCCTGCTCACGGCCATCGCGCCGGCCAAAGACGAGGAGGCGACGCCCGCGGCGGAAGCGGCTCCGGTGGGTCCGGGAGAAGGACGGCGTCAGCGGGGTGGAGGCGGCATGACGCGGGAGAAGCCGACGGAGAAGTTCCAATTCGTCGTGCTCTGTCTGATGCGTGATTCGGGAAAAACCATCTGGCAGAAAACGGTGCGCGCGGAAGTGCCGCACGAGGCGCATCACCGCGATCACGGTTACGCCTCCGCTTCACCCGTGACCGACGGCAAGATGCTCTACGCATACTTCGGTTCGCGCGGCCTTTACGCGATGGACTTCGACGGCAACGTGAAATGGGAGAAGGATTTCGGCGATCAGCAGACGCGCAACAACTTCGGCGAAGGCGCTTCGCCCGCCCTGCACGGCGACACGCTGATCGTGAACTGGGATCACGAGGGTGAGGACTTCATCGTGGCCCTCGACAAGACGACCGGCCGGGAGCTCTGGCGCAAGCAGCGCGACGAGCCGACAAACTGGACCACGCCGTTCATCGTTGAGCACGGAGGCCTCGCGCTGGCTGTGGTGAACGGGCACAACAAGCTGCGCGCGTATGACGTGAAGAATGGCGACCTCGTCTTCGAGGCGGGCGGGCAGACGCTGAATTGCATCCCCACGCCGGTGAGCGGCCACGGGCTTCTCATCGCGATGAGCGGTTTCCGCGGCAGCGCGGTGCAGGCAATCAAGCTCGGACGCACGGGTGACCTAACGGGCTCGGACGCGATCGTATGGTCTCACAACAAGGCTACGCCCTACGTGCCATCGCCGCTGCTCTATGGCGATGAGCTGTATTTCTTCGGCGGAAACAACGCGATGCTCTCGATCTTTGACGTCAAAACCGGGACGCGGCATGTCGAGGCCGAGCGACTCGACGGGATGAGCGGCGTGTATGCGTCGCCGGTCGGCGCTTCGGGCCGCGTCTACCTCACGGGGCGCGATGGCGGCTTCCTCGTGCTCAAAGCCGGGAAGAAGGTGGAAGTGCTCGCGACGAACAAACTCGACGACCGATTCGACTCTTCGCCCGCGGTCGTGGAAAAGGAGCTTTTCGTCCGCGGCCACAAAAGCGTCTATTGCCTCGCCGAGAAGTAAGCCATCGCCGATGGCGAATCCCGCTCGTCTCTGTCCGCCGCACTTATCCCGAAAAAAGCGAGGCGCCCGGGCCTTTTCGACCCGAGCGCCCCGCGCCCATGAAATTTTGTCTTAATCGATCAGTTCGAAGCGATCCGGCGATCCGTTTTCGAGGCCACCGGAGCCTTCGACTTGCCCGCCACGTCGGCCACCATGCGGGCCTTGTCGTTGTGCTGGTAGGCAGCACCGCGGGTCCACGAATAGAGAGGCACGTATTTGTTGATGCTCACCGCGTCGGCCGGCATCGGGCGGCTGGTCATCGTGCAATCGAGGATCCACCAGCGGCCTTCACTCTGCCACATCACCCAGGCGTGGCTGATTTTGGCTCCACGCTTTTCCTTGCCGATGACGAAGCGGGCGCTGGGGTCCTGGAGTTGGTCGATGAGCCAGAGGGCCTTGTCCTTGAAGTCGCCCTTGCGGGTGGTGGCCGTCGTTTGCGGAAGAGCCGGGAAGTAGGGTTCGGTGTGGGCGTAGCGGAAGCCGCGGCCCTGGCGCATGAGCGCCTGCACTTTCTGCATCGTGACGCCGCCACCGTTGATCGTGGCGAAGGTCTGCTTCACCGGGGTCATGTAGCGGTCGTAGGGGGTGTTGCTGGTCGTCGTGCCGAGGTCGACCACCGCGAAGGCGGCGAGTTTGGCGAGAAGGAGGAGGGAGGCGGCGAGAGCTAGAGTTTTCATGGGATTCAGACTTTCTATAATTGCTATAATTGTTATAGCTGCCGTCATGCCATGAGCTGCTCTGCGGGTGGTATTTTCCGACCGTCTGGGCGGTCCTCTCTGTAAAATCCCCTTTCTCAGCCTTTGGAATCCGTTCCGAGAGGCGGTGCCAGCGCCCCGTGCCAAGCAGATTTGCAAGACCTCTCAAACCCGCGAAACGGGTCTCAAACCGGCGGTGCGAGGTGAGAAAACGAGCCGTTTTCCCAAATTTGAGGCACTCCGACCTCGGCCTTGGACGCTAAAGTGAGCGCGTTTCCGCTTAGAACGTCCTCCCCGGAGGCGTTTTCGGGCAATTCCAGCATTGCCAAGCTCGGCCCGCCGCCCTTCAATCCCGCCTCCTTTCCCTGATGAAGCTACGCAACCAACTGCTCGCGCTCTGCTGCCTGCTGGTCTTCGCGGCTTTTGGCTTCCTCTACGTCCGCACCTGGGTGGCGCCCAAGACTTTCGGAATCATCCTTTTTGTGGGCGACGGCATGGTCGCCCGGCACCTGACCGCCGCCCGGCTCTATGAAGGTGGGGTCGAACACCGGCTCGCTCTCGAATCCTTCCCAAATCTGGCGTTGCTGCGGAATCCGGCGCGCGATTTTGCCGTTCCGGACGGCGCCGCCGCGGCGACGGCGCTCGCGACCGGAGTGAAGGTGGGCCACCGCATCCTGTCGGTGGACCCTAGCGGGAAGCCGCTCGCGACCATTCTCGAACTGGCCCGCGCCCAAGGTCGCGCAGTCGGCCTCGTCTCAAACGGCTCCCTCGTCGCCCCCGCGCCGGCGGCGTTCTACGCCCACACGGGCGACGCCCGAGACAGCGAGCAGATCGTTCAGCAGTTCATCGGTCGCGCCCAGCTGGACGTGGTCCTCGGCGGTGGCGCGGGTGATTTTCTCCCCGTGACCCAAGGAGGACGCCGCAAGGATGGCCGGGATTTGCTCGCGGAGTTGCAAGGCAAAGGGTGGGAACTGGTCCGGACGAAAGCGGAACTCGAGAATGCCGCGCCCTATCGGACCGGCCCGATCGCCGGGTTCTTCGCCAACGACCATCTGGCCTTTAGCAATCAGATCGAATCCGGCAGCCAGCAGCCGTCGCTGGCCGACATGGTGCGCCGGGCGATCGAATTCCTGCAGGTTTCCGGCAAGGGCTACGTGCTCGTCGTCGATGCCTCGCTGGCGACCACGGCGGCTGAGCAGAATGAAGGTGAGCGGCTGATCGCGGAAACGGCCGCACTCGATCACGCGATCGCGACGGCGGCGAAATACGCGGGCGAAAAATCGCTGATCCTGGCCGTCGGAAAACACGCGACCGGCGGGCTCAGCCTGAATGGTTACCCGCTGGCGCAGGACCACGGCGTGGCTCTGCTCGGCGTGAACGCCTCGGGCCAGCCAGCCCTGACCTGGGCGACCGGTCCGAATGGGCCGACGCCGCTCTCGCCGACGGAGCCTTCGTCTGCCGTCCAATATCTTCCCGGCGCGAAGGCCGAGCCCGCGGCTTCCCAGACTCCCTCCGCCATGAACACCGCGGAAGATGTGATCGGCATCGGGCGCGGCGCGGGTTCGGAAAAACTCCGCGGGTTCCTCGAAAACACCGACATCTTCGGCATCCTCAAGGACGCCCTTTAGCCGCTAGATCGTCGCCTCCAGCGCCGCGTGATCGATGGTCGCGAGACGTTCGCGCTTTTGCCCCGGCTGCGGGATGCACTGGATGAGCGCCTTGGTGTAAGGATGCTGCGGGTTACTCAGCACGGTGCGCGTGTCGCCGTATTCCACGATCTTCCCGCGGAACATCACAGCCACGCGATCGGCGATGCCGCTGATGATTCCGAAATTGTGCGTGATCAGGATGATCGACATGTTCACCTGCTTCTTCAGGTCGCGGAGTTGATCCATGATCTGCGCTTGGATCGTGACATCGAGCGCAGTGGTCGGTTCGTCGGCGACGAGCAGATCGGGCTGACAGGAGAGCGCCATGGCGATCATCACGCGCTGCTGCATGCCGCCGCTGAGCTGGTGCGGGTAATCGTGGAGACGCTTCGCCGGATCGACGAGGCCGACGAGATCGAGATATTTGATGACCTCGGCGTCGATGTCGCGCACTTCGGGCCGGTGCAATTTGATCGCCTCGGCGATCTGATTGCGGATGGTGAAGACGGGATTCAGCGACGTGCTCGGCTCCTGGAAAATGTAGGCGATTTTGTTGCCGCGGATGTTGCGCAGTTCACGCGGCGACATCTTCAGCACGCTGCGCCCTTCGAGGAGGATTTCGCCGGATTTGTAGATCGTCGGTGGCTCGGGGAGCAGGCGCGTCAGGGCTAGGCCAGTCACGCTTTTGCCACTGCCGCTTTCGCCGACCACGGCCAGCGTCTCGCCTTTTGCCACGGTGAAGGAGATGCCTTTCACGGCTTCGACGGTGCCGTTTTCGGTGGCGAAGTTGATCGAGAGATCGCGGATTTCGAGGAGCGGAGTTTCGGGCATGAGCGTGAGGAGTTAACCGCGTTTGGGATCGAAGGCGCGGCGCAGAGAATCGCCGACGAGATTGAGCGAAAGGACGAGGCCGAAGAGCGCGACCGTCGCGCTGACGAGGTTCCACCAGACCATCGGGTCGCGGCTCAGTTCGGAGCGGCCGCTGTCGATCATATTACCCCAGCTCGGCGTGCCGACCGGGGTGCCGACGCCGAGGTAGCTGAGCACGGATTCCGCGAGGACGATGCCGGAGAAACCGAGGACGAAATTGATGACCACGAGGTGAAGCACGTTCGGCAGAATGTGCCGGGTGATGATGTTCCAGTGGCTCTGCCCGAGCGCGCGCGCGGCGGTGATGTATGGCCGCTCGGCCTGGCGCAGCGTTTCGCCGCGGATCAAGCGGCAGAGCCCGACCCACGCCGTGAGACCCAGTGCGAAGGACATCGTGCCGAGGCCTTTTCCCAGCACGAGGATGATGGCGACGAGCAGCAGGATGGTCGGGATCGAGGCGAGGGTGGTGTAAACGTATTGGATGAGATCATCGACGCGCCGGCGGAAGTAGCCGGCGAGAATGCCGAAGAGCGTGCCGAGCGGGATGTAAATCGCGGCGGTGAGGCCGCCGATGATGAGCGCGGTTTTGCAGGCCTTGAGCGTCTCGACGAAGACATCCTTGCCGAGCGCGTCGGTGCCGAGGAGGTGCGTGGCTTTGACCGGGTCGGGTTTGGCTTCTGAGAGCAGTCTTGTCGCGAGCGGCGCGCTATAACTTTTCTCAGCGGGTACGCCGCCGACAAAAAGATCGAGCACCGTGCGGGTGCCGCCGCTCTTGGTCGGGAAGCTGAGCACCTCCAGCGCGCCGAGGATCAAATAGATGCCGACGACGACCAGCGCGATGATCCCGCCGCGGTCGCTCCGAAACCGCAGCCACGCCCGGCGCCAGCGCTCGTGATGCGATGCCGACCAGAGCATCCACGCGATCAGGCTGAAGCCTGCGAGAACGAGCAGGTTTTGTGTGAGCCAGTGGGTGAAAAGCGCTTCCATCGGTCAGCTCAGTCGGATGCGCGGGTCGGCCAGCGCGTAGCAGATGTCAGTGAGAATGAGGCTCGCGATGTAGAGCAGCGAACCGAGATAAACGCTCGCCATGACGACTGGCTGATCGCCCGTGCCGATAGCGAGCACGAGAACATTACCCAAGCCGGGAATGCCGAAGAAATTCTCGATCAGCAGCGAGCCGGTGATCAGCGCCGGCAGGCTGCCGACGGTCAGCGTGATGAGCGCGATGAGGCCGTTTTTGAAGACATGCACGCCGAGCACGTGGCCGCTCGACAATCCTTTGGCCAGCGCGGTGCGGACGTAGTCCTGGGTGATCTCCTCCATGAAGATCGTGCGGTAGAGGCGCACGTCGGAGCCGAGGTTCACGACGGCCATGATGATGATCGGCAGCGCGACGAATTTGAGCGTCTCCAGACCCCGCCAGTCGAAGCCGGACGCGGGGAAGTAGTTCAGCATCAGCGCGCCGATCGCCTGGAGGAAGATGATGTAAACGACCGTCGGGACGCTCATCAGTGCAACGGCCCAGAGCGTGATCGAGCGGTCGAGCAGCGAGTTGCGGACAAAGACCTGATAGAGCGCGAGTCCGACGCCGCCGATCAAGCCAGCGAGGAAACCGGGGATCGTGATCATGAGCGATGGCCCGACGCCGGTGCGAAACACTTCGTTCAGCTCGCGCCCGCTTTTCCAAGACGTGCCGAAGTTGAACGTCGCCATGTTCTTCACGTGCTTCACGAACTGTTCACTCTTTGGCTTGTCGAGGCCGCGGTTTTTGATCCACTCCGCCCGCGCCTGCTGGCTGGCCTTCGGCCCGAGCACAAGGGTCGCGGCGGCCTGCGGCGTTTGCAGCACGTTGAAAAGCAGGAAGGTGATCGCGATCACCCCGAGCACGATCGGCACGGCGTAGAGCAGGCGGCGGAGGACGTAGCTAAGCATTGCGCCTCCGGTTGATGCGGACCGCGGAAACCGCGCCGATGGCGACCAGTCCGCCGAGGATGGCGAGCGGCCAGAGCGGCTTCCGATTCCAGTCCTTTTGCTTCTCCGCCCGCAGCGCGGGATCGACCGTGGCAAAACGCACGCCGCCTTCGAGCATGGCGTTGTCCTGCGTGCGCGGCGCCCAAGGCTGCACCACGCTGTAGAAGGCCTTGTGGAAGTTCAGGATGTTCGGGCAGTCCTCGGCGAGGATCGCGTTGATCTTGTTCACGATCTCCAGTCGCTCGGGGCCGTTTTCCATCGTGGCCATCTGCTCGAAGAGCCGGTCGAATTCCGGGTTGTTGTAGCGCGAGATGTTCTTCCCGGCGGGCGGCATATTTTTGGAATAGAAGAGGAAGAAGAAGTTCTCGGGATCGGGATAATCAGCGCCCCAGCCCGAGCCGCTGGAGAGCTGGAAATCCCCGGTGTCCTGCTTTTGCAAAAGCCGCGCAAAGGTGTTCTCGCTGATCTTCATTTTCACGCCGAGTTTTTCAAAGCACCGCTGCTCAAACTCCGCGCGCTGCCGGTCCTCGCTGCCGACCGCGACCATGTCCAGCGTGATCTCCAGCGGGCGACCGGTCTTCGGGTCGATGCCGTTTGGGTATCCGGCCTCGGCGATGAGCTGCTTCGCTTTCTCGAGGTTAAAGCCGTACGGATTCCGATAGGTCTGCGAATAGCCGGCGATGCCGGGCGGCACGAGTTGCTCCGCGACGGGCGCGACCGAGTTGTAGAAGATGTCGGAGTAAGTCTGCGCGTCGTAGGCCGCGGAAAGCGCCTGGCGCAGCTTCCTGTTTTTCCCGACGAGCGGGTCGTCCATGTTGTAGCTGATCCAGAACGTCGCCGGCTCCACGTCCTTCTCCAGATGCAGGCCGCGCGCGCGCCACTTCGGGGCCAGTTCGCGACCCGGCGTGATCATCGCGCCGAACGCGTCCTTGTTCACGCCCATGCCGTCGAGGTAGCCCTGCCGCGTGAGGATGAAGATCGGGATGTTTTCGCGGATGATGGAGAAGTTCACCTCGTCCACGAGCGGCAGCGGTTTGCCGGCGAACTGCTGCAACCACTCCGCCTTGGCCGGCGGAAAGCCGTCGGTCGGGAAAGTCGTTGTCCGCGTAGCCTTCCACGCGCACCAGTCGCACGCGCTGCCGCGGCACGTATTCGGCGATGCGGAAGGGACCGGTGCCCACGGCCTTGAACTTGCGAAAGTCGGGCCGGGTCACGCCGTCGTGTTCCTTGCCATCGTAATACTCCACGGCCTCGCGGGCGACCGGCGTCGTGCAATGCATCGCCAGCCAATACAAGATCTGCGGATACGGCTTGCTGAGGTGCAGCCGGAAGGTGCGCTCATCGAGCAACTCGATGCTCGTCAGCTTTTGCGCGTCGTAGTCGAACTTGCCGCTCTTCTCCGCCGCATCGTGCGCTTCCTGCAGGCCGGGGATGTACTCGACGAAGTTCGAGAGAAACGGCGACTCCACCTTCGGATCGCACATCCGCTGGAAGGCGAAATGCACATCCTTGGCGAGCACCGGGCGGCCCTTGCCGCCGGGGAAACACTCATCGTCGTGAAAGCGCGCCGCTGGCTTGATCCGGCAGAGGTAGCTGATCTTTCCCTCCGCGCTCACTTCCTTCTTCGGGATTTCTTCCAGCATGCCCGGCCGCACCTCGTACGGGTCCGTCTTCATCGGGTGATACTCGAGCAGCGTGTCGTAAACCGGCTCGAGGATGCGCCGGCTCATCTGGTCATACATCTTCTGCGGATCAAACTCGCGTGGGTCCTCGCTCAGCCCGCTGAAGCGCACCAGCCAGGGCGAACCGTCCGCGCGCTTTTCGCGAAAGGGCGGAGGGTTGGGATTGTTGTCGCAGCCGGCGAGAAGTGAGGCGCAAAAAATCAGCGCAAGCGCGCGGCTGGGGGAAATCATCGGCGCGGGCAGGTCACTTCTTTTTGAGCTGCGCGTTGATGCGGTCGCGCAGCTCGGCGGCCCGCTCGTAGGCCTCGTCGGCGATGGCCTTGTCCATCTCGCGCTGCATTTTTTCCAGCTTGGTCAGCGGCTGCTTGGCTTTCACTTCGTCCAGCCATTCCGTGAGGAAACCGAGTTCCGCGCTGTTGGCCGCCGCCTCGGGATTTTCGGCCTGCTCGTAGAAGCCGCGGATCTTTTCCAAACCTTCCTCGATCTTCACCACGGCGGTGGCGAACTCCTCGCGCTCGATCTCGATCGAGGCTTTGGCGCGGGTCAGCATCATCAGTACGTACGGCGTGAATTGCTCCACGGATTGCGACATTTCCGGACGCTCCGCGTGTTTCGCGACGAAGGCGAACATGTCGAGGTTGCGCTGCGTGTCCCGGATCACGCCCTGGTAATCGCTGAGCTGAAAGAACGAAATGTAGCGGTGGTAATACTGGATGCCTTCCTGCTGGAGCTCGCCCATCTCGTCCCCGCCCAGCGTGTAATTTTCGCCCTTCTTCGCCGCACGGCGGGCCCGCGCCTGGTGATAGTGGAGCAGGGATTCGTAGTCGTGCGGCTCCAGTCCATCGGGCCGACCGAGCGTTTCCATCTGGATGAGCCCGAGATCGATGCGGAGCTGGATTTTTTCCTTGCCGTCGCTGCCGAGGATCTTGCGAACCTTGATCATGCCGGGTTCGTGCGGCCAGTCGTGCAGCAGATCGTTCAGGTCGAGGCTCATGTCGGGCGCAGTATCGAAATGCGTTCCCGCTTTGTCAATTGATGGAGGCGTTTCCGAGCGGCTGACGCGCACTTCCGGCGCGCCAGGCGAGTGTTCCGGCGAGCAGCACGATCGCGGCTGAGAGCGCCGTGAGCCAGTCGCCGTGGCGGGTGTAAAAAGTCTGGCGAGCCGCGGTGGCGACGCGCACTTCGCGGGCGGCGAAGCCTTGCTGAAACGGCGGCAGCCAGCGCTCGATGTGGCCGCTCGGGAGGACGAGGCAGGTCACGCCGGTATTGCCGCAGCGGATCAGCGGGCGCCGATTTTCGACGGCGCGCAGGGCGGCGTTCGCGAGGTGTTGCTCCGCAGCCGGGCTCTGCGCGAACCAGCCGTCGTTCGTGATATTCACGAGGACGTCCGCGCCCTTGACCACGAAGCGGCGAGTGAGATCGCCGAGCGTGTCTTCGAAGCAGACGAGAGGAGCGAGTCGGAGGCGAATGCCGAGGAGTGGGGAGGGATGGCTTGTAGGACCGGGAGGGTGCAGGGGGAGATCGAGGAGGGTGAACTCGGTCCCCGGGGTGAAATCGCCCGGGATGAGACCGCCGACAAGCGGGCCGAGGAGGGGCCGCGCGGGAAGGTATTCGCCGAAGGGCACGAGGTGCATTTTGCGGTGGAATTGTCCACGGAGGACGCCCGGAGGATGGCCTGCGAGTTGATCGATTTTGTCCTGCTGGGCCTGGCCAAAGAGGAGCAGGGCGCCGTTGTAGTCTTCGCCGGCTGCAGGGTCGAAATCGGTGGTGCCGAACAGCAGTCCGAAGTCGCCCCGACCCGCCTGCGTGCGCACGAAATCGTGGCCTTGCTGGCTGCCATAAACGCCGCCGGGAATGGCGCTCTCGGGCCAGAGAACGAGATGCGGGACGGGTTGGGCGATGAGGGCCAGGCTGGTGAGGTGGTCGATCTCGCGGAGCACGCGCTCATCCGCGGCGCGGTCGAATT
>ENA-ORBV01009597-ORBV01009597.1-microbial-mat-metagenome-genome-assembly--contig:-NODE-9597-length-15806-cov-6.106110_pt1 | contig 15806 bp, 7 predicted proteins | sample MGYA00237777_ERZ505514 | MGnify/ENA primary metagenome ERZ505514 (study PRJEB26160, sample SAMN06269048) | microbial mat metagenome | isolation source: Oligotrophic lake microbial mat | place... | reverse complement strand
GCGGCGGCCCAGGGCGGCGAAATGGGCAACATGATGATGGTGCCCGTGTACTACGAAGCCGCCGCGGTCATCATCGTCCTCGTGCTACTCGGCAAACTCTTCGAGGCTCGGGCCACGGGCAACACCAGCGCCGCGATCCGCCGGCTGATCGGACTGCAAGCCAAAACCGCCCGCGTGGTGCGAGGCGGGCAGGAACAAGACATCCCCGTGGAGCAGGTCATCGTCGGCGACACGGTCATCGTCCGCCCCGGCGAGAAGATCCCTGTCGATGGCAAAGTCCAGAGCGGAGATTCCACCATCGATGAATCCATGCTGACGGGCGAGAGCGTCCCTGTCGAGAAAAAGCCGGGCGATGCGGTCTTCGGGGCCACCATCAATACCACCGGCGCACTGACCTTCCGCGCCACGAAGGTCGGCAAGGACACCGCGCTCCAGCAGATCGTCCACCTCGTGCAGGAGGCCCAGGGCAACAAGGCCCCGATCGCGCGACTGGCGGACACGATCAGCGGCTACTTCACGCCCGTGGTGCTGGGCATCGCGATCGTCACGTTCATCGTCTGGTATTTCGCCGCGCCGGTTGACACGCGGCTGAGCATGGCCCTGCTCACGTTCGTGTCCGTGCTCATCATCGCCTGCCCCTGCGCTCTTGGGCTGGCCACACCCACCGCGATCATGGTCGGTACTGGCCGCGGGGCCGAGCACGGCATTCTTATCAAGGGTGGCGAAGCGCTGGAGACGGCGCACAAACTCACGGCCATCATTCTCGACAAGACCGGCACCATCACGGCGGGCAAGCCCGCGTTGACAGACGTGCGAGCGCTCGCTGGCGTCACCGAGACCGACCTCGTGCGGCTCGCTGCTTCCGCCGAGCGGCGGAGCGAACACCCGCTGGCCGCCGCGATCGTGCTCGTCCCAGGAAAAGATATGGTCTCGACCCCGTTTGACTATTGCATCGAACAGCTTGGCGAAGGCGCAGGCGATCCAACCCCGCCCGTTGGAACCGGATGCGTCTTGAGCGGTGGCCCGGGCGTTGGCGGCGGCAGCATCAGCGGTGACGAAACGAGCCACGTGACCCGCGGAGGACGCAGTTACATCGTTCAAAACAACGTCTGGAACGGCAACAAGCAGGCTCAACGACTGACGGTCAAGGGGGTTTCGTTTGAAGTGACCACCCAGGGTAACAGTCAGGGAACGAATGGCGCTCCGTCGAGTTATCCCTCGGTTTTCATCGGCAAGAACTTTGGCCGCGTGACCAACGGCAGCAACCTTCCCAAACGGGTTGGGGATCTCGCAAAGGTGGCAACGGCATGGCGATGGAAGGCCGGAGCCAACGGCCAGTGGAACGTATCGTACGACGTTTGGTTCAGCAACAACGCCAGCGGCGATGCCAACAGCCCCACCGGGGGATACCTGATGGTGTGGCTGCACAAGCCGAGCGCAGCACAACCGCTCGGCAGCGTATCCGGAACCGAAACGATTGCCGGAAAGTCTTGGCAGGTTTGGACCTGTCCGGGTTCCTGCCAAAACGGCGTACCCGTCATTTCCTACATTCCATCCGGCGGGCAGTCCGTCATGGAGTTGCAGTTTGACCTGAATGACTTCATCAAGAACGCCAAAATCAAATATCCGAACCAGATGAAAGATGCCTGGTTCCTGTCCAATGTGTTCGCAGGATTCGAGATCTGGAATGGGGGCCAGGGGCTTGCAACCGAAGATTTCTGCGCCATCGTCGAGTAGTTCGCGAGATCGGGCGGTCGTGCTTCGTGTGGTAGAGTTTCCCAGCGAAAATCGCCACCAATGCCTGACGCCCCTTCGCCAACTGCAACCCTCCTCGTGGCTTGCCGGGACCGTACCGGCCTGGTCGCTGCCCTGTCTGCATTTGTCTTCGAGAACGGAGGCAACATCCGGGACGCCGATCAGCATGCCGAGCCTGAAAGCGGGCTTTTCTTTATGCGGCTCGTTTGGGACCTCAAGGGCTTCGTGCTCGATCGGCCCCAGATCCGCCAGGCGATTGAACATATCGCCCGACGATTTAGTCTCCAGTGGGATCTGACCTACACGGACGAGCGGGCGCGCGTCGCGGTGTTTGCCACCCGGATGCCACACTGCCTTTACGACCTTCTGCTTTCGCACCAGCTCGGGGAGCTCGGCGGCGATCTGGTGGCGGTCGTTTCCAACCACCGCGATCTCGAATCTGTTGCGACGCACTTCGATGTTCCCTTTCACCACATTCCGGTAGAGCGAATCGACAAGGCTGGAGCGGAAGCCAAACAGATGGCACTGCTCGACAGCCTTCGGGTCGATCTCGTCGTGCTTGCCCGCTACATGCAAGTCCTGTCGCCCGGTTTTGTGGCGCATCGACCGGGTCGCATCATCAACATCCACCACTCGTTCTTGCCCGCATTCGTCGGCGCCAAACCGTATCACCAGGCCAAGGAAAAAGGTGTCAAGGTTATCGGTGCGACCGCCCATTACGTCACCTCTGAACTCGATCAGGGGCCGATCATCGATCAGGATGTGTGTCGGGTCAGCCATCGCGACGACGTGGAACACCTCATCCGCAAGGGTCGCGAACTGGAACGCCAGGTTCTGACGCGCGCCGTTCGACTCCATCTTGAACGCCGGGTTCTCATCTCGGAAAACCGCACAATCGTATTCGGATAAATATGACCACGCACAACGCACTCATCGGCCACAACCAGCCTCCCCGTTTCAAACACTTTTCGACAAGCGACGTGGTGCCAACCATCCGTCGGTTGATAGCGGAACAGGATGCCGGACTTCTCGAACTCGAAAAAAACTGCCAGCCAACCTGGGAGTTTCTGGTGCTGCGTCTGAATGCGATCGCCGAACCTTTGTCGTACGCGTGGCACACGGTTCATCACTTGCTCGGCGTACGCAACGAGCCCGCACTTCGGGAAGCCGAAGAAGAAGTCCAGGGCGAAGTCATCGCTGCGGGACTTCGGATTGCGGCCAGCCGACCCATCTACAAGGGGATGCGAACGATGCGCGACGGCGCGATCTGGGCGACGCTCGATTCTGTCCAGCAGCGCATCATCGACAGCGCCATTCGCTCGGCAGAACAGGCAGGCGTGGGACTCGAAGGTGCCGCGCGTGAACGCTTCCTCGAGATCGAAACCGCCCTTGGTGAGATGGGTTCACTCTTTTCCAACCACCTACTCGATGCCACGAAGGCTTTCGAGCTGATTCTGACCGAAGCTTCGGAAACAGAGGGGCTGCCACCCAGTTTACTCGCTGCCGCTGCTCAGTCGGCGCGCACGACGAACAGCGAAGGGCGTGAGCCGACGCTGGCGGCCCGTCTGAAGGATGCCACGCCTGAAAAAGGTCCGTGGCGCTTGACACTCGATGGTCCGATCTTGATGCCCTTTCTCGAACACAGCACGCGAAGCGATTTGCGCGAGAAATTGTACCACGCCCAGATCACCCGTGCGACGGATGGTGAACTCGACAATCAACCTGTCATTGATCAAATTCTCAAGCTTCGTCTCGAGAAGGCAACGCTGCTGGGCTTCGCCGACTACGCAGCGCTATCGCTGAGCCGAAAGATGGCAGGCACGGTCGACGCAGCTCAACATCTGCTCGACGATTTGCGTAAATCGTCACGACCCGCAGCAGAGCGCGAACATTCGGACCTACTTGCGTATGCAAGATCGACCACCCAAAACCCCATCCTTGATCTGAAAAACTGGGACGTGGGGTACTGGGCAGAACAATTGCGCAAACACCGGTTCGACTTCGATGACGAGGCCCTGCGACCGTACTTCTCACTCGAAACCGTGCTGGAAGGATTGTACAGCGTCGCCGAGCGGTTGTTCGGCGTCCGGGTTGTGGCAGCGCCCGAAGCGTTTGAAACCTGGCACCCCGATGTGCGCACCTTCCGCATCGTCGATGCGCAAGATCAACCGGTCGCCGCCTTTTTTCTAGATCCCTTTGCACGACCCGAAAACAAACGGGGCGGAGCGTGGATGGATACGTGTCTTGATCGCAAACGCGATCCCGACGGCGCGGTCAGATTGCCGATCGCCTATCTGGTTTGCAACCAGTCGCCTCCGGTTGATGGCAAACCATCACTCATGACCTTCGACGAGGTCGAAACGCTGTTCCACGAGTTTGGCCACGGCTTGCAACACATGTTGACTCGAGTGGATTACGTGGACGCAGCCGGTATCAACAACATTGAATGGGATGCCGTCGAACTTCCAAGCCAATTCATGGAGAACTGGTGTTATCACCGCGCAACCTTGCAGGGGTTCGCCCGGCATCACGAAACCGGTGAACCACTGCCCGCTGATTTGTTCGAGAAAATCCTCGCTGCGCGAACCTATCGTGCAGGCAGCCAGTTCTTGCGACAAATCTATTTTGCGACCCTAGATCTAGCCCTGCACCACGGATTCATTCCGGGTGGGCAAGAGTCTCCCGACGATGTGAAACGGAAAATCGCTCGGGACAACACAGTCATGGCGCCGCTGCCAGAAGATCGCTTTTTGGCCGGATTCAGCCACATCTTCGCAGGAGGATATGCTGCTGGCTATTACAGCTACAAATGGGCAGAAGTGCTTGCCGCTGATGCCTTTGCGGCCTTCGAAGAGGTTGGACTTGACCACCTCGACCGACTTGCCGAGGTGGGTCGCCGATTTCGTGATACGGTTCTATCGATGGGTGGAGGTCAACACCCGAGCGAGGTGTTCAAGGCGTTCCGGGGACGAGCCCCCGATCCGTCCGCGCTGCTGCGTTCCTATGGGCTTGCAGACTGAGTGCGAAGCAGCGGTAGATCCCTGTAGGTTATCAACTGAACCTTGCGTCGAGCGACCGCATCCTTGACGAGCGAGCTGGTCCACATCGAAACCACGCCCGAGCGATCCACGGCGACGTTTTCGTAGCCGATGTGATGAATTGCGCGCATTTCGGGATCGTCAGTCGCAGGATGGTCCACAAAAAGGTAGTCACCTGAACTCAACCCATCGATGGCCCGGGCAAATAGCTCGGCTTTTTGCTCTCCAGTCAGCGCATTGCGTGCATCCTTGTCCCTCGGCCACGCGATGGGGATACGTTTGAGCGATGAGACATCTCGCGCTACGCCGTATTCCAGCAACAGGCGGTCGATGATGGCCTGTACCTCGGGGCCAGCGCTTCCGCAGCCCATGTGACATCCGCCATGCGAAAAATTGGGAATGTGCCGCTTGAGCAATTCGATCTGCGCCCGCAGCTCGGCCTCGATCTCCTTCAGGTCAAACTTTGCCTCGTGCAATGCCTTCGATTTTGGATAGTTGTCGTTCGGCCAGATCATCGGAAAGAAAAAACCGTCCTCGTCGACAATGCTTGGTGCCCACGTCAAGGGGCGCCATTTCACATTCGTCCACTCGCTCGTCAAGGCCAGGTGGATGCCAACGTCAATACCCGGATTCTCTTTCAGTAGCTTGATCGTTTCGGGCAACCAGGGACCGGGGACGATCACCTCGGCCGAGCGCATGATGCCGTTGCGATACGCCTCGATGTGTCCGACATTGATCCCGTGCGACGCAGCCATGTCATCGCCGCGAATCAGAAATCGTATTAACCCCCCGGTTGGGACGGGAGCCGCGACGGGCGCAGTGGCCCGCTGCGGGCTCGAGCAGCTGGCCCCCACCGCAAAACCCAGAATGACAATTCCTGCATAAAACCGTCGCGTCAACCCAAACGTCATGCGGCAGATAATGCCACGATCCGAAAGCCCGTTTCACAAAGAATTACTTGGCGATGGACTCCCAGCTCTCCTGTCGGGCCGAAGTGAGTACGGCGTCACAGATCCGCTGCGTAGCAAGGGCGTCCCTGAAGGTGGGATGGCAGGGTTCACCGCGTGCGTACGCTGCAAGAAAGTCGGCCACATGGTGAATGAAGGTGTGCTCGTACCCAATCTGCAGGCCCGGGACCCACCATTTTTCCATGTAGGGATGGTCGCCACCGTGATCGGAGACGTGCACCGTATGCCAACCTCGGGTGATGGAGGCGTCGCTATGATCGAACACTTCGAGGCGGTGCAAGTTTTCGAGGTCCCAGCGCAATGACATGTCGGCGCCGTTGATTTCAAATCCGTATCCCGCCTTGTGACCACGGGCATATCGGGTGGATTCGAACACACCCAGCGATCCATTTCCAAAACGTGCAAGAAACGCACACGCGTCGTCGATGGTGACGGCCCTAACCTCCCCCGTCTCCTGGTGTTTGCGGGCCTTGATGAAGGTCTCGGTCATGGCGCTCACTCGCTCAATCGAACCGTTCAACCACAGCGCCGTGTCAATACAGTGCGCCAACAGATCCCCAGTGACACCAGAACCCGCAGCGGCTGCATCAAGACGCCATAGCGCAGCGCCTCCCTGGGGCAACGATTCGGATATCGTCCAATCCTGCAAAAAAGACGCCCGGTAATGAAAGACGCGACCCAGGCGCCCCGCTTGAATCAACCGATGTGCCAACGTGACGCCCGGAACGCGGCGGTAATTGTACCACACAGTATTTGCCACACCGGCTTTCTCAACCGCATCCACCATCCGTTGCCCCTCGGAGACATCCATCGCCAGAGGCTTTTCGCACAAGATAGCCTTGCCCGCGCGCGCCGCTGCAATCGCAATCTCACCATGCCTGTCATTGGGAACACAGATATCAACAGCGTCAATATCATCGCGGTCGACTACAGCACGCCAGTCGGTTTCGAACGAGGCGTATCCCCAATTCTGGGAAAACGCCTCCGTTTTGGCCCGGTCTCGACCACACACGGCCTGTAAAACAGGTCGAATCGGCAAATCAAAGAACTGTGACACCTGCCGGTACGCATTCGAGTGGGTTCTTCCCATGAACCCATAACCGATCATGCCGATGCGCAAAGCTTGCTTGTGGTTCTGAATCATCGGCTCAGCGCCCCGAATGAACGTTCCGGTGATCACCGACATTCGGAGCATCCGGGAATCGTTCCGGGCCGAAGTATCGCAGCATCACGAGTGGCTCGGTCGGCGAGACATTGTGAAACGTAACACCCAATCGCGCCGTTGCTTCAGAGCAGAAGACCTCGTCCTCGGTAACCTGGTGAAAACCAATCATATTGGGGCAATCCAAAACCAGGTCGTTCATTTTGCCGTGGCCCTGAACCGTGATGAGACCGTATGCGCCCGCATCACGGATGGTGCACGAGGCACCCGGCAGCACGGTCAATTCCTTGGCCGAGAACCACTGTCGGCCATCGATGCGACCATAAACGATCCAGCGATCCACCCACGTACCTCGCTCGCATTCGGAAGCGACGATGGGCTCAAGGTAACTGTTGACCTTGAAGTTGGGATCCACGTTTCGATTCCAGTCAAGTTGATCGACGATGTAGCCCAGATCCTGGTGTTTCTCCTTGGGGACATCCTTGGTCAACATATCCCAGCCACCGGCTCGGCCCTCGACGAGGTTCTGAAACATGCCGTAGACGTCGCTGCCCCACTGCGGCTCGTAGGTGCAAAGTGACCCGGGCGCGTGCAACACGCAGGGTGGAACCAGCCAACCTGTCCCTGGCTTCAAGCGGTATGCCTGCGAAATATCAAGAATGCCGTTATCACCCCGGTTCCAGTTCTGAAGGCAGCGCTGCACATCCGCCTTCGATACCCCCGGATTCAACCCAAAGAAGGTGTAGGGGAAGTTGTTTCCAACCGCGTTGTGTTGCGGCGGAAAGTAATACCCTTCGGGCTTGCCTTCTTGTCCCACCTTCGCTGCCTGCTCGAAGCTGTGGTGCATGTGGTGCGGAATCGGACCCATGTTGTCGAAGAACTTGGAATAGACCGGCCAGCGCTTGTGCCGCTGCCAAAGATCCGGACCGACGGCATCGGTGCCCAATTCCGCGACAACATCGCGAAGCGTCGCACGTTCGGCGCCAAGCGCGACGTAGCTCAAACCCTCATCGTGTACACGATTGTCGTTCATCGCCTCCGTCGTGGAGGCAAACCAACGCTCATCAATGCCCCCGCGATCAAGGCCAAACGCATAGGTGTCCCTTGGATCCAACTTCAAACGCAAACCCGGTTGCAGGAATGACCGCGGAACCCAGCAGGGAAGCAGACGAAGCAGCCCCTTTCCCTGATCGAGGGCGGCCTCGGCGAAGGCTTTGACCGCGCTGCCGGTCACGGTTTTCATTTCACTTGTATGGGTGATGTTTTTGCTCATGGTTTGACTCCCCGAATGGAGCCGAAGCTTACCATTCATACAAAGCGAGCCGAACCGGTAAAACGCAGAACATCGAAAATCGTCTTGTATTTGTGGCGATTTCGCCATTGCTCTGCCGGAGAGCTGCAAGTCGGTGCCGAAATTCTACAAATAACCGAAGGCGGCTGGGTCTAGTCGATGCCAATCCATCGGCAGGTTGCACGATCGCATCCGACCTGACCGTCACACGTTTCACCCTTGCTGGCAGCAATGCGCCCGTCACCGCAGTACGGCGCATCGGTGCACTGCCTGGTGCACAAATCCTTGCCGTAGGGATCGACGGCGTTTTGATTGCCGCGATCGCAATCCTCCGGGCCTGCTTTGCTACCGTCACCGCAGTAGGGTGCAAATTTGCACAGGTTGGTGCAGGTTCCGTAGGCACCGTCGTTCTTGCCGTCGTCGCATTCTTCGCCGCTGTCGACAAATCCGTTCCCGCACTTGAGGCGGCAACGCCCATCGCAGGTACTCCCCGCCGATCCGTTGACACCCTGACCTGAGTCGCACTGTTCTCCGGGATCCATCTTGGCGTCACCACAGGTTGGCAGCGCGACCCATGCCTTGCAATCGGTTGTGCACGAGCCCGCAAGACCACTGTTAACGCCGTCGTCACACACTTCGCCTTGAGCCACGTCCACGGCTTTGTTTCCGCAGAAAGGCGCCGGACGACACTGCGTTGTGCACAGGTTGGGACCATAAACGCTGGAGTTATTGGCAGCCCCTTTGTCACAGATTTCGCCCGCGGGTGTCTGCACCATCATATCTCCGCAACGGGGACCGAGTACGCAGTTCGGCGCACAGGCCCCGTAGCTGCCATCGTTCCGGCCATCGTCACACGCTTCGTTGTTCTGCGGCTGTGGAACACCGTCGCCGCAGCGAGGACCGAACGAGCAGTCGGCCTTGCACTTGCCGTAACCGCCAGTGTTTTCAGCCGCACCCTTGTCACACTGTTCACCACCATCGAGTGTCCCGTTGCCACACTTCTTCGTGCACGTCGCCGTGCAGGCGCTCTGCGAGGTTCCGTTGGCAACGCTCTCATCACATTGTTCACCGTTGGTCGTGGCACCATCGCCACAGCGGGGTCCAATTTGGCAGGCCGCTGTGCAGTATCCGTAGCCCTTGCCATTGTCGACCCCTTGGTCACAGGCTTCGCCACGTGAACCATCGACCATGCCGTCGCCACAGCGTGGAGCCCACTTGCAGCCAGGACCGCATACGTTCTGAACGCCTCCGTAGGTGGCGAGATTGGTTCCGTTGTCGCATTGTTCGCCTTGACCCGATTGCACGGTGTTGTCGCCACAGCGCGCGGGCAAAGTACAGTTCGCATTGCAAGTTCCGTAAGCACCCATGTTATTTGCGCTGCCAAGGTCGCAGGCCTCGTCGCGGGTCGCAACGCCATCGCCGCACCTGCTGACGCAGGTCGATCCCTTCAGAAAGAAGTTCTCAAGCGTCAACTTGTAGTTCGATCCGCACTGGTTGCGCTCCGCCTGGAATACAACGATCTCATAAACCTGATCGGATATGAGGCCGAAATTGGTGCCAGCGGCCGCATTGAGCGTCACCGAGCCCACTTCGCGCGCATGGACACCACCGATGTCCACCGCCAGCTTCCCGTTGACGAAAACCCAAACGTCGTCGTCGCCCGAAAACTCAAGTCGGGCATTGGCTGCGGGGTTGTACCTGAACCAATAGCGAACCTCGGAGGTGAAGTGGAAGTTGTGGGGTGTCCCATCACAATCCGTTCCCGTTGTTCCCAGATCGTCGAGCGGGAAGAATCCGTCGGGCATATCGGTGTCGCTGTCAAACACAAAACCGTTTCCACTGCGATTGAGATCGAGTGTTCGAACTCGTGTTACGTTTACGCCCTGGACGTCTCGGTACCACTGTCCGAAGCTCGCCGCGTCTCGGACGGTGTACCAGCAATAAGTGATGTTGTTTCGGACCGCCACATTCACACAGGCATTTCCGGAGGGGAAAAACACGGGCTTCCCTCGCAGAGATGCGCCGCCGGTCGTCGTATCGGCTGCGGTGCCAATGGCCACTCGCGCCATCCCGGTACGAATTCCCCCGGTGGTGCCCCCCCATACGCCCCACGGCCACTCCATGTCGGGATGCCCAGTACCGTAGGGTGCGCCTGCACTAAAGTCGCGATAAACGATCGGCAATCGCAGCACGTTCGGATCGTTCGCAGGCACCGAACAGGTAAAGCCCGCTTCCACGACACAGGCCGCCGAGCAACCGTCACCCGACTGGGTATTGCCGTCGTCGCAAGCCTCGCTGTCAAACTTGATGCCGTCTCCACAACTCGACGAACAGCCGAGCGACGTACAAATCGGCTCCAGCGTACAAAGCGGCGTACAACCATCGCCCAGGTCGTTGTTGCCTTGGTCACATCGTTCGGTGCCCTCTCGAATGCCGTCGCCACACGAGGTAGTGCCGCAAATTTGCGGCCCGGTCGGATTCTGCGCGTTGGTCCCACACTTGTAGCCCGGCTCCAGCCGACAGGTGGCGCTGCAGCCCGGGGCATTGCTGCCGCCGTCGTCGCATTCCTCAAAGTCAACGGCGATGCCATCGCCACAAAGCGTGGCGCGACAGATGCCGCCTGATGGACAGGTCCAACCGCGCTCCGCCTGGCAGTTTCCATCACAACCATCGCCCGGCGTTTGATCGCGATCGTCACACGTTTCGTTTCCACTGATGGATCCGTCTCCGCAACGGACGGTCGTAACACAGTCCATCCCGGGTTGAGGACAGTCGAAATCTGCCTCAACCAAACACTGCGCGCTGCAACCATCTCCGCCAGCCATGTCGTTGTCGTCACAGGTTTCACCTCGCGACAGTGAAAGCTTGCCATCGCCGCACCATTCGTTCTGCATGCAAGGCGTTCCGGGCGCAGCGCAGGTCCAGCCCGGAGTAACGCGACACATGTCGTCACACCCGTCGGTCGGGTTGGTACTTCCGTCGTCGCAATATTCACCGGGGCTGATGCGACTGTCGCCGCAGCGATCGTCAGGCACCATCACGCACCCGCCGCCAATACCGAGGCGCGTGGGACAGGTGAACCCGGGTTCGATTGTCTTGCAATCTGCCGCACATCCGTCGTCGGCGATCATGTCGCCGTCGTCACACGCTTCATCGCCAATCACCTTCAAGTCACCACATACAATTGTGGTCTGGCACATCATGCCGGGCGTTGGACAAACGAAGAACGGTTCGAGCTTGCAAAGACCTGTACAACCGTCGCCTGGCGTCGAATCACCGTCATCGCAATCCTCCGTGTCTGCCAGGTTGCCATTGCCACAAAACTCATCTCGTACGCAGGTCTTTCCCGGCTCAAGGCAACTGTAGCCCGGTGCAACCTGACAGGTGGGCGAACAACCATCGTTGGGCAAATCGCCGCCGTCGTCGCAGGTTTCGCCCTGATTGACAACGCCGTCGCCGCAGCGGGCGACCACGATCTTCACACACATTTCACCTGGCTTGTCGCATCCGTAGCCTTGTTCGACCTGGCAGGCAGACGAGCAACCATCCATCGAAGCCCCATTGCGATCGTCACAACCTTCTCCACCGTTGACGATGCCGTCGCCGCAAACGATCGTCGACAGACAGGGCTCACCCACCACCGGACATCGATAGTTGGGTTCAATCCGGCACAGGCCAGAACATCCGTCGCTCGGTCGCGCGTTTTCGTCATCGCAGATTTCGCCACGTTCGAGCAGGCCATTGCCACACACGGGGCCGGAGGCATCTACCTCGTCGTTCGGACATATGCCCTGTGGACAACCCGAATCGACGATGGGCGGAAAACCGCCATCTGGATCAGGGAAGTCAAATGTACCACGAATGCCACCGGTCGAGGACGCCCCACCTGAGCCGCCGGTCTCGCCTTGTGCTCCGCCTCCGCCTCCGCCTGTCGTGCCAGAGTTATCGGAACATCCCGCCGCAAACATCAATATGCAAAAGACTCGAGTCGAACGACGCATCGTTGAAGCCATGACCGGAGTTTACACGCGGTTCTGCTTTGCTTGATAGATTGAAGACTCGATTACTTCCCGTATTCGGCGATTCGTTTTTTCAAGTCGGCTTTTCGTTGCACAGGTACACCGCCTACATCAAACCACACCACGAACTTGCAACCCTCTTTCCACCGCTCGCATCCCCACCCTCGTTTGCCCGCGATCAGGTGACCCTGTTTGCAAGCGGGACAAACAAGATCGTCCACCTTGAACTTCGGCGCTTTCAGTTCGCCTGAGGGCTCTTTGTTCCGCGCAGACTGGGGCGCCCGTTTGGCCGCAACGGGTAACGTCGGCTCAACGGTTGGCCGCGCCCCCGCCATCACTCGATTCCGGGGTGCGCCGCGGATCGCCCCAACCGACTCCTCGACGAATGCACGGATGTCCTTCATGAAGGCAACGCGCGTCTCCAACCCGCGTGCAATCCGAGTCAGTCTCGCTTCCCAGCTTCCCGTCAACTCAGGTGACGCCAGGCTTGCAACCGGCAACGCTTCGATAAGCGCCATCCCCGTGTCAGTCGCCTGCAGGACTTTCTTGTCCCGCCGGATAAAGTCACGATGGATGAGCGTCTCGATGATGCTCGCGCGCGTCGCCGGCGTACCAAGTCCGCTATCCTTCATTGCGGCCCGTAGTGATTCGTCTTCTATCTCGCGACCTGCGGTTTCCATCGCCGCAAGCAACGATGCTTCGTTGTGGCGAGGTGGTGGGCGCGTTTTTTTCGCCTGGGGCTCAAACGCCGCCCTCAAACGATCGCCTTCTTTCATGAGCGGGAGATCGGCAGCATCGTCACCTCCTTCTTTTCCGTCCCCAAAACCCGCAACCGTTTGCCAACCCGCCTCAACTCGAATACGACCGCGTGCCACGAATCGATCGGGGGCCGAAGGAAGCGCCGCAAAACTCTCCTGCTCCGGCTCGATGTCGGATGAATCGAATCTTTTCGCCTCGCTGATCGTTTTCACTACCCGGGGCGGCGCGCCACCCTCTCCCACCCGAACCACCGCCTCGGTAACGGCAAAAATCGCGTCCGGATAGAAGACGCCCAGAAAACGTCGGGCCACGAGATCAAAGATCCTTGACTCATCTTTATCGAGCCCGCCCTCGCGCGCGGCTTTGCCCGTGGGAATGATCGCATGGTGGTCGCTCACCTTGCTGTCATCGAATACCCGCTTGCCCGGATTGGGCGGCGTCTTCAGCAATGGCAATGCGAACGTCGCGTATTCGTTGATGGCCCCAAGTGACTTGAACAAGCTTGGCATAGACGCCTTCATGTCCATGGGCAAATAGCGAGCATCGGTACGTGGATAAGTGAGTACCTTGTGGCGCTCGTACAATGCCTGGGCAAGCTGGAGCGTCCGTTCGGCACTGAACCCAAACCGCCGGTTCGCGGTTCTTTGTAACGTCGTCAGATCGAACAGGGGCGGTGGCGACTCCGTGATACGCTTCTGTTTGAGTTTTTCGACCACACCGCCCGATGGGGTGGCGCTGCGCGTCCGCGCCGCCAGGGCATCGGCAAGGGCCGCGGTCGCAAGCCGACGCCGTCCTTCAAATGACCAGGGTGCGGTGAATTTGCTGCCTTCTTTCTCGCCGCCTACCCGAAACGTTCCCAACAACTCCCAGTAATCCCGTGCGACAAATTTCGTCACCGCACGTTCTCGCTCGACCAGAATCGCCAGCGTGGGCGTCTGCACGCGTCCGATCGAATAGAGTGGCGACTTTCCGGAACCATCGCGATGGCGAACGGTTACGGCTCGAGTGGCATTCAGGCCGACCAACCAATCCGCCTCCGAACGACAACGGGCCGCATCCGCCAACGGCTCGTAGTCGACGCCAGGTCGCAGATTCGCAAACCCCGCAGAGACGGCCTCATCGGTCATCGACGAAATCCACAGGCGACGAATGGGTAACTTGCATCCGGCAAGCTCAAAAACATAACGAAAGATGAGCTCGCCCTCGCGGCCGGCGTCGCAGGCGTTGATGACCTCGGTGAACCGTTTGTCGGTGAGCAACCGCTGCACAACGTTGAACTGATCGCGGGCGGTGGCGGTGGGGCGCAGCTTGAATCGCTCCGGCAGCATCGGCAGCGATTCCATCCGCCACGCCTTCCAACGGCTATCGTAGGACGCGGGCTCGTCTAGCTCGACGAGGTGACCCACACACCAGGTCACAACCCGTTCGCGCGATTCGAGCGATCCATGCCCCTGACCACGCACGCCGAGCACCCGGGCGATGTCCCGGGCAACGGATGGTTTTTCTGCGACGATGAGCTGCATGGCGACGCGAGGATCCGCGCGTCACCGTTATCGACCAAGAAACACCGCAGTTGCAAGGCAACTTGCGACCACGGCGAAAATCGGTCGGTTACTCAACAATCGGAGGCGGCTCCGGCAACTTTTGCGGGCAACCGAAGGTGATTGCGGTCTTCTTGAAATCGCCAGCCTTGAGACGGGCACACGCCGTGCCATTGAAGATGATGGAATTGCGACCCGAGCCGAAACTCCAGCCGTCCATGGGGTCGATTGGCAGGGTACGGTTGTCCACCGTCACGAACGCCACGGCGTCAACGGCCGGGGGTTCGTCAAGTGCAAAGGTGCAGCTGACCGTCGATGCCGCGATCTCGTTCAAGGCTTTCATGAGCGACGCTTGATCGTCGGCGTTGTAGTACTTGTAGGTCGCGTTGTTTACCGGTCGACCACCCGCGACGGCCATCGCGTTGAGCGTCGTGTGCGCAGGGTTGTTCGCTCCCGGATCGGGAATCGCAAATCCCAAAACGAACACGGGGATTCCGGCTGCGGCAGCATCCTGAACGGCGCGAATCGATGCCATCGAACCATTGATTGAATCGCACGGCGTTCCCACGGGACAGTGGCTGCAATCGGTGGCGGGCGGACAGTTGCCTCCCGTATAGATGTCGCAGTTTGGCTCTCCGTCGGTCACCAAAAGCATGAACTTCGGATTGTTGGTCTGTATACCCTTCAAGAGCTGAATAGCCGCGGTAACCGCAGGTGCTGTCGGAGTTGCGCCAGAATCCTGCGACGGCGTCTCTCGGCCGATCGCCGTTGAAATATGGGCCTGCTGTTTGATTGCTGGCTTGGTCTCAAGGCCTTCGATCGCACAGGCGTTTCGAGTTCCAGCAGGAAATTCGCAGAGATAGGGGTTGCCGTTTCCAACGGGGTGTTTGCAGGTCGGGTACATTTTCATACCCCATGCAATGTCCTGTTCCGTGGTACCGATGACGGTATCAAGCGCCGCCTTGGCGATGGACCAGCGGCTCGACCCAGCCGCCGGCGTCGCACAAATCGATGACGGAATGACACACTGGCCGGCCACGTTTTTCATCATCGAACCTGAACGATCGAGAACCACCATCACATTCGGCGGCGTGCGTTCAACATTGAACTGGCTGAACCCGCAATCCAGCAAAGCATCGTTCCCGAACTCTCCGCCACTCGGAGCCGTTGCATCGGTGACGATGGAAGCGTCGGCAAATCCCGGATTGAAGCCACCGCCTGACCCGTTCGTCGAGCTCGTGCCATTGCCGCCGTTACCCGTACCATTCGTACC
>ENA-ORBV01009596-ORBV01009596.1-microbial-mat-metagenome-genome-assembly--contig:-NODE-9596-length-15810-cov-5.495646_pt1 | contig 15810 bp, 13 predicted proteins | sample MGYA00237777_ERZ505514 | MGnify/ENA primary metagenome ERZ505514 (study PRJEB26160, sample SAMN06269048) | microbial mat metagenome | isolation source: Oligotrophic lake microbial mat | place... | reverse complement strand
CAGTTCTTGGTCTAGAACTCGGGACACGACTTCCATTCGTGGTTTGAATCACGGGTGAAATCGTACCATTGTCAGCGCCACTGCTGGATGTTGTGTAGGAGAGCATCTTGTAAAAGGGGATGTGCATCAACTGCAGTCATCCATTCTTCCAACTCTGTGCAGTTTTTGTTCCATGTTTCTGATGCTCCACTGCATGTGCATCGAAGGACATGATTTGTATCTTCTGGTTGCCCACACCGGGGACAACTGTCATCATCTTGGAACTTCCATTCAACGAGGGCAGCACCTACTACGCAGTTGTGGGATGCATGTTTAGTCAAGTACTTCTGGTAGCCCGGTTTCAACTTCTTGGCATGCTTGGACGACATCTCCCAATCAATGTGCAATGGAGCCATCTCGGGGAACCTTTCTAGCCTGATCCATTTAGAGATTGTAACAGGACCAAAGATGAGCTCGCATAGGTGTGGCCGGTTAGGGTTGATCACCTTCTTGTCACGACTCCATAGTGTCCAGCCCTCCAGGCAAATAGGGTGTTGGGAGTTCACCAAGGGTTGGGCAGCATGCATGTGGTTGATAAGAGCATCTTCACTCCAGAGAAGATTGCCAGTCTCAAGAGACAGATCAACCCTACACCCAAGGATCTTGCACGTGCTGCACGCAAATGAGACCCTGATCTCTGACTTGACTCTGCCCAAACTCATGTCCACACCAGGCAATGATTGTTTATCTCCCCCCCCTCTCTCTTTGCCTGGGCCAACGTCGATTCCAAAAGACATCGATACTTGGTTTTGCCTATGTCTTTTTGCACACTCACATCAATTGTTTTGAATGCCAAAAGAGTTCAGTGATGTGCCTACAATGTGTTCTCCCTTCTTTTGTTGCATTTGTTTCCCCAGTTTCCCATTGAATGACATGCCCATCCTTTGCCCACGGGCAATGAGGAGCATCCTTACAATTCGGGTGTCTGCAAAGCTCCTTCAGGAGCAGTGTCAGCTTACCGGCGTCTAAGCTAAGCACAATGATTACTAATCTTTGAGTTAATTAATTAATTAGTGCTATTTCATATCCAGCGCTATTTGGCATGCTGACACCCCATGCCCTGAAACATCTGGACAATCGACCCATCATCTGGACGAATCTGGACACGGGACTGAATGAGTCCCATCACGCAACGCATGCCCGCCGGTCATCACCCGGCCGGCGGCCACCCACTCCAGACGATCGGGATGTCTGGAGGTTGTGGGAATTCGTGATTTGGTCGCACAATGGTTGAAATGTTAATTACATCTTTTCATGTTAATAAGTAACTCACATTCATCCTAATTCAATCAATTTCATCGTGCATGCTGTTAACACGGTTTGTAATAAACCAAATTCAACCTTTTTCAACTGTTCTAAACTTTTTTTAATTCAATTCAACTTAAGTCACTTATGTTCAATTCTTTTCATCTTTAAAGCATTTTCAATAGATTCAACTGTTAATTCAAGCATTGTGCGACCAAATAACGAATTCCCGCAACCTCCTGATTCACCAAACTTTTACGGGGATTCTCGCGATGATCTAACTTGCCTCGTCCTCCGATAAACAAGGGAAGGCCCAAGCCCACTTCAATCATTTCCTTTGAAGGCGCACTGCGTCCAAATTGGAGTTAAAATCGTAGAAGCTGCAACATCCAACAAGGCGATCTAGAAACTCAATTGTGATTAGAAAACAAGAAATTTACACGCACAAGTAGGAACTTGCTTCCTCTCTCGCGAGCGATAATTTTTATGAAATTCTATTGTACTGTTTACTTATTGTCTTTTAGCAAATACAACACCCTGAAAATGAATCAGCATAATACTTGTATCGCCGTAATACGTAATCCGATTGTCGTGTGTAATCCCAGATGCATCGATCGCCAACCTGCTCCCCAACAACCTGCTAGTCTCCTCGTGGCTGGTCCCGAGTAGCAGCAGTATTACGAGAAAAATCGTCCTCCGAATGACCCACTGGGGCTTGCGAGGCCAATGACTCATGGGCGCTGGTGGTGCTTCCCACTGCAAGAAAGCCAGCCAACAGCTCCAATCTACTGGAAAATGCATCGATGAACTGCTGCTTGTTCAAGTTGTTGTACTGACCATTGCGAAAGAGTTGCATCATCGTGTTCAATTGCGCTGATGAGTAGCTCGGGTCAGTGTCACCCGAAATATCGAGCCCAACGGCAACAGCATCCTCGATTTCTTCACGAGGGTCAGCGTCGGCAGCATCGTCAAGGCCCGCCAAGTCGGATAGATTCAAGGCTGCTCCCTCCATTTGTCTCAAACGACGCTGGCGCCTCTCGGGATCGGCAGTAGCGCCATTATGCTCGCACGTCATGTCAGAAACGGTTTCTGGTCCTGTCAATTCAAAAGTCCCAGGAATAAGCCCGAGGATGTGGCGACATAAAGAAACCATACAGTCCCGCTGCTGGTATTCCCCTGTGTCTGGATTAGGAGCATTCAGAACTGTCAAAATCCTGGGGATAAAATCACCGACCACTTCTCCCATAGCGTCGTTTCCCCATGCCAAAATGAGGCCGTATATCTGATTATAGCCAAGGTCTTCATCTCGCTCAGTTCCCAACATCCCGAAGAAAGCATTGACAAGAACTTCGCGATTTCGGGCCGCTTGATCACCAGATCTTCCCGCGCTCACAATCCACAAGAACTCCACCACCAACCGGCGCAGTCCGTCATCGTAATCAACTTCTGTCATTGTCCGAAGTGGGCATATCTGGCGAAAAGAAACAGTTTTAAATATTAAGACCTGAAAGTTCCAACCACATGTCTCGTCGTCGCACGCAAACTTACTGTTACCCTTCGAACATTTGTCGCACGGACTGTTCCTGTTCCAGTTTGGCAGCTGGAATCGTCTCCGTCGTTTTCGTTCTCTCCAATGGTTCTGCGTGGAGGTGTGGTGTAATTTTCACCCATGTCTTTCGTGACTTATCTGGTGCAAAAATCAAATGAATGAATAGAATAATGAACGTGCCATTCGAGGCAGGCGATTTCCTTCGGCCGGCGAGGTTCAGAGTCCAAACGTGCGCGCAGCGCACCCTTCACGGCGTCGAATGTCACTTTTAGACCTCGCGCGCGTGGTCGCTTTCACGAATTGAACCAGATCACATTTTGTTTTTCTGGACGACAGTCTGGATCCAGAAAACTGGAGGTCTGTTGCTGTGCTACAAACGCAGGGTCACCACCGAAAAAGTCTGATGTTCAATTCGAGTTAACGTCTTTTGCTGACAAAACTGACACACTTAGACAAATCGACAATCACTTAGACATCCGAAGACGTTTTTCGACATTGCCTGACTTTCAAAGACATTGCATGACATGAAATGCTTGTTTTGGACACAACATTGCATTTTGCTGTTGAATCGTTTTATGAATGCGCTTTGTTGATTAGGACAAACGATTTTTCCATTTGATGTCCGAATTCTGTTTAGACAAATCAGACATCAGAAGACGTTTTCTGACATTGAAGGATGTCTGCAGACAAACGAAGACATTTTCCGACTAATGCAGAAAGTCTGCAGACATTTCATGCAATGAAAGACATTGTGCTCAAAACGTCATTTTCGAAATTAGCCAAATCAGACTATTTCAGCAGTGACCCAGGAATAGGAGCAAAGCAAGCTACTGGCCGCAAAAACAGTTCTTCTGCAAGAAGTGTTCAAAAAAAAAGGCAGCACATGGTCCCTTGTTTTAGCTAGCAATTAGCAAGTGGCACCATGCCAGTGATGATGACATTGCTCAAGTGTCAACCATTGTTGAAGACAACACCATGGAACTCTACAAGGAGATGAAAATCTGTGCAAACAAGCAAAGCGCTGTCAGGTCTGCCACAGAGCAAGCTGCTGATCTTGCCAATGTCTTCAAGGATCAACATGCAGTGCAGAGGATGACAACTGTGGAAAATGTTGATGCATCCAACTGCCCAATAAAAAAAAGGGTTGTTCAAGGCTTCCAAGAAATGTCCAACAAGGGGCTAAGGCTCAACCTCACAAGGAAGGATGCACTTATTGATTTCCTTTCATGCTTGCCTGAGAGACTGACCAAAACATCTACAAGGTCAAAGATTGTACCTGGATTTGTATCCAATGGACTTGTTGGCGATGAAGCCAAGCATGCTTCCAAGTTTGCCTTTCCAGACTTTGACATCATGTTGGACACTGTCCGAAGAAAAGTGAGCAAAGAAGAGCATAATCTTTGCAAGCAAACCTTTCCTGAGCTCCTGCTTCATGGCTTGAAGCTTGGAGAAGTGGAAGAACAAGAGCACAACAGGCTTGGGTATCCCATGGACAAGGATCCATGTGGCCAAGAGATCTCCAAGGATAAGATCACTGTCAAGCAAGAGTGCAGACAAAGAGCCAAATGCATGAACAAGGATTACCAAATTGAGCAAAGACATGCAACAATGTCCTTGACACATGCTGAACAGGAGCGCAAAGAAGGAAGGAATGTCAACAGATACCACAAGCTTGTTGAAGAAAGCAAGGTCTGTGCAGCAAAACTTGAGGGTCTTCTACATGACAGTGACGACCTATTTGAAAGAATCTCAACAAGTGTGCAGCACCACAGCTCACTGCATTCATTCATGTGAGGACATTCAAGACAATGGGTGGTCCCAACAAGGATGAGAACTGGACTTGGCCCAACAAAGGCAATGTTGAAGAAGCCAAACATGGAGTTGACAAGTTGATCAAGAGAGCAGCAGAGTGTCTCAACAAGCCATCAATTTTGGAATCACCTGCATCTTCAACAACTGATGCCAGCAAAGCAACCCAAAACACAAGGCATGAACAAGCCACAATCATATCAATTGAAGCACATCAAAAAATGTTTTCAAATGAAGAAAAGGCATCTTCCTATCTCCAAGATGAGATGTGGGTTCACCAAGTCATCCAAGCCCTTGATCCAGAGGATGTGATCTCCAACAGCAATCATTCCAATGGGATCCCACAAACCTCGTTGGACAGAGCTGACTTGCTCCAGAAGCAGTTGGAGCAGAGATTGGGAAGGCACTGTCAAGTAAGAATCCAAAATGAGAAAAAGAGGGACCACTGGAGCATGATGTGGGCAGGCAAGTGCCTGCCACAACTGTCTGCAATCATGGTCTTATTTGGTCATGTGAAGAATGACCTTGCATGTCTGGGCTTAAATTCTTGCTTGCTGGCAGATCCTTCTGTCTTCAAGAAAGCCACAACTCCAACAAGAAAGATGCTGGAAGGATGCTATCTGCATTGTGATCAAAATGATCACAAGTGGATTCGCAGTGGAAAAGCAGTTGGCTCAAACTTTGCCTTGAGACATGAACAACATTTGAAGGAATCAAAGTGGAAAAGCTCAAACAGCCAGAAATCTGAGTTCTGCAGCTCCTGTCCTTCAAGATCTGTGATTCTAGCTGACAACAGAGCAAGAAAAGGAAACTTTGAAAACCTTCAGCAACACATTGGAGTTGGTTACAACAAACTGCTGAAGAAAAACATGTTGAAGGATGTTAAGGACAAAGGAATTTTTCATTTGGATGATGAGATCAACAAAAGAATTGATGCTTTGAACTTCAAAGGAAAGAGCAGGCTTGACACAAAACAATGCAACATGATTGGTCACGTTTTGGAACTTGGATGTGATTTGTGCCTTGCTCCAGACTTCAACATCTCTGGAAATCCAGGATTTGAAATTGTGTTAGGTGTCAACAAACAAACATTGTTAAAAAAACATGTGTCAATGCACTTCTGACATCTAGTGGCTCTGGCAACACAGGCTTTCATGTTCTACTAGTAGGTGCTAACAACTAAATTGTTGCACATGTTTTGCCATGAAATCATTGAAGTGTTGTTGTGCACTCTAGCAACAGGCACCCAAGTTGAAACAAAACATTGCAAGATTGTTGGACATGTTTTTGAACTTGGTTGAGATTAGCATCTGACCTTAGCTAGCACCTGATGTCTATAGCAAACTGCCTTTGGAGATGGTTCCATGTGTTGACAACTAACTAATGTTTGCTGTGTCAGCTAATGTGATGGCATGTGAGTCCATTTGTAGCTAGCTAGTAGCAGCAGCTCTCACCACATCAAGTTTCATTGGTCTGATTGTGCAAGGGGTCACAGTGCTACCTTTTTACCAAGTAGAATCAGTACCAGAAGAAAGGGGTTAACCCTTAACCTTAAAATAGTTCCTCAGGAACTATTTTTGTGGCCAGTTCTCGGAGTAGCAAGCACCACAGGGATACAAAAAAGGCACACGAACCTCAGCGACAAGCTGCTATTCCGCAGTTGCAACGAGAATTGGACAAAATCTTTCACTACTGTTACTATTGCCTCTATCTGACTTGTGCACATCTACGACAGCAGGAGCAGACTCGTCTCCTTTCTTCTACTGCTGACTAGCTAGCTGAAAGGAAAGTCATTTGCGCAAACGGAGCATCATCGATAACAACAACAACGGAGTAATTACCGCTAGCTACTGCTGCTGCACAACAATGGCGGAGACAGCCGTTTTGCGACACCCTTGCATGCACCGGCTGATAGGCCATTTGCAACAGGTGTTTGGAGAGGAACAAAGGTACGTAAATTAACGCTCTAGCTAGTTGTTGGTTTGTTTGCTTGCTTCAAAAGAAGAGAGGAGAGAGAGAGGAGAGACAAACAATTCAAGACACGGCAAGACCGTACCCGGCAAACGGGACGGACGGAGCATCATGGTCAGTCATGGCGGCACAACAATCCACAGGCTGTGTATTAATAACCCCGCGTAGGCTGCGCAATACTCTATTTGGCATTCATTAGAAGCCTTCTCTGCCCAATTTTGTCGTTGTAACCGAACTGGTTAATGCTACATACACCCAGTCAGTAGCCGGAGGGGGTAATAAAGAAGTCAGGATGAAAAGGTAGCCTTCGGATTTGTGACTGCCGGGAAGACGTGTCACCAAGTTTCCGCCAATGAGTATGTGGTTCGGATTCTACATCGTAGAAATGCGAACTGCTGTGCGCATACGATCGAGTACCGCAGTGGTGCAGGCGCGCGGCGAAGTCTTCTATGCTTTTCCGAGGGGAAGCTGAGTAGATACTGCAAGTACTATTTGAAACCACTGTGACTTTCATCTATGCAGTACCAAGCAAGCAAGTGGCAGTACTGAAGTACTGGACAGGTACTGTTTAGCGCTGCCGGTGTTCGGCTTTATACTGTGCCTGCATCGCGGCGTGATCAGCAGGATTCCCTTTGGTGTATTTGATTCTTCTCATTGCGGCCTATCTCTTAAGTACCGGTGCCGACTCTCTGCACGATACACGGCTGGCTAGTAGCTAGGGCTTTACGACCTGACCTGTATTGTTACTCCACTGACTGGTACTGCGCTACTGCTACCAGGTACTCGTACTTTAGTGCGAGGACCACTCCTACTAGTATTAATCCAAAAGTGTTCAAGCCAAGACAAAAGGTTGCCAGCTGAGTCTACAAAAGCGAAGCCAAGGCAGTCAATCGCTCTGTCTTCTCTCTCTTTTGTGTCCTCGACAAGACGCTCTCCTCTCTCCTCTCCTCTCAAACGACAAGCTAGCTATCAGCCCCTTTACCGTCGACGAACCAACAATCTCACAGCATCAAACCTTTCCTCTTCTTCTTCTCTCTCTCCTTGCTCCCTTTCTTGGTCTCTTTTCACGTTGGTGCTCTCCTTGCCTTCCACCGCAACGACCGCAACTACTTCCGGATCTGAAATCTGCTGAACGGAACTGAATGGGTACTACCAACCAACCAACTACCAATATGGCAACGTCGGTCGTGTCTTCCAACTTTGACGATTCTATGATGTCCAACAAATCGGATGGCACATCTTCCACACACCCCTATGATCACGATGACAGTGGCCACAATAATAACAACCATCACAACAACAACAATAGTAATCGAAAGCACCGTCACCATTCCCATCAAGAACGACACGGGAGTAAGAATGACCCTACCAATCCCGCGTCTTCCTCTTCGGAAGAAGATAGTGACGACAATAGCGATGATCACAACAACGGCACTTCTACTACCGACTTTCATCGCTTGTCCATACCTTCCTTTCTGACACAACACGGCCAGAATCTGGCACAATTAGATCAAACCATGTTGGCCCAATGTTTACAACCGGTCATGCGCTCTCTCAAGCATTTGGATGCCGAGTCACTCCTCAATTTGGAGCGGGTGGAGAATGGAGCACGGCTTTGTGATGGGTACGTTGAAGTCGTCTTGTGTTGTTTTGCTTGTGCCGGGACGCGCAGTCGTTCCGCACCGGAAAAGGCATCAGCTTTGTAGCTTAGGTCTCACACACACTCGTGCCTCCCTTCTCTCTATCCCATCATTCATTCACACACAGTGTCAATGTTCGTCCCATTCACGATGAAGTCTTTCCCCGCTACGACTTTGGTGGAGCTCAAATGTCGTGTGTCCGGTACATTCACATTACCGAAGTTCCAGATCAATACAGTATTGGGATCTTTGTCTTTCCTCCCTTTGCTAGAATACCGCTCCACGATCATCCGGAAATGTGTGTCTTGTCTCGGCTCTTATATGGCGATTTGCAGTGTTTGAGTTTGGATTTGCTCAACGCCCAAGACGAAGCCAAAGCCGAAGAACAAGCCTTTTCGCAAATACAACAACAGCATCAACAACACTATCCGAGTCATCCACACTTTGGAACACAACAGCAACAACAGCAGTATGCTCAGCAGCAGCAGCAGCAGCATCCATCCTATGCCCCCCAACATCATCCTCAGCCTCCGGCCATACAGCAGCAACAACAACAATTGCAACATCGTCGTGTCTTGGAACAATTAGGATTGCCCCAAGGATCTCGTCGTGCCATGAAGAATGTCGTCAAGCATTTGCATGCTCCGGACGTGAGCATGTTGTTTCCTTACAAGGGCAACCTCCATGAGTTCTTTGCCGGACCCAATGGTGCCGCCGTCTTGGATATTCTGTTGCCGCCCTATGATGTCGAACACGAACGCGACTGCACCTTTTATGACATTCGAGAAGATCCCAACGCTGTACCACCACCGCAGCAACCACCAGCCTTGACCATGGATGCTGCTGCCATGGACACGGACATGATGGAGGTGGATCGCCCCACTGCGGCGGCGGCCGCCAATCACCAAGACGGCGCGCCAGAAGTCGACGAGCGGTCGCCCTGTTGGATTGTCCCTACGGTACAACCTCATGACTTTCATTGTCTATCGGGCAAGTATCAAAAGCTGGGGGCCAATCTCATTACCATGCAAGATGCCGCCACGTAAACGATACGAGATGCTTGGATGCGCACTTTTTATAGTATGTGTGTGTGTGGATGGCACTACTAGCTAGACACGACAGGAGCTCGTGCAGGAAGACCTGCCTACCTGCCGGAACAGCACGGCACACACACACAAGTCGCGTGACTTTTTTCTTCTTCATAGTGCATTACGAAAAAACCATTTTTTCTTCATGGTGTTCTTACAGAAATGGATGCGCTGGTGTTTCCTTACCGGCAGTCCTACTACTAGAACGAAACTATAATGATAATCGAAACTTTCCCCAAGAACACAGCTAGCTAGCTAGTGATGTTGTAGCCTACTAGCTAGTAGCCAATCTGACACCTACTTAGTAGTTCTGAAGCATGGCATGCTACAAGGTCCGTAGCAACGAAGGCGCATATCATGATCCAGTTCGGGGAATGTTTTGTACTTCTTCACTATACTACGGAGAGCTACAGCTGTTCTCCGGCCAGCCCAATCCCTGGCTAAACGAGTGGAAACCCCAGCTATAGCTAGCTAGGCAATTAGATCGTCCCGGAGTAGACTAGCTAGACTCTAGTAGCTGTGTGGTTGCCCACTTACTCTATCCGAGTCCAACACGTACCATACGTACCGTGCCGTAGTAGTATCAAGGCCTAACACAAGGTTTGTCCGTCCGTGACGGATGGCCTGTATTGTATTCTTGACTATGCTTGTACTCCCTCTTTCACTGCTTTAGCTACTAGCTAGCTTGCGCGTTCCCCGCTCCATGGGACGCCCATGGGGCCGTTCGCCCGACCGGAGAGAAGTTGTGGGTATGTTGGAAGGAAGGAATCCGTCTATGCGGAGCGGAGATTCGCTGCACATGAGAGTGGCAACGGAGACCACATCCATAAACAACCACAGTCAGTACGTTTCCCTCGATTGTATTTTCGGTGATGACTGACTCCCATGAGGAAACCAACCTTTGTTCATAATAATCATTAGCGGATAGTATGGTTGTGGATTTCACTCCAACTAAGTATGCATGCATCTCCGTGGAATGACAGAGGCAACCTATTTTTTTTGCGGGGCCCTTTCTTGCTTCCTGGAAGAATCGGCAGCCTTTTGGATTTCCAAGATTGAAATCAAGTGAGTTGCATTCGTCCATCGATCGACTTCATCATTCAAAAGGTACTGCACTACTAGCCGACTGAGCAGAGCCTGGAAGTGGATCAATAGTCAATCACCCAAGGTTGAAAAGCAGCTGAGGCAAGAGAAAGGACTTCCCACAAAGCCGCAAGAATCAAGCAAAGCTCGATTCCTCTACTATGCATAGTCAGCCCTTTTAGAGGAATTGTTTCCAAACAGAATCGAAAGGCAGAAGAAGAATCAAAACTGATCCAAACTTATGTAAAGGGATGCATCTAGTAGTGAGAGTTTTATGGGGATTCGTCCTTTCTCCGACGTGTAAGAATCGTGCCGCAATCATTGTGGCAGCACGTGGATATCTTGTAGTTTTTCTTTAGCATGCAAGCATAATGAAGGAAAAGCCCGTCTTCTTGATGTAATGACGCATTCTGGCTTCTAAGTATATACTAAAGCATGTACCTGGCCAGATAGCAGCGTTAGTACTGCCAGCGCCTCAATTCTTGACAGAACGAAAGCGTGCGTAGAATTTCATCCTCCGTACCGTAGGCTATTTCAAGATATCAAGTTGATTACAGTTTCTTCTTCTCTTGCTGTGCCTCATTGTAGATTTTTTGTTGCTTCTTTAAACCACGGTCGATTTGTATGAGCCAAACAATGGACAACAAAAAGAGTCCCAATATCGTCAATGGATAAATGCTTCCTTCAATCCAATGAATGCGTACGTAGTGATCTTCACTCGTGGCATTTTCCACACGATCTTTGGCCCACAATCCCAACCAACAGGGAAACAAAATCATCCGATGACTGACAAAGGTCCACCACAAGAATTTGCTACTGATCAAAAACCAATATTCCTTGCGCCATTCGGGAAAATAATCCTTGCTCATGAAGACGGGCACCAAAAATAGATTGGTCAATTCACAACATCCCGCCAAGGTCGTCCACCACCGGAATCGATCAAAATAAAAACCACAGGAATAACAAAAAATACTCAGGACGTGATGCGCCATGAGTTGATATAATAGTGGCGGTTTTTCCGTTTGGATTTGACCCAAAGCTTGAACAATATTGACGGCAATGTAAAAATTGGCAAAGGTATCGCACCACCAATCCGAAGCCTGAAAGCGGGCCTCATGTCCCGTCCAAAATTGTTGGTCCATGGTCGCGACATGCGAGGTAATAATCAAGACAAAAAAGGCCGGATACATGGAAACTTGTCCTGCCAGTCGTTGTAATTTGAGATCTTTCCAATCGGTGGTCTTGGACAAGAGAATGTGCGTGACAAAGTAACATGCCAGCAATGGTGGAATATAGTAGAGGCATACTGGCTTGGCGCACTTTTCAAAGACTCGATTCCATGATGCAACGTTTTCGTCGATAGTGGAAGAACCAAATATTCTTTGGAATGTCAGGCTGCTGGTGTTGGTCGTCATTGTGGTCGTTGTCGAAAGGGAACTAACGCTATTTATTTTGGAGAGGACACAGCTCTTGTCTGAAAAAAAGGAGATTACCAAATATCTATCCTGGCATACATACAGTGCGATACAAACAAACTCAATATTATTAATGGCTGTCGTCAATGCTTATTGTGGCTCTTGCGTTGTCCGAAGCAATGACAAGAAGACGTCTCGAGAAGAAAAAGTTGTAGTAAGTATTTAAAGTGAGCTTACATAGGCGCTACTTTCCCTATTGCAGCCATTTGAATTTTTAATTCATAGATCCTATTCAATTTAGTATTTCAAATTTCGGTCAACTGTGAGCCCAAGACAACACTTAAAACGCACATGTGCTCACAAACACGTCAAATTTGGCATCGGGCTTCCACAGCACAATTAGTGAAAAAAGCTAGTCTAGTAATAGCTTGCTAGCTAGACTACGATGTCATTGGTAAGCCTTTCCAATGGTGTTGTGTTCGTAGTTAAATTTGAATTCTTCTGGCATTCTTCTCACTACACTTGCAGATGTTTCCTGGGTCACAATTTAACCATGACATTTCAAATTGGGATGTGAGCGCGGTGACTTCATCTGCCGAACTGTTTCAGCAAGATTTGTGTAGTTGGAATATCGGCCCAGCAGCAACGTTTCTTAAAGCGTTTAATGGAAGTGGCTGCCCAAGAACAGATGACCCAGTATTTCTACAATTAGAAAAAGGACGCCCGCCCGTTTGGAATTCGTTGTGCTTTGACGGTGGGAAATCAGGAGAAGCATCGGTGCCCTGAGCTTTGCGTCGGCGTCGTGGTCTTTCATGCAATAAAAGCCCCGGCACAAATTTTCACGATTCGATTCGTAAGAGGACGACCAAGACGAACTTGGAGAGGCATGCTGTCAACGCTGACCACCAATTTGAGCCGGAAAACGGTTGAAATGCAATGTGGAGTAGGTAGATCGCGGACGATGGTCGCCATCTTTAGTCACCGGCGCTGGTCAATCACGCTGCGAAATGCTGGCACACCGTCTGCAGCCCATGTCGCTACAGATTCGGCTACCTCGGTGGTACGGCTTCCTCAGCTAGTCTACCGAAATGTTGCGTTCAGTGCTGTCTCCCCAGTTGATCGTCGTGGCAGAACGGTGGGCGCGCGACACGAGTAGCTGTGGGTGCAGCTCATTTGGTGCTTGACGCAGCGTGCCAACGGTTGCAAGCGGCACTTTAGTTGCAGTCTACAGGTAACAGCTTGATTGTCCCCGCCGTGCATGCGGATGACAGCTTTCGGCCACATGACTCCAAAAGGAATAGCAACGTAGGCTCTACCAATTATCTATCGATTAGAATTTAGAGTTTGCACAGGAGAGATTCTACTGCTTCCATTAGTTAAAAAATTGCTCGTTCGGAGTATAGGATATTACAGATAGTACAGTTAGAGCAGCATCAACAGAAGCAGCAGCGATTTCTAATATACACATATATACACATGAGCACCAAAGGAAAGCTTGTTGCCCTACAGCAGGACCACGCCATGACACACGTGGCGTTGTGACGAAAACCACTTTCGCCTAAACAAATATCGCTCTCTTGGTGTTGTCATTGTTGTAGCATAATACAGTACGGTAGTCTTAACCCTCTTCCTCACCTCCAAAGAATTTTCCATGAATCAATTGTTGTTGTTTCCGAAGAGCCCGTTTATCCTTCTTTTGTTGCGTCAAATCCCGAATGAATCCACAAAAGGCCTTTTGGCCCGTTTTCAAAATCACTTCTTGGACGGACAATTCCACTTCGACGTGGGTACCATTCTTTCGCTGGGCTTGGACTTGTCGCTTGCGTCCAATGATCCTCCGTTCGCCGGTTTGTAAATATCGTTGAATGTACATGTCGTGTTGTGGGGCATCGGCAGGTCCACAGATGATGGAAATGTTACTTCCAATAAATTCCTCGCGCGTATATCCAAACATGGAACACGCCGCGTCATTGACAATTTGTATTTTACCCGTTTGATCAATTTCAAACATACTATCGGTGGAAGCATTGATCATGCCTTGGGCTAAATCTTGTCTCTCCTGCAATTCGGCCTCGTGCTGTTTGATCCAGGTCAAATCTTTGAGAAAGCCACAGAAATACCGTTTCCCCGAGGAAACATCCGAGATTTCTTGCAATCCCAATTCACAAATAAATTCGTCGCCATTCTTTTTTTTGGCGGGTACTTCTCGCTTTTTGCCAATCAATTTTTTTATTCCCGTGGTCAAGTAATTGTGCATGTACGTGTCGTGATGCGCGGCATGACCCCCCCCACAAATCATGCTCAAGTTGTGTCCGACCAATTCTCCTTCGGTATATCCAAAGAGGGCGCAGGCGGCATCGTTGGCGGTACAAATCGTGCCCGTTTCATCGGCGGTCAAGACCGGATCCAAGGCGTGATCGACAATTTCACGGACGCGTTCATGTTTGCTACAAATGTAGAGGGTCAGATAATTCGTGGGAGGACTGCAACAAGGACAGGAGGCCGTGGTCACCCAATGTAAATTCCGTTCACTCCGTGTTGTTTGGCCACTGGCCATGATGATACGAGAGTGTTGGACATCTTTCCAGTCGGACGTGTCTTCGGGAAGCACCAAAAAGTCCTTGACGTGAATAGGTCTTTCACTCGCAGAGCCCTTGAACAAAAAGTGATCGGCCGCTTCGTTCATGTGCAAGACACTTCCATCTTGTCCAATGAGTAAGGCTCGTTCCGATGCGCCATCCAATACACTGGCCACTACCTTGGCAGTAGCGCAGAAGGTGGACATGATAGTAGTTATGAATATAGAGTATAGATATGCAGTTAGATGGATGGATGGTAATAGTACGACTAATCCTACTAGTAGGGATAGGTGGTAAATGCGATGATAGTTTGATGATACCTGCTGGTGCTGTTGTTGGTTCTGCCGACAGTAGTGTCAGAACATGATGGTAAGAGATACTAAGTAGTAATTGTATCGGAATGGTTTCAGGTGAGAAGAGGAAAAAGTCAAAGGCGTAGTACTACACACAGTACTAGCTAGTACGTACTTGGAGGATGATCACGCGCAAACATGTTGATGCACGTAAAAGGGACATCGGGTAACAAGGAAACTCAAGGTATGCGCACTTGCTCTGGATCTTTCGTTGTGGCGGTAGACGGCTAGACGTTCTAAACACGTGCCTCCAAGACGAAATCCAGCCATTTGACGAAGTAAAATTAATTTAGTTCGTTTGGCAACTGTCATACAGTAACTCATGAACTCATGATGACCCCGTTGTAGTTAAAAGGAACAAATAGCCCCCTTTACACACATCTCAGTCTCTCGTTCATTTGATCAATCAACCACTACACATCGTAATCCCTTCTTCATTCATCACTCCATACTCCACACTCCACACTCCATACTCCATCATCGACACCCTCCATCCATCCATTGCTTGACTCCATACTGTAAACCAATTAAATATACTCCATGCCACCATCATGACAGATAAAGCCAATTTCTTCAAGGATGACCCCGAATTGAAACGCCAATTGGGAGAATTGGATGGGGTGACTTCCAAAGCTGGCTTTTCCAATTGGAAAAATTCCTTTGTCAAGGTCGTGCAGACCTTTTTGGACACCGTCGGGACGGCCAAAGCTCAGGCGGCCTATGCCGAATTTACGCAACAGATAAAGGCCATGTTAAAGGCCAAGTCCAAATTGGATGCTTGTCTGGAAAACCAAAGTTTATCGAAAGAAAAATGTTCGGTCAAGGCTCGTCGTTGTTTGGCCGAAATGCAAGCCGAACTACAAAAAATATCTGCGACACTGGAACGATTGCTTCCCGGCAATGCCAGTTCCAAAGTCGGATATACCAATTATCACATGGGAGCCATGCTGATTAGCGAAGGATTTACGTCCTACACGACCTTGACGGATTGTGATGTTGCCCTCGTTCAAATGGTCGAAGACGCCTTGCAATATGTGGC
>ENA-ORBV01009594-ORBV01009594.1-microbial-mat-metagenome-genome-assembly--contig:-NODE-9594-length-15813-cov-3.650991_pt1 | contig 15813 bp, 21 predicted proteins | sample MGYA00237777_ERZ505514 | MGnify/ENA primary metagenome ERZ505514 (study PRJEB26160, sample SAMN06269048) | microbial mat metagenome | isolation source: Oligotrophic lake microbial mat | place... | reverse complement strand
AATGATACGGCGACCACCGAGATCTACACCTCTCTATTCGTCGGCAGCGTCAGATGTGTATAAGAGACAGAGCTTACACAGACCGCAAGTGGTGGACGGTCACGCTCGTCCACCGGCGCATCTCAACTATCGGTTGGTCACGCTTCATGACATGGTGCCTTCTGAGGTGCAGCAGCTGTGGAACGAGTTCCTGCGACCTGATCCCTGGTCGATCCTGTCCCAGGGTGGACTGCAGGAGCCCTGGCATCTTCTATCAGCGCTGCAGAATGCGGCTCCACACCTTCGACCCACATTGGGGCAGAGGACTTCGATTCTGCTATCTGGGTTCCCGCAGCGACTGTCGGCTGCTGTTCGGCCTCCATCCAAGCTGCAGCGTGCCTACCATAGCCACACCGCTCTATCGTTTGCACAGTTCGTGCAGCTCGTGCACACCTTCACAAGAGGAAGCCGTGACGCCAGGCTTCGACTATGTTTCGACTTCTTTGATCTTGACCGTAACGGCAGTGTTGATGATGCAGAGCTGCGGTCTGGGCTGACTGTGGTAGATCACGCGTACAATGCCCGTAGGGATCCTGTTGTGGTGGCTGCGGAGGTAGAGGGATTCTATTTGATGATGCGAGAGAAGATGGGGCTCAAGCCGACCGCTCAGGAGAGCGCGGCAGATCAGCATGTGCAGTGGGACTTTGAGGCGTTCACCACCGTGATTGTGCTGCATCCTCAAGTGTTTACACTGTTTCAACTGGATGACTCTGCCCCAGATGGCTGATTGTAACAGGTCTGTGATCATCGTCCTAACAATACAATGTCCTACATCTTCATATTCGCACATATCATGAGGGTCGACCGATGCCGGAGCTAACTGCAGCGTTTGATGACGCCGCCGCAGCTGCTGGTGGCGCTGTGGCCGCGTGCACCGGTGCAACACTGGAGGACTGCGTGACAGCAGTATCGCTAACAGGAGCAGAGGCTGTTACTGCCGCAGTCCTCGTCGTAGGCACCTCCAGCACATTCACAGGTCGATCATTCTCGAATGTAACCTCGCATATCAGCAGAAACCACCTGCCATTCGCCCGGATCGACCTTGCATATAACTCGCCCTGTAATTCACCAGTCAGCGGTACATACGTCAGAGTCATCGGCATACAGCGCGCCAGCATGTACAGCACCCCTCAATAACCTCACCTTCCCGTTGGGCCCCGAGATTGGGATCAACATCGTGATGGGGTCCTCAGACTCTGATTGGCCAGCATCCACCTTGCGGTTATCACCGCCCCAGAACCAGCCCCGTTTGATAGGCGTGCCCAACACCTCGGTGACACGCGGGTCTGTGGAAGCTGCTTCCAGCGCCAGCTGGGCTGGTTCAGGCCAATACAGCAGCAGGTCCCCCAGCGAGTACAGGCACACCCCTAGACCCATATACAGGAGAGTGTCCAGAGCTCGATGCAGCCAGTACTTGGTGTTGCTTCCTCGCGTCGATGACTCCTTGTCGCCATTCCCTTCAGCGCCACCTGGCGGTGGCTGCGGTTGCGGATGTGATTGCGGTAGCGAAGCCGCAGGGTCAGCGGGCGCCGGGGGCGTACTTAGACATCGAGCCGAGAGCGAAAACGGCAGCCCTCTGGGTGCAAAGGCTAGCTGTTTTGTATGATTTTTGACAAGCATACTTTGTATGCATGGCTGCCACCGCACCCAACTTGATCGTGTCCGCGCGAGCAGCATTGCAGAGAAAATGCACTCGCATGAGAAGCCGTTCTGCAAATTTCGAACACCTCCCGAAATACCATCGATCTGGCACATGCACGACTGCCTCATCGATTCAGGCGCATCACGTCAATCTGCACCCCTGCCCTGATCTCTCATCGTTCGTGGGAGAGCGCTGGTCCGAGACTTGCGGTGCTGAACGTCATCCGTTTATTGTCGATTGTTCTAGTGGTGATAGGTGCCCCGCCCGTACCAGAATTGTCCTTGGCACGATGGACGACAACGACTGGAACACACAGGCAGATGCGCGCAGCGGTGTTGCGGAGATGGACTGTCAAGATGTAGATACGAATCCTTCCGGAGACTGGGGTGACGGTGATTGGAATGACGATGGCGGTGCAGGATGGGACGAAGAAGACAAGCAACCAGCGCAGCCCAAATTGATGCGACAGATTTCTTACGGTATTGTGAAGAGGGATGCTTTAGAAGAGCGGCGGCAGCGCTTGATCCGGGATATGAGCGACTTCTTCACGCTAGATGTTGAGGACACTGCTTGTGTATTGCGTCATTTTGGGTGGAAGAGCAAAAAGTTACAGGACGATTGGATCGCAGATCGTTCTAAAGTATTGACGTCTGCGGGACTGTCTGTCGTGCCGCAGCCGAAGCCAGCGGGTCCCACGGTTCAGTGTTCATCCGCCTTCTGCGACATGGTGCCTTTGGAAACTGCTTTTGCTCTCAAATGCGGCCATTACTTCTGTACCGATTGCTGGCAAGCCTATCTGGTGTCGCAGATCGACTGGGGCCGAACCAGCGTGTTCACCCACTGCATGGGCATCAAGTGCACCAAACCTAACTGCAATCACAAGTTTGGTTGCACGTGTGATCAACCGGTGCCTGAATCTGTGTTTGCTCGCTTCGTCACCGACCAACAGCGCCTCGCCAAGTACCAGCGCTGGATCCTGGATAACTTCGTGGAGGGTCAAAGCAACATCAAATGGTGCCCCAATCCCAAGTGTGAGCGCGCGGTGGAGTATGGTCCGGAGGGTCCGCGTACGGTGGTCTGTCAATGCGGGGAGATGTTCTGCTTCTCGTGCGAGAAGGTGGCCCATGTGCCCGCCCCGTGTGATCTTGCGAGAAAGTGGATCGCCATGGACCGCGGTGATGATGATGCCACTGCCACCTGGCTAGCAGCGCGTACCAAGCAGTGCCCCAAGTGTCAGGTCTACATCGAGAAGAACAAGGCTTGCAATCACATGCGCTGTGCCAAGTGCGGGCATGATTTCTGTTGGCTGTGCAAGGGCCCGTGGTCTGAACACGGCAGCGGAAGCGGCGGCTTCTATGTGTGTAACAAGTACAACGAGCAGACGTCCAAGGGCAACCTTTCGGATGAGGAGAAGAAGATTATGGAGAATCAGAAGATTCTTCAAAAGCGCACGTTCTACACGACTCGGTTTGGGGAAACCAAATGGAGCGTCGACTTCCTGCTCAAGCTGCGAGACAAATACGCCGAGGCTGCTTCGACCACCCACGATTCCCTCCCTCTGAACCGGGTGACTTTTGTGTTCGATGCGTTTGAGAAGCTGCTAGACGCGCTGCGAGTGCTGCAGTGGACCTATTGCATGGCGTATTACCTGCAGGCGGGCCGCAAGAAGAACCTGTTCGAGCATCAGCAGCAGCTGCTGATCCAGCAGACTGATGGTCTCAAGGAGCTGTTCGATAACAACAGTGAGAAGTTCAAGCAGGGCGTAGATTTGTTGCGCGGCATCGTGGAGAAACGCGACGAAGTGTTGAATCGCACCGCCTCCATTGAGCGATTCCGCCGGGAAATGATTGCGCACGTGGAGAACGGTGACCTGGACGATGTGATGCTGACTCAGGCCGACCATCAAATGAGTGCCTGGGCTTGCACCGCGTGCACTAAAAGCAATAAGTTGGAGGCGGATGTGTGCTCGTCGTGTCAGGCATGCCGCAAGCACGGTGAAATGGACTGCAAAGCTTGTCGGAAGCCTGGCTGATAGTGTCCCAGGCGCCTAGCGGGTCCCTCTTGCATGTCTTCCGCTTCTGTTGGTGCTCCATCCCTCTTCGTCAGCGATCGTGCTCATAGCTACTGCCTGGGCGATGCTTGATTCGCCCAAAGCGATGACGCAAATCTCGCAACTCTGAATGAGGCTGTCTTCAGCTGTGCGAGTACCTTCGTTGCTGTTGTTTCATACTGTTCGCGTGCCACGCATCGGATATGTCGGGTGTATAGAATGAACTGCATATTTCGCTCCTTTGACCAGACGCCGTACTATGCTAACCGCTTTCGATCACTTTCCCTGATCGACTAGTAGTTCAAAAGTACACAGTCAGTCTAGTTCGACTAGTTCCACTCATCAGTGCAAAAAAATGGGATGGCTGGTTGTATCGAGGCATCTCAAGGAATTAGCATGAAGCACCATAGCAACAAGGCGAGTTAAGAATCGTCTCTGAACTGCCTGGCGCAAGCATCGAATTCACTGAAACAAACGTACATGCGAAGGCAACAATGACATCGACATTTCCGAACCACACAATCGCGCGTCATGCACCATTGACACCTATGTCACAGATGAGGCACGATGTCGATGCGGGGGTCAGCTCAATACTGATAGGATCCCGCCAGCGGCACTCGCTCAGCAGAGTCGCCGTAGCCGAACTTGCGCAAGATGAAGAACATAAGCATTCCGCCCGCGATGAGCGACAGGAGCACCGCCACAGGCACGGACCACACCGGCACCCCGCTGGGGCTGGAGCACGAGGAGGACTTCTGGAACGATAGCGGCACGTTCTGAGGCAAATCAGAGTAGCTTTTGCCTGCCAGGAAGCGAGAGACCATGTCCAGACACTGGGCCGGCCGGTCCATGGGCACCATGTGTGATCCGCCTAGCACACGCAGGAAGCTCAGACCTCCTCCTTCGCGCACATACCCCGCCACGGCGCCGTTAGCGACCCACATTGAAGATGGGGCTTGCGCATATGCCTGAGCCCCTGACCACTGCAGCGTGTCCAGGAACATATCGGTACCAACATGGTTGCAGATCAGATCGAACTGACCGCTGTAGAACAACAAGCGCATCTGGTGCTGATCGATGAAGCCGGGCAGCAGATGCTTTACGGACACCAGATCCTCGTGCTCCAGGAACGCGTTCACCACATCACTGCACTCTACCCACGTGACAACCATGCCTAGCGTATTGTTGGCGTGAATAGCGGCTCTGACGGACGGGTTGTTGAGATAGGTGCCCACGGCATCCAGGCCGGGCGGCCAGGAGCTGCCTCCACCATCAACGGAGTACAATCGGACATCATCTGCAACCAGCGCAGCAGATCACACGGTACAGAGCGGTAGAGATTAATGGACGCCACTAGATACATAACAGCAAGGGCCAGCATGGCACGTACACACGTTCACTTGCGTTACATTACTGTTCCCGCTGGCGGATGTGACATAGTTCATCAAGTCAGCGCATTCAGGACGGGCTAGTGTGCCCTTGAGGAAGTCTGGATAGCAGTCCTGATACAGGCCATCCAGCGAGGCCTGCTGATCTCCCTCGATCAACGCCACTCCTCTACCGAATGCGGCGTAGGCTCCGTACTGCACGGCGGGATCAGTCCACCCGTTGCCGATCAACAAACCCACCAGATTGATGCTGAGATTGTACGCTGGATTCGCGTTGTTCTGCATGATGGTGCCAGCAATCGCAGGCACATAATGCCCCGCGTAGGATTCACCGCTCAGATACACCTACACGCATGCATGCGGGCACATTCGCAAGCAAAAGATGTAGTCACAAACAGCTCTGCCGAGCCTCTGACGTGAAAATATATAGCAGCAATCGCGGTGACTCTACCTTTCGTGTCAAATATTCAGGGAACAGCTTGAACCATCGCTGCAGAAACACCGCAAACATGGCGTTGACATCAGCCTGGCTGCGTGCATATGTTGTGTTATCGGCCACGAACGACAATCCCGTTCCGACAGGTTGGTCCACATATAGCACATTCGCGACGTGGTGCCATGAATAAGGGTTGAGGGTCAATGTAGCTCCGTCGGAATTAGCGCGGAATGGGCCGTGTTCACTGGATTACAGGTGCAAGTAATCATGATCAAATCAGATGGATACACATCAGTGTAGCAACACACAGATATAGAGCCTGGGACGTACACGAACAAGCCGTCCATGGAAGAGCATCCTGGTCCTCCATTCAGCCAAATCAGCAGCGGCCTGGTTGTGGCGTTGGTTGAGGATTCGAAGAACCAATAAAAGAGATTCCCGCCGCTGGTTTGGTTGACGGTGATGTGTCCAGCGTACTGCACCAGTCCTGAATCTGCAGGTAGACCTGGCAGGTTGCTGATCAGGTGATCTGCTTTAGAGGCTGGCGTCAGGTCCGGGTATGGTGCAGCAGTGAGTCCAGCGGCTTTGAGCAGCTGCCTGGATGCTAATTCAACTGAGCCGCGAGCCTTGATCTCCTCGCGGATGTGTGCCGCTTTGGCACGATCCACTCGATATCTCTTGCCTGTAATTGAGTATGGTAGAGATAGCCCAATGATGACAACCAGAGCGATCCGAATCCATCGACACATCGCCATATTGAACATGCCGCTTGACAGCTTGCACGTCGCAGGTAGCTGATTAGCCACACGGGCTAATGCCAGATATGCCCATGCTTACCTAAAAGAATTTTAACACCATAAGATGCTGCGTCAAACTCGATTTTGCACGTGCAAAGGGCTCTACCATGCTTCCGAGACATTGGCTGTGGGTTACGATATGCTACTGAGCTCATCTCAGGATACTACCACGATCGGAGAGAAGGCAGTGTATTGAGGGAATACTCAGTGCAAACGGCTGTACAGGACAGACAAAATTGGGCCGTTAATCGCGGGTTGAGAGAGATGATGCATAATAGCCAAGCAAACGAGGCATCAAGCAACAGGCAGATATGACGCACAGAATATTCGAGTCAACGCATGTACAGAGTCAAAGGCGAGGCATAATGACATGATGGTATGATGACGGGATGATGGTGAGCTGCTCACAGTCTGGGAAGACTTCCCTGGTGATCAGCTTCAGGGGCTCGGGGAGCGAGGTGCTGCTACCGCTGAGGGCGCGCGCGAAATCACTGGTGATTATCATGCGGGCAATGTTCCACGACCTTCTTCTTGTCTCGTTACGCGATTGCGACCCGCATTACCGAGTACGTCCTGGGATCGAAGGGATTCCTCATCAGGACCTTGAACAAGTCTGTCGGGATGATGTCAACGGAGAAAAAAACCCTTGTATGTCGCGTGACAACTATGGTGCACAGGCATCAGGGATAGGTACGCAATCCTTTCCTCCATCTTCTCCACCGTGAATCAGAGTTGCCTTGGGTACAAAACTGTAATCTTTCTTGTTCGTTTGCATGTGCCGCGTCATCCTGGCCCACATATCTGCATCGCCTGCCTGCACATGAGCCATCTCCGCTCTTTGCTGATATCTGAATCCACGGAATTCATTCATTTTCCAAGATGCTGAGGAATGAATTATCATGGCTGGAGTGGGAGGCAAATTGTTGAGCCCGTCAGTTTCAAAGCCCGGGAAGCCTTCGGCTCGATGGCAACCTCGAGCGCGGGTGTAAACAAAGCGCGCAGACGGGTAAAGCGCATAACGATCCGCCAACGTTTGCAAGTGATAGGGTTCCCAATAATCATCATCGTCTAGGTGGCTTATGACGACGCTGTCATTCAACAAAGCCGAGGATCCGTTGAAAAAAGCTTCGGCCCGACTAAGCGCATTGTTGCCAGCTGTGGTGCCCGCGGTGGCCCAGAGTGCGCTGCCGGTCATACCGGGACGACCTCGTTCACCTGGGCTTTCCAAATTATGAAGATGAACACGACACGGTGGCAAGTCTTTCAAAGCTTGAATCACGTCAGCAAACGGTTCGAAACAATCGCCAGTCAAAAATAAATGCCAGTGCGGATAAGTTTGTCTTCGTAAAAAACACGAGAGATTACGAAGAGTAGCACAGCATTTCCGATAGTATGTGACCGCAATCACAAACGTCAACGAGCCTGGAGGGACCGCGCACGCATCAGTTTCGACTGTTTGAGATATCGCTTGTTTGTGCAAACGCCGCAGCCCAGATATTCGGGAGAAACGCGCGGGATCCCACACTTGGAACGTCACAATGAAAACTACGCAAACCACCAGGATGATCCCGAGACTTTTCTTGCAGTATGACATGCCGAGAATGCTGTACCTTGGATGATTGACCGTGCCCGGAAGCCGACCGTGTATTCGACTCCGATGACTCGAGCCGGAGTCATGCAGCTGTCTAGCGAGAATTAGTCGATTAGCCGCAACCCGACATCGCACCGATCCATCACTCTGCCAGCAGCTTGTTGTTGTTCTACTGGTTCTTGCCCGGTCTGTACAAGTTCATTGAATACCTTTGACCAGCACGCCTCCAGCAAGCTGCGCAGTCAGTCATTCGATTCGACTACGTAGCATGTCGTCTGGCATCGGTGCCCAGTTCGCCCGCCGCAAGCGAAAGCGTGCAGCCGGTGTGGACAGCATTTCTGCTGGTGGCGCACCGCAAGAGGTCGCTGATGCTATGCACATAGACGGCGACACTTCGCAGGCAGAACCTGCTTTGACCGCCTCTCAGCGCAAGAAAGTGGCCCGCGAGCGCAGAGAACGTTTGGAGACGCTGCAATGGCATCGAGTCGACATTCCACAGAATGCGTTCTTGAAGGTGTGTCGCATTGTGTATTCATCACAATCTGGTGAATCGCCCGATTGCTCATCGCCACTTTACGATTCACTCTACCCAGGCCGCTCATAAGGGCAAGGGTGGAGGCGCGAACGGCGGTGTGGACAGCGACCTGCACGGTCTCATCTCCCTTGAAGAGATCGATGATGCGCAGCTGACACTGCCGTCCACAGCGCAGCCAGAACATGCGGTTAATGTCGGACAGAAGCCTGTTGACAATGCTCCGTCCCAATCCAAGGCAGGGAAAGGCAGACAGGCTGCCACTGCACCTCTGAAGGGGCCACGCTCATCAGGTGTGTGTATGCATGTGTGCTGAATATGCTGGCTGCGACCGTGTTCGTTTGCATTGCGATGCAGCTGCATGACTAGCTCGTGTCTATGCATTTGTATGACTCACCGCGTTATCAGGAGCTGCGCGTCAATCGAAGACTACCAAGCCCGCATCCGCTTCTGCGACTGCCAACACGGATGCATCAACCGCACGATCATCTAGTGAGGCTAGCTCTAGCGCTGGTGCTGCTGCAGATGCTGATGCGAATGCTGACGGTGGTATCATCGAGGGCGGCAAGGCTAAGAAGCGCAAGCAGCGGCCAGTCTGGAGTGAGGAGAAGAAGGTGGGTCTGCCTGCCTGTCCTGGACATGAAACAGAACTGCCGCCGCGTGAGACTCCGAGCTGATGCCTAATGAACATTCGGGTCACAGCTCTAGCAATGTCGATGGTGTCCGTATGATCTATGCTGAGGGTCATACTGTTAATCTGGTTCATACAGCTGGCAATGCGAGAGCGCAAGAAGCAGAGAGTCAAGGAACACAAGAAGCGCAAGCTAGAGCTCAAAGCGCAGCGGCGGGAGAACCCTACAGGACCTGCAGCAGGCGGTGCTGGTGCAAGTAATGAACCCACTGCTGATGTCGTTAAGGGTAACGGAAAGGTGAAAGCAGGGGGTGCAGCAGCAAAGCCTGTCAAGTCACAGGTGAACAAGCCAGCCACTCCACTGCTTCGAGTGACATCTTCAACGGGTGGAATGATGGTAGCGTCATCCACCAGGGACCCCTCAGCGCCGCCGCGGGATATTGACGGGGATTCTGCAGCCAGTTTGAAGGACTTCAGCGCTTGGAGTGAGCTTGATCTGCATCCGTTGGTGATGAGAGGTATCGAGGCACTGGTGAGTGAACCTGCTTGATGCGCTGTGTGTGAACTATGCTGACCCGTGCTACCTCGCAGGGCTTTGAGAAGCCGACCGAGATTCAACGACTGTGTCTACCAGCTGCCGTGCAGGGATGGAAGGATATTGTCGGGGCTGCTGAAACGGTAAGTGCGATCGTTTGCATAGCGCCGATGCCGTTACCGGTATAGGTTTATAGGTGACCCGTTCCATTACGTGGACTGACATGTGTTTGTGGCTGCTTCGCAGGGGTCGGGCAAGACCCTCGCATTTGGTATTCCTATTCTGAACAGACTGTTGACTGTCAGACAGGCAATCGAGGATAAAGGGTACATTAGTGCTGTGATTGGTCCACTAGTGATTCAGCTCATCATGCCCTGCGTGAACTTATTGATACTTCAGGAAACCTGTTTCTCGGGGGCTAGCGGCTCTGATCCTGACGCCCACTCGTGAGTTAGCGCTGCAGGTGGCACAGCATATCAAGTCCTGCGCGCAGTTCACAGACATCAAGGTATATGTGCCCTGTACATATGGTTTTGATCCGATCCGCTGTCTTATCAGCTGCTTCCTGTTGTCTAGGTGGTGCCTGTGGTGGGCGGCATCTCAGCTCTCAAACAGAAGCGATTACTCGGAGGTACCTATTGTTGACGGGTTTATTCTGTCTGATAGCTACGCTGAAGCGCCCGCCCCTGTGTTCACACGCACTGTTCTGTGTTGTTGTTCGCCAGGTCGACCTCACATTGTGGTGGGCACACCTGGTCGTATCTGGGAGATGATCACCGATGTAAGCGACTGGTTTGCTGTGGAGTACAGAGATCGGTTAACGAGTTCCTCACGTCTCTTCTTCAATTGCTGTCGGTTGATCTCAGGCGGAGCCGCATCTCAGTGACCTGAGCAATCTCCAGTTTCTGGTCTTGGACGAAGCTGATCGGATGGTAGCGGCTGGGCACTTCCCCGAGCTGAATCGCATCCTGTCGTATCTGGAAGGGGATATGTGAGTACAGTACCGATGCTAATAGGGTGGATGGAGTCTCATCGTCTGATCATGCTATGCGGCACACCTGCTATAGGAAACCTGTCACAATGGATGCGGAGTTCACGTCTGAGGCTCCTGCAGGCCCTGATGACGGGGCCGAAGATGAGGCTGCGGAGCAGCGGTCGCCTGCCGATGATCATGATGGCAGCGATGATGGTGGCCATGCTGCCAATGGCAAAGCCGATATCGACAACGCTGAAGAAAGCGATGATGACGAAGGGGAGGATCTGGGTATGCTGATAGCTCAGCTGCTCTGGTCTCGCGGCTTATCAGCTCGATCTGATGTGGTCGTTGCGACTTGCACCACGTTGGCCTTCATTAATAGCGTGTTCTGCTGTATGTATGCTCTAGAGCCTACAGCGGAAGAATTAGCAGAGTTTGCTCCGCCTCCGGAGAGCACCGAGGATGGTGATGTTGAAGATGCTGACGGAGATGACATAGAGGAAATCGATGAGGCGACGCTCAGACAGGCACAGGCTCAGCTTGCTGCTGATGACGGTGGGTGTAAACGCGTTCGCTGTGCGGTATTGGCCCGCGCTGCCTGCTCATGGAGCCGCGTGTGTGCTTGTAGATGAGGAACTAGAGTCCGGATCCGATGTGGATCTACCTCCCTCCGAAGACGAGCTCAAGCTGCTGGATGATGGTGGCGCTGAGGGTGCTCAGGAGGAAGCAGACAGCAAAGCGGACGATGATGATGATGATGATGATGATGAGGGTGACGATGTGAGCCAAGAGGAGGCAGACAGTGCTCATGCGGTAGCGGCTCCGAAGAGATCCGTCAAGCGACAGGTGTTTCTCTTCTCTGCCACGCTGACTCTTGCTAGCGCAGGCCGCGAGGAGCGCGCCCAGAAGGGTGGAGCCAAGGGCAAGAAGAGACCTCAGCAGCTCAGCATGTTAGGTGTGTGAATGATCAGTATACCGCTTTGGGGAATGCCTGTCGGCTAAGATCCGTTACTGGGATGGCCATCAGAGCAATTACAGGATCGCATCAAGTTCAGGGGCAAGCCCTTCGTGGTGGATCTCTCTGGTGGAGGCGGCAAGGTAGCTGGGACCCTGGAAGAGCACGTGGTGGAGTGCCTGGAGGATGACAAGGTGCGCTGACTGGAGCATACTCAGGTCTTGATCATCGTTGTAAACATTGCTATCTGCTTCATTGCCCGAGTAGGACTACTTCCTGTACTATTACCTAGTGCAACACCCGGGTCGCACGCTGGTCTTTGTGAACTCTGTGTCCGCTCTGCGCCGATTGGTGGGCATGCTGACCCAGATCGGCATAACGGTATGGGCCAGTGCGCAGTGCTTGTTCATCTGCTTCCATGCTTAAGGTGCTGACTTGTGTATATCTGATCTGTCACAGGCCTTGCCTCTGCACGCCATGATGCAACAGCGAGCTCGTCTCAAGAATGTCGATCGATTCGTCGCGATCAAGAATAGCGTTATCATCTGCACTGATGTGGCGGCTCGGTGCGTGTTGGTTGCTGATCGCCTTGTGTGCCCGGCCACCTGTGATAGCACCCAGGCTCAATGTGGTCTCTGTTATCGGACTGCACATGCAGCGGTCTCGATCTTCCCAAGGTGGACTCAGTCATCCACTACCAGACCCCCCGCTCTTCAGAGCTGTACATCCACCGGTCTGGTCGATCAGCGCGTGCAGGCAATGCCGGTCGGTCGCTGCTGCTCGTGTCAGAGAAGGAGCAGCAGGCATACAAGAAGCTCAGCTCCGGGTTGAGGAGGTCATCGGTACATCTCTCGTTGCGACGCGTGCCCTGTGCTTGTGACTTGCACATCAACGCGGTCTGTGTCTCGTACAGGGCATACCGTCTCTGGAGGTGGATCTATCGTACATGCCACTGATCAAGCAGCGAGTCAACTTGGCGCGCAAACTTGATATCGAGGTGCATAGAGTAACCAAGGACCTGCAGGACAAGAACTGGTTTATCAAGACTGCTAAGGAAGCAGACTTAGAGCTGGATCATCACACCAAAGCCGCCATTGGTCAGTGTTCACGCAGACTCACGTGGTGTGCACCCTCAGTTCACCCTTGAAGCTCTGTTTAATCTTGGTCTCAGGTTTGGAAGATGATGATGAGGATGGTGGAACCTCTAAGCGGAAGCGAGGCAAGAAGCATCGGAGGGCAGGAGCCGATGAGGACGATGAACAGGGCTCAAGCAGCAAGCGAAAGCAGAAGCTATCCGGATTGATGGCAGACTTGGACGATGATGACCGCGTCAGCCGGGCCATAGAAGACAGACAAACCCAGCGTCGTATCGGCGCTCTTAAGGCGGAGATGCGCGCACTGTTGGCGCAGCCTGTGGTGTCCAAGTATGTGAACCGAAACTTCATCACCCTGAACGCTGATGTCCGGCAAGCGCTGGACGCACAAGGCCGTATACAGCTTGGCAAACTGCAGCGGTGATGCTGCAGACTGAGTTGTAGCATTACACATGGTCTTCAGCTGATGTCGGTGTCATATGTTGCCCCTTATCCACACAAACGTGGCGGAAGCAGTACAGCGATCATGCGGGTGGTGCTTTTTCCCGCCACCGTGGCTGTGACCGTCAGCGTAGTGGCGCAAATTAGACATCGATGCACTGTTGGCGTTTGTACATAAGATCATGACGTCGGCCAAGGATATTGTAGCAGAGCATCGTCTGCAAATCGAGGCCGCGCGTGCGAAATCAGACCAAATTGGTCTTGCTCAAATCTTCAATGAAGTCAGCGATGAGTTGCTTACTGCTGGCTTTGACAAAGAGGTACCTCAGCAGAGAAATGATGGTTGTTCGAAAGACAATTGGGTCTATGCGCCGGTTGACAACTTATTCTTTGCCATGTTCACTCGTGTCGACAGTCGCTGAACTACAGCAAGAAGGTCGTTGGTATCGTGGGGAAGGCACAGTCGACCGCCTCCAGTGCGAACGCGTTGCGGGCCGCCGAAGTTCTGGTAATGGCGCATCGACTGATGGGGTTATGCTACATGAAACGAAGAGAGTTTGATGATGCCTTGAAAGAGCATCGGGCCGCCTTGGATGTCTGCCGCAGCTTCAACCTCCAGAGGGAGCTGCAGAGAGCGCTTTGCAATATTGGCGTCACACTGTTTGACCGCGCACAAGATATTGATCTGGAGGTGCTACAGCCTGATCCCGTGCTAGCTGAGCGCCGCCACCGCTATCTGCAGGATTCTGTCTCGTGGCATCGACAAGCGCTCGAATCGGCTCTCACGCTGTTGCGAGCGCTGGAGACAGCAGACGACAAGGAAAACGGTGCGCGGCACGGTCAGCAGGGCCTTGCGATGTCGGATAGGACCGGTGCTGCTGTGTCTGCATCACAAGTGCCCAGCTCGTCGCGTAATATCAGTGCAGCGGCACAGCAGATGATCGCGCGCAGCAAAGCACAGGAGGCACGCCTGGACCTGCTGGAGGCTGTAGCGAACGCCTATTACAACATGGGCAATGCTCTTGATGAACTGAAGAAGCCGCATGAAGCGCTTGAGAATCATCGCCTCGCGCTGGACCGAATGAAGGAGTATCGGTCTCTGGCGGTCGAGTACGGTGGCAGTGATAAGGATGTGTACGAGGCGCGAGGGCGCGAGCTCAGCAGCAAGATATGCTCGGGTCTGGGGCTGTGCTGCAGCTGCCTGGATAGGGTGAACGCTGCCATAGAGTTCATCATGAAGTCAGTGCCTGCCGGCAAGACGGATCCTGCAGAATCGTGTCTGGCGCACCGCAATCTGGGTTTGGTGTACATGCGCGCCCGCCAGTTTCGAAACGCGCGCAAGGAGTATCAGAGAGCTCTGGCGTTTGCGGTGAGTGATTGGTGCTCTAAAGTGTTTGTGAACATACGTGTGCTGAAGGCTATGCACTGCATCACCATTGTAGGAGCAGGCTAGCGATGCCGACGATGTATCGCTGGTGCAGCAGCTCATTGAAAACACAGAGAAAGCCATCGAACTGGAGAAGTCTATACTGCAGAACCAGAAGTCATTCACCGCAGCGGAGCAAGCTCTGCTTGCTGTCGACGCCATGCCAAATGCGGTGCGGGTATGCGGTGCTTGTAGCTGTTCTCGGGCACACGCCACTCTGATCATTCCTGTGTCATGTCACTGGTTGTTCAGCACTCTCCTCAAGGGCTTGAAGTCATTAGATTATTGGAGCAGCTCTCATCACAGCACCACGCAATGACTTTGCTGGCCGGGCTTGATAAGGATCTCTTAGCTATGGAAACATACTCCAAGCGGTGCATGGATTCCGCCACTGCCTGGTTGAGATCCGCTAGGTCCAATGCAGTGAGCAGCAGCGCTGGGGAGCCGTCCCCTGCTGTGCTGACAGGACAGGCTGAGCTAGATCTGTGTAGATGGCGGGCTGACTGTTGCAAGCGCTTGGCTACAGCTAGTGCCTACCAACGCAAGTACGAGCTGTCCATCGACTACTATCATCAGGCGCTTGAGTTCTGCGAGGCGGAGGGTGTTCTGCAGCGATTGGCAGCGGGGTCCACAGCTCCGGCAGCATCACCATCAGATCATCCAGGTGCTGTTGCTCTAGACGAGCTAGCGCAGCTGTATGAAGGTCTGGGCTCCGTGCTGCACGTATCCAAGCGCTACGATGAGGCTGTGCAGTGTCTGGACACTGCCATCACTCTGCAGCGAGCGCAGTCCGATGTGAATGCACAGGCTGCTCTATTGGACAGCAAGGCTGGAGTATGGAGTGACATGGGCAAGAGTAAAGCACAAGTATGGCTCTGAATGGTGCTGGGTCCCGCATGACTGTTGACTGCTGATCATGATTCGTTGTCGTATGTGTGCCCTCATCTGAACAGGTGTGTTGCCTGTATCGGGAAGCCCTTGAGCTGGCAAGGCAGGGCCGGGACACTGATCTTCAACTTACCATATCTGAGAATCTCTTGGCTAGCCTGCTGTCTCTGCGCGATGATCCCGTGGGCAGCGCGGCTAAGCGCAGTGTGAGCTCCTCTGACCACCAGGAGGCAGACAGGCTGAAACAAGCAATTGCCCAGCTTCGGGCGCAGCAATCACATGATAATGATGATGATGCTGGTGACAGCGGCGATGAAAGCAGCGTGGCTGTGTGCACTCAGCTTACGCAGTCCACTCAGCGCAGTCACTCCCGCTCCACAAGTGCTGTCTCT
>ENA-ORBV01009590-ORBV01009590.1-microbial-mat-metagenome-genome-assembly--contig:-NODE-9590-length-15815-cov-20.736625_pt1 | contig 15815 bp, 7 predicted proteins | sample MGYA00237777_ERZ505514 | MGnify/ENA primary metagenome ERZ505514 (study PRJEB26160, sample SAMN06269048) | microbial mat metagenome | isolation source: Oligotrophic lake microbial mat | place... | reverse complement strand
ACGGGCTCGCTTCGACATCGGGACATCCTCGCGCATCTCGCGCTAGCGGGGGTGTCCACTTTCTCGGGGCAAGGTCAGGCATCATTGTGGCCGGGCCTCACTACGTGTTCGCACTGGATTCAATGGCCTCTCTCTGCCTTGTTCAATCGCAGGTTCATGAGTTCTGGGCGAGGTTCTTTAGTGCCACGTTTGGTGACGGACTCCGCTACACCCCCTCCGACTGCTTCGAGACCTTCCCCTTCCCCGAGGGCTGGGACACCCACCCCGCCCTCGACGCCGCCGGCCGGGCCTACTACGACTTCCGCGCCGCGCTCATGGTCCGAAACGACGAGGGCCTGACGAAGACCTACAACCGCTTCCACGACGAGGGCGAGCGCGACCCGGAGATCCTGAAGCTCCGCGAACTGCACGCCGCCATGGACCGCGCAGTCCTCGATGCCTATGGCTGGGGCGATATCTCGACTGACTGTGCCTTCGTGGCCGACTTTACCGAAGAGGACGAAGAAGGCAACGAGGTCGGAAAGTCCGTTCGTTACCGCTGGCCCGATGTGGTCCACGACGAGGTGCTCGCGCGACTGCTCGCGCTGAACGCGCAGCGGGCCAAGGAGGAGCGATTGTTCGCCGCAGGGGTCGAAGGATTGCCCAAACAACGACGACCGCGGCGCACGTCCACGGGCACAGACTCCGCCACTTCCCTCTTTTTCGATTGACCCGAGAAACCACTCGCATGGACGCAGGAACCCTCAGCATCGGCAAGATCTTCGGCCAGGACCGTCGGTACCTGGTTCCGCTGTTCCAACGTCCCTACGTGTGGAACGAGGAGGACCAGTGGGAGCCGCTCTGGGATGACGTGCGGTCGGTCGCGGAACGGCTCATCGCCGGTCAAGAGACTCGGCCTCACTTCCTCGGCGCGATCGTGCTCGACCAGATGCGCAAGCCGACGGGACAGGTGGAGACCCGGCTCGTCATCGACGGACAGCAGCGGCTGACGACGATTCAAATCCTCTTGGAAGCCTTCGCTGACCTCGCAGGCGAGCTGGGGCAGGAGAAGCTCCATAAGGCGCTGCTCAAGCTCACGCGTAACGACGACCCGATGAGCGAAGACCCGGACGAGGTCTTCAAGGTCTGGCCGACCAACGTCGACCGCGACGTGTTCCGTTGGGTGATGAACGAGGGCTCGCCACAGCAGGTGCGCGAGCGCCTTGACATGCGCGCCAACCAGAAGCGGGCTGGTCTTCCAGTGCCGGACGCTTACTTCTATTTCCACGACGCGATTCGGGAGTGGGTTGCGCCGGAAACCGATGGGTCCGAACCGCGGGCAGAGCACCTGCTCAAAGTCCTGAAGGACTACCTGCGCCTCGTCGTGATCGACCTTGGGAAGGACGACGACGCTCAACTGATCTTCGAGACCCTCAACGCCCGCGGTACGCCGCTTCTGCCGTCGGATCTCGTCAAAAACCACTTGTTCCACCGCGCCGATCTCGACGGGGCGAACCTTGAGTCGCTGTACGAGCGATGGTGGCGTCCGTTCGATGAGCACGCCTCCTACTGGCGCGAAATCATCGGCAAGGGACGGACGAAGCGTGCCCGCATCGACATCTTCCTTCAGGACTTCCTGACCCTTCAGGCACGCGACGAGGTTCGCATCGCCCACCTCTACGACGCGTTCCGCGGGCACCTCGCGAAGAACAAGGAACGCAGCGTCGCGCAGCACCTCGAACAACTTCAGTACTACGCCCAGATCTTCCAGCGGTTCGATGAAATGCCCGAAGGCAGTCCCGAGGCCGAATTCTTCGAGCGGTTGCGGGCCGTCGAGATGACGACGGCGCACCCGTTCCTCTTGGAGCTGTTCTCCAGGCACGGGAAGCACACGGAGGCTGTGCGTCGCATTCTGACGGACATCGGCTCGTACTTCGTGCGGCGCATGGTCTGCCAACTGACCACGAAGAACTACAACCGCCTCTTCATTGACAGCCTTCGCATCCTGGAGTCTCCGAGCAACGAGGTCGCGGACGCGTTCCGAGCGCATCTCTCTGGCCCAGATGGTGAGAGCGTCCGTTGGCCGAACGACGCCGAGTTCCGCGATGCCTGGCTCACGACGCCGCTCTACAAGGCGCTGTCTCGGGGCCGTGTCCAGATGCTCATCCTCGCCTTGGAGTCACGCGCATCCACCGGGAAGACCGAGCGCGTGCGCTACGACGACGGCCTGACGATCGAGCACTTGATGCCACAGAAGTGGGAGAAGCACTGGCCGTTGCCTGAGGGCGCAGATGCTGATGAGGGGGAAGCGCAGCGGAACCGGTCACTTCACACGATCGGCAACCTGACGCTTCTGACCGACAAGCTCAACCCCGCCGCGTCAAACGCAGCATGGCCGAAGAAGCGGGACGAGATTCTCAAGCACAGCATCCTCAAGTTGAACCTGCGGCTGAAAGATGCAGCCACCTGGGACGAGGAGGCCATCCGAGCACGGGGGGCGGAGCTCTTCGAGCACGCCAAGGCGATCTGGCCCCGGCCGGTTGAGACTGCGAGCCGCGCTCGATGACTCCCGGCCCGAGCATCACCAACCTGGACGACGCGAAGCTCGTCGAACTGGTACGCGCAGCACGGACGAGGATCGTCCTTGTTTCACCCGGTGTGTCCGCCCTGGTTGCTGATGCTCTCGCGGACGCTTGGGCACGTCTTGGATCAGCGGCGGTCTCGGTCACGCTCGATGTGGATCCCGAAGTGTGCCGACTGGGCTACGGAACGCTCGAAGCCCTGCAACGTCTTCGCGAGGCAGCGGCGCAAGTTGGAGCCCTCGTCTGCAACCAACCCGGCGTCCGCATCGGCTTGCTGATCTGCGACGACATCGCCTACGTGTTCAGCCCGCCGCCGCTGCTCATCGAGGCGGGATCGCATCACGCGAGGCGGCCGAACGCCATTCGTCTCGATGCTGTCCCGGCACAGATCGCGGCCGACGTCGGACTTGGGCCCAACCCCGAGCGAGAACGCGTCGTCGGCCTCGACCCCGTGACCCCGCAGCAACTTGAGGCGGTTGCGCAGGACCTCGCTAGCGCGCCGCCCGTGAAGTTCGACCTGGCCCGCCAGGTTCGCGTCTTCACGAATCGGTTCCAGTTCGTCGAGCTGGAGATGACCGGGTGCTTCGTCTCGCAGAAGAAGGTCCCCATCCCGAGCCACCTCGTCGGTCTGGCCGGGAACCGCGAGGTGGAGTCGCAGTTCCATGCTCACTTCAACCTCATCACGAAGGGCTCGCTCGAGGTCGCGATCGACAAGCGAAAGATTACTGAGAAGAGCCTTCGTGATCAGAAGCAAGACATCTTGCGGCGCTTCTTGACCCCTCTGAAAGGGTACGGGCAGGTCGTTCTCAACTCCCACAAGGCGAAGCTCGAACAGGCGGTCAAGGAACTCAAATCGGATGTCGCTGCATTCCAGGCCGGTCTGAAGGAGCAGATCCAGAAGCACATCGACACGAACGCAAGCATTGTCGTCGACGCCCTGCTTCCTGCCGTCTTGCGTGCGCCGCCCGACGCCTACACGAAGCGTTGCGCGCAGCCCACGGAAGCAGCACTCCGCAGCAGGCTGAAGGAAGACGTCACCGAGGCCTTCGGTCGAGCCGAGGATCTCCTCAGCGAGATGAGGGTCTCGGTCGTCTTCAAGGATCTCGCCTACGAGTCGCTCGTCGATGAGAAGTTCATTCAGGTGGCCCGTGAAGCCATGCCGGATGTCGAGGCCCTGCACACCGAGTTCGATGCCGCCAGGGAAGCCCAGGCCTGAGAGCCACCATGTCCAACCCTGTTAAGACCGCTGCTAACGTACGAACCCAACTGATCGAGGCGCTGCGCCTCGACCTCGTCGGACCTGGGCGATCGACACCCTATGCAGACGAAGTGCTGCCGCAGTCCCCGTCGCGCTGGTACCTGACAGGGTTCCTCGCGCCGATCGACGCGAAGGTCGAGCAGCGCCGTGACCCGATGGCTGGCGACGAAGTTGATGCGCAGGACGAGGCCGGTGGCGTTGGCGATGCCACCGAGGTCGATCGATCCTCTGCGAAGACGGCTTTGTTCCCGTCTTCTGCCGGAGTCAGCGTTCTCGTTCCTCCGAAGGCCAAGAGCCTCGACGTCACAGTCCGATGGGGAGACTACCGCCGTGAAGACCGCAAAGAGGGAGAGGTGTGGGCGCGCACAGCGCGCGAGTCCAGGGTAACGCTCGACCTTCCTTCGCACACGCCGAAGCCGACTGAAAAACCAGTCCCGCAGAGCAACGGACTCAAGGTTGTGCTCTCGGTTCGACCCGTAGCGAAAATCGCTGGAGCGGATGAGCTCGTGGAGGGGACGCGCTCCGCATCGGTCTTCATCGTCAACTACCGCCAGCCTGCACCGGACACTCGAAGGGACGAAGGCTACGTCTTCCAAGTCGAGTTGGAAGTCGCGTCAGCTGAAGGCTTCACCGCGCGGCCCGACCTGCGTGGGACCAAGACTGAAGACTGGGACGAGCGCGTCTCAGACTTGCAGTTCCGTGATGCGTGTGAGTTCGCTGTCGGACACGGGGTTGCGACCGAGAACGACTCGAACGGTGGCGGACCTTGCAATCTCGTGCGTTCCTGCTGGATTCCGTTGGCGGAAGTGGAGCGTGTGGAGCCTGCCAAGATGCCGGCCATTGAGCTCCGGATGGAGGAGCTTTCGTTGCTAGCGGACCTCGCCGCGGCCAAGGAGGCCCTGGCTGAACTGCCGAAGCTCTACAAGGCGTGGGTCGAGGTGCAGCGCAAGGCTGCGCCGGCGAAGCCGCAACGCCGGGTGGACGCCGCGACGGAGCTGCTGAAAGCCGCGAGTCGAGCGGCGAAGCGCATCGAAACTGGCATCGAGTGCCTGGCTGACCCGCAGGCGCTCGAAGCGTTCCGGCTCGCGAACAAGGTCATGGCGCGCGCCGCACGGCAGCGCTTTGGCGCGATGCAGGGCATCGATCCTGCCAAAGTCACCGCGCCCGCATGGCGGCCGTTTCAGCTCGCGTTCATCCTGCTGAACCTTCCAGGAATCATCGACCCGAACGACACCGACCGCGAGATCGTCGACCTACTGTTCTTCCCGACGGGCGGCGGCAAGACCGAGGCCTACCTCGGACTCTCTGCGTTCACCCTCGCGCTGCGTCGACTGCGTAACCCCGGTTTGAGTGGAGCAGGCGTGAGCGTGCTCATGCGCTACACGTTGCGCCTCCTCACGCTCGACCAGCTCAGCCGTGCGGCGACGATGATCTGCGCCCTGGAATTGGAGCGCCAAGACGACGTGCCGAAGCTCGGGTCTTGGCCGTTCGAGATCGGACTGTGGGTCGGTCAGGCGGCTACGCCCAACAAGATGGGCAAGAAGGGCGACAACAACCCCGAGAGCGCGCGTGCGAAGACGATCGCCTTCAAGAACAAGGAGCGCAGGCCGTCGCCCATCCCGCTGGAGAACTGCCCGTGGTGCGGGGAGAAGTTCACGCCAAACTGCTTCCGCTTGGAGCGAGCGGGACGGCCGGAGACCGACGAGCCCACCGACCTGCGCATCGGATGCGCCAACCGCAACTGTCTCTTCACGCGAGACCGGGCGCTGCCCATCGTCGCGGTCGACGAGCCGATCTACCGGCGACTGCCTTGCTTCCTCATCGCGACCGTCGACAAGTTCGCCAACCTTCCCTGGGTCGGAGAAGTCGGCGCGTTCTTCGGGCGCGTCGAGCGCGCCGATAAGGAGGGTTTCTACGGTCCGTGTGACCCGACGCAAGGAACGCGGTTGGAGCGTCCGCTGCACCCGCCTGACCTGGTGATCCAGGACGAACTTCACCTGATCTCGGGCCCCATGGGAACGATGGTCGGGCTGTACGAGACGGCGCTGGACGAGCTTTGCTCACGCAAGGTCGATGGCAAAACGATCCGCCCGAAGGTCATCGCGTCGACCGCTACGGTCCGTCGAGCGACGACGCAGATCCGGGCGCTGTTCGGGCGCACGGCGGTCGAGGTGTTCCCGCCGCCCGGTCCTGACCGACGCGACTCGTTCTTCGCTCAGACGTTGCCGTCGAATCAGTCGAACGCGCGTCAGTACGTGGGCATCGCGGCCCAGGGACGGAGTCCCAAGGTCATCTTCTTGCGCAGCGTGCTCGCACTGATGGCTTCGGCGCAGAAGGCTCACGACGCCGCTGGAGGGAAGCGCAACAAGGCGAACCCCGCGGACCCGTACATGACGATGCTCGGCTACTTCAACAGCCTTCGAGAGCTCGGTGGCTGTCGACGCATCCTCGAAGACGAAGTGCAGACGAAGCTCGTCGATCGTTCGCGACGGTGCCGGGTGGGCGAGACCGAAGGACTCTTCGCGGACCGCAAGAAGTTCAGCGCTGTTGTGGAGCTCACGTCGCGCGTCGGGACGGACATGGTCGCAGACGCGAAGCGGCGGTTGGCCCGTGCGCACGACGAGGAAGACCACGTCGATACGGCCATCGCGACGAACATGATCTCGGTGGGTCTGGATATCACGAGGCTCGGGACGATGGTCGTGTTCGGTCAACCCAAGACCAGCGCCGAGTACATCCAGGCGACGAGCCGCGTCGGGCGTGAGGAAACGAAGCCCGGCCTCATCCTCACGTTGCTCAACATCCACAAGCCGCGCGACCGCTCGCACTACGAGCGCTTCGGCTTCTATCACACGACCTTCTACCGTAGCGTCGAAGCGACCAGCGTCACGCCGTTCTCTCCGCGTGCACTGGATCGTGGGCTTGCAGGTGCGCTCGTGGCGCTTGCGCGGCACGGGTTGGAGCAGATGACTGCGCCCCGCGGAGCTGAGCAAGTGATCGCGCTGCGAACTCAGCTCGACACCGTCGTCGATGTTTTGATCGCGCGGGCCGTCGGCCACGCGTCGCTCACCTCCGACGAGGAGCGAGAACTCCGTCAGAAGGTGCGCGACCGATGCCAAGACCTGCTCGACGAGTGGGCGCGCATCGCGGGCGACTACAAGAAGTCGGGCACGCCTCTGCAATACCAGACGTGGGAGCTCGGCGGAGGCAAGGCCCTTATCCATCACTTCCTGGACCCCGAACTCAAGGCTCTGCCGCCGCGCTTCAAGAAGTTCCGTGCCAACAGATCGATGCGCGATGTCGAGCCGAGCGTGAACCTCTGGCTCAAGCGACTCGACAACACCGACGTGGAGGAGGTGGGTTCGTGAACAAGCGCCCGCACGGACAGATCCGCAAGAGCCAGGTTGTCACAACCTTCGGCCCCGGTGCTCCGCTCGACTTGCCCGACCACTCCGTCCTCGTGGGCGGGCTGGAACACTGGAGCCTGGAAGGCCGCGAGCAGGTCCAAGAGCCGCGGCTCGTTGCGAAGTTGATGCGCATCTTCCCCGAGGTTCCGCAGCTACGGCTCTTCGCGCCGCCTCCGGAACAAGACGACCCGACCAAGCCGCAGACCGGCATCACAGCCTGGCAGTTCCCGGAGTGGTTCGTGACACAGCACGTCTACCAAGACGGAGAAGCACGTCTTCGCCGATTGGTACGACGCGAGCACCTGACCAAGGGGCAGTTCTACGACGACGACCGGAAGATGCGCCCTGTCGTTCCGATCCGTTTCGTTCGCGCTTGCGTCCGGGGGCACATCGACGACATCGAGTGGCGCGTCTTCGTGCACCGCGGCGTGTCGAACTGTCCGCGCGAGCTCTGGATCGAGGAACGAGGCACGAGTGGCGACCTGAGCGAGATCTCGGTGCGGTGCTCGTGCGGGCAGAGGCGTTCCGTCTACGAGGCGGTCGAGGTCAAGCTCTTCCCGCTCGGCATGTGCAACGGGAAGCGCCCGTGGCTCGGCCCGTACACATCCGAAGGGTGTGACATGCCGTTCCGTTTGCTGCCGCGCTCGGCCAGCAACGCCTACTTCCCGCAGACCATGAGCGTCATCTCGCTCCCGGACAGGAGCGAGGCGTTGGTCAAGGCCGTGGATGGTGTGTGGCAAGACCACCTGGAGTACGTCGAGACCGTCGAAGACCTAGCCAAGGAGCGGCGACGCGAGCGCGTTCGCAACGGCCTGGAAGGGTTCACCGACGCTGAGGTGTTCGAGGAGGTTCAGGCTCGCAAGGGGATCGGCATGCTGAGGGCGGAGAAGCCGGTCAAGCAAGCCGAGCTCGAAGTCCTCCTTGCGAGTTCGGACGAGATCGGTGCGGACCGCCCTGAGGGGAACTTCTACGCCCGGGCACTTCCGGCCAAGCTCTGGACCGGCAAGCCGTTCATGTCGCCGGTCGAGAAGGTCGTCCTCGTGCACCGGCTGCGCGAGGTGGTGGCCCAGGTCGGGTTCACTCGCTTCGAGTCGATCTCGCCGGACATGGAAGGCGAGCTGGAGATCGGCGTCCGGCGTGCATCGCTTGCACGCGAGTTGAGCTGGCTACCCGCTATCGAGAACCGCGGCGAGGGCATCTTCATCGCCTTCCGCAAGGAAGCGATCCAGGCTTGGTCCGAGCGGGCTGGAGTGAAGGCGCGAGGCAAGGTGCTTCTCAGCGGCTTCGACCAGTGGAAAGTCGAACACAAGGGTGCGCGGGAGTTCTTCCCTTTGCCGTACATCTTCCTGCACTCCCTGTCCCACCTGCTGCTGACCGCGGTGTCCCTGGAGTGCGGCTATCCGGCGAGTTCGCTGCGCGAGCGGATCTACGCGTCAGACAGCGGCCATGGAATCCTGCTGTACACGGGGTCCCCCGATGCGGAAGGAACGCTCGGTGGGTTGATCCAAGTCGGCAAGCGCATCCACGAACACCTGGCATCCGCCATAGAGCTCGGACGCCTCTGCTCCAACGACCCTGTGTGCGCTCAGCACGACCCGTCGAGTCCGCACGAGCACCGGTACCTCCAGGGTGCCGCGTGTCACGGGTGCCTGCTCATCGCGGAAACGTCGTGCGAGCAACGCAACGACTACCTCGACCGTGCGCTTGTCGTGCCGACGGTCGACAACTGCGGCGCGGAGTTCTTCAGCGGAGAAGGCGTGTGAGCTTTGCGATCGACGCACTGTCGGACGGCGATCTCGCGACGCTCATCGCCGCCCTGCGCTCGGGTCGATTGACGGCTCCGTTCTCCACCGCTTCGGTCCAAGCGGTCTACCGTGGGAAGCTGGCCACGTTGGTAGCCGACGAGCTGCAAGCACAAGCGAACCAAGGTGCGAGCGATCAGCATCTCGCGTGGGCCTTGGATCGCATCGCGACCGCCCGTGCTCGATTCCCTGCCATGGAGGGCTCGATCAGCCTTGTGTGGACCGGGCCTGAGGTTGAAGGGATCGCGAACCGCGACACGCGCGTGGTCGTCCAGGAGCTTTTCTCTACTGCGAAGGAGTCCGTGCTCATCGCTGGCTTCGCTGTCTACCAGGGGGCGCGGCTTTTCGAGCCGCTCGCATCACGCTGCGACGCTGATCCCAATCTTCACGTTCGGATGATCCTCGATGTCCAACGCCGGTTCGGGGACACAACAGATGCCGCGGCCATCGTCCGTGAGTTCGCACATCGCTTCTGGGGCCAGGAGTGGCCCGGCAAGCGCCGTCCGGAAGTCTTCTACGACCCTCGTTCGGTCGAGCCGCATGCAGAGCGCCGCGCAAGCATGCACGCAAAGTGCATCGTCGTGGACGGGGCGCGCTGCTTCGTTACGTCCGCCAATCTGACCGAGGCCGCGCAGGAGCGGAACATCGAGCTCGGGCTGCTTGTCGAGTCGCGCGAGCTAGCCATTCGTATCACTACCCAGTTCGAGGCACTCGTCGCTACCAAACACATCCGTCAACTAGGAGCCGTCCTGGGCGGATGACATGGCGCGCGCGAGGAGAAGAACCGGCGGTGGGTCCGCGACGACATCGGGTACCACCTTTCAGGAAGAGGTGGCGATCCACTTTGCAGTCTTGATTCTCGCCGACACCGAGGCCTCGCCTCCGCTCGAACTGTCACCGGACACTCGCCTCGTTGGAGTGTACGCAGAGACCCCGAGTCCTGTGGACGACATCGCTGTCGATACGTCTGCTGGTGGGCGTCTATTCATTCAGGCCAAGCGTTCGCCGTCGCTCTCGCCTTCAGCCACGTCGGAGTTCGCAAGTGCCATCAGCCAGTTCGTACGGCAATTCAGAATCGGCAACGATGCGCCAGGACAGCCATTACGCGCACTAGACGCCGTCTTGGACCGATTGGTCCTCGCGGTCGACTACACTGCGCCCGACACCATTCGAAACCACCTTACGTCGGTCCTGACAAAGCTGCGCACAGTGTCCGGACCGCAAGACATGGTTCGGTTCGAGGGTGCGCTGAACCAGCAAGAGACGTCGGCCCTTGCGAAGATTCGCACTGTCGCACGCGCCGCCTGGCGAGCCGAATCCGGCTCGGACATAGGTGTCACCGAAGAACTCGCTCTACTGCACCTGATCCATGTTCTCCCTCTCGACATGAGATCGGTTGGGGACTCGGTTGTTCGCTGCCGCGATCACTTGCGCCGCTCTGTAGTGGCCGATCCCGATAGATCTGAGGACGCGCGGAACGCACTCTTGGCCATCTGCCGGACCTTTTCGCCCCAGAGAACCGGTGGCGACCTTAAGATTCTTCGGGCCGAACTGGAGCGACGCGGCATTTTCCTCCGCAGCACACCGGGGTTCGCGGCAGATATCACCGCGCTGAAGGCCTACACCGTCAGTCGGCTACGTGCCCTCGCACTGCACGCCGAGATCAGCCTTGCCGGGGAAGTCTTGAGGATCGAACGGTCCGTTGTCGGCGATCTGCGCAGCTACGCCATCGACGAAGATGTTGTTGTCGTTGGTGAGCCTGGGGCTGGCAAGTCCGGCTGCATGCACGATCTAGCAGTCGCGCTGCGTACTTCTGGGAGCGACGTCCTCTTGATCACCGCGGACATGCTCAACGCGGCGAGCGTCGAAACCATGTCGCGAGACTTGGGACTCACCGGCCGTCGCAACCTAGATGAAGTCCTCTCCAACTGGACGGGTGAGGGGCCCGCCTACCTCTTGATAGATGCGTTGGATGCCGCTCGCGCGAGCATGACAATCAGCGTCCTCTGCCAGCTCGTTCGTGATGTCCGCGCCCGCGCGCCGCGCTGGCGTGTCATCGCATCTATTCGTGAGTACGACCTGCGCACGAGCACCACGATCCAAGAGTTGTTTCATGGTCAGGGCCATCCGACTCGATGTGACTCCAGATTTGCAACAGTCCGACACATCCGAATCGAGCGGCTTGACGACCAAGAGATCGAACAACTTGGCAACACGAGTAGTCGGCTCAGCGCTGCACTCGCGGTAGCACAGCCCGCACTTCACGCGCTGGTGCGCAATCCATTCAACCTCAGCCTCTTGTGCGCACTGCTCGACCAAAATGTAGCGGCCGAAGAATTGAATGCGGTCCATGCACGCTTCGGCCTGCTAGGACTCTACTGGCGGCATCGGGTCGAGACCGGCGATGTTCTGCTGCGCACGAGTGTATTGAGCGTACTCGTCGACGAAATGGTGCGCGCGCGAACGCTTCACCTCAGCAGTCTCCACGTCGGAGCAATTGCAGGCGATCGCGCGTCTGCTCTCCACGGATTCCTTCAAAACGGAGTGTTGGTCGAGGTTGCGTCACCCAGCGTCGGCGCCCCTCAGCTTGTTGGATTCGCGCATAACATTCTCTTCGACTTCGCTGTCGCTCGGTTGTGGCTACAGCTGATGAACGAGGAGGCGCTGCAACGTCTAACAGATCCTGCTAATGATGATCTCGTGATTGCTCTGCACCCGAGCATCACCCTTGCATCTGAAGCGCTCTGGGATCAAGAGACTGACCACTTTCTGTTTTGGAGTCGCGCGCTGACCGTGGCGGAGGCTGGCCAGATTCGATTGGTCGGCAAAATCATAGCGGCTGCGGTCGCCGCTGAGCACTACGCGACCACCGCGGACATTCGACCATTGATTGCGCAGATCTCCGCTAGTCGACCATCTGTCGTCGAGCTGATGCGCTACACGATCACGGCTGCTGTCACGCGCTACCAAAGTGATCCGAATGCGTGCCCGTTCATCGGTCCCCACGCTCAGGATTGGCTCGGCCTCGCCTCCGAGCTCTCAGACCACATCGACACTACGGCCTGGGGTATGCGCTTCCTTCTTGGACAGGTTATCGGAACGGTCGATGGCGCGAATCTGGGCCAGCTCCGGTCCGCCAACAACGCTGCGATCGCCCTGGTTCGCTACGGGCTGCAAGACACCGCGAGGCTTGGGCTGGTGCGGACTGGCATTGAAGTCGCGGCGCTGACCATCGCCGTCGATGTCGATCGCACGACCGCGGCCATTTCACTCGTGCTTGCGCCTGAAGAGATCGCGCGCGGTGGACATGAGTGGCTCTCGTCGCTCGCTGAGAGACTCGACATCGTGGCGCAGAGTGCGCCCGCGCTCGCATTGCAAATTGCGGAGGCTGCGTTTGCTGCAACGGGCAGCCGAGACGAACAAGTACCCATGGGCGGGCGCCTCCTGCCCATTACCTTCAACAAGCACGACATGTTCGCGATGGCTCGACACCATGTGAGCAAGCTGTTCCCGAAGGTGTTCCTGCATTCCCCCGAGACGGCGACACGAATGGTCGTGCGGGTCATGCGCACCGTCATTGCGACGAAACATTCGCAAGGTGAGCAGACCCCGGTTGTCCATGGATTCATGTTCCGAGGTCAAGAGGCGAGATTCATCGCCGACGGCTCCTACATCTGGACTGAGGGAGAACACAACCGCCACGAGGATTGGTGGAAGATCCTCGCCGAGTTCCGAGCAAGCCTCACCAGCCTCACGGGTGATGTAGGTCGACGCCGTTTGGAACCCGTGCTCGATGTGCTACGTGATGAGAACGAGCTTGCTGTTGTGTGGGCGCAGGTCCTAGTGGCTGGAGGCGAGGCTCCCGAGTCACTCGGCGCACAGCTCGTCGAGCTGCTTGCCTCACCCGTGATCCTCGGGCACCTTGAGACTCACGTCGCAGCGGGTAAGTGCTTGGCTGCTGTGTTCGCAAACGTATCTCCCGAGTCCCTCCGGTCAATCGAGTCCGCGGTCGTGCAGTTGGTCACCGACGCGACTGACGAAGCGCACGATCGGGCTGTTGAGCAACGTGCGCGGTTGGTCGGCTGCATTCCTGTTGAGCTCATCGAAGACACAGCACTGCGCCAGATCCGCGCCGAATTGGATGCCGCGGGTGGTGCACCACCGAATGCGCCCATATTCACGTTCTCAAGCGAGTGGACGCGCCACGACGAGGACGCGTGGCTGCGCGGCCGAGGGGGAATTCCACCCACACCCGCCAGCCTTGAATTGCGCGCGCTTGCCGATGAGGTCCAAGCGTTGGGACGCACATGGCTAAACAGTAGGCCCGCCGCTTCCGACGCGCTCAATGCACTGCCTTTATTTGAGCGGCTTCACGATGCCATTGGGCGTGGCGCGGAGGCTGGTGCGTCCGCCGAGCATGTAGAGCACGCGACCGACTCCCTTGTCGACACCTGCTCCAAGTTCGCTCACGCCTCGGGTCTGCGCGCTCAAGATCCAGCGACCCGATTTCTGCGCGAACGGCTTCGGCAATCCGCGGTGGCCTCGCGACCTGTGCCGAACCCCGAAGACGACATACGATGGGATGGCGATCACGCGATCGGATGGTCGTCCTCGCCCCGTGTCGACGCGGCTCTCGGCTTGATGCGTTTGTCGGCGTTCGACGAGACCGTCGATGCCGACATCTTGGCCGATGTTCAAAGGCTTGCCATCGATCCAGTGCCTGCCGTACGCTATCAGGTGCTGTGCCATTTGGGGTGGCTCCAGCAGTCCTCTCCAGAGGTGATGTGGCGTCTCATTGACTATGCGTCGCGCGAGGAACCGCGGACGGGGATCCTGACGCACTACGCATCGAATGTTCTTCTCTGGATGCAGGTCGATCAGGAGGGGCGGCTTCGAGCAGCCGTAGACGCACTCTACGCCCGCGTCGTTGATCGTCCCACTGCAACAGACGTTCGAACGTCTTGTGCCATCTTTCAGCTTCGCTTGGCGCTGTGGAAACAGGATGCTCGGGCAGTACAGTTCCTACAGTCGCTCTCCTCCGGCCCTTGTCGCCAACCTGACGAGGCGCACGCGGTGATCGTGGCTTGTCGTGACCTGATTCGTCATCGCGGCGAAGGCATGACGCTGGAGGAGAAACGGAGGATCCAGGAGTTCGGGTTCACGTTTCTTCATGACGTTGTCTTGGCGATCCACCGCGAGACGCAACGCCTCCAGTCCTTGTATCCCGATCGCAAGTACGATGAGTGGTCAGCATCTGACGTGAACACTCTGCGCTGCCTGCATCAGACGGCACACACCGTCGCCGGTCAGGTCTACTTCGCTTCTGGGGCGTATGCGGAAGGTGCCCAGCCCTCGGATTCTGAACGAGCACAGTTCCTGGCGCGAGGTGTCGCGCTCTTGGACTCGTTGAGCGAGATCCCTTTCGCCGAAGCAGCCTATGATGTCTTGCAGACGCTTGAGTACTTCATCACCTGCGACCCGAGGCGAGTACTCGTTCTGGTCGCAACTCTTATTCGTCGAGCGGCTGCCGACGGAATTCAATACGAGTCTCTGGCGGCAGGTCTCGTGGTAAGGATTGTCGAACGGTACTTGGCTGAGTATGCGGCTCTATTCCGGATGGACACCGAAGCAAAGACAGCGTTACTCGACATCCTCGACGTCTTTGTTGCTGCCGGTTGGCCAAGCGCTACGCGGCTGACCTACCGGCTCGGCGAAGTCTTCCGTTGAAAGAGATCTCTAGGCAGAGCGGTAGGCTGTGCGCTGGAGCACGGGTAACTCTCGAAGCGGGTCCCCCGAGCGCGCGTGTGAGCCCCAACCTCGCACGCAGCCACAACTATGGCGCGCGCGACTTGCCTTGCGCCTGGCGACGTGGAGCCACGTGCCGTCAGGAAGTTGTAGCCAAGAGCTCCGTCCTCGAAGTCGGCGAACTCTTGAGCCCGAGGCATTGAGTAGAAGTCTAGTTCCATGCCGCAGGTCGCGAGTCCGTGATCGAGCGCTGTACCTGGCAACACCGTCTGGATGTTCGGATAGAAGCCCGCGATGGGGACTCCTCGCTCCACGAGTTCGCGAGCGAGCGAGACGGTGGCTGCGACGCTCGTCGTCGTCTCCGCGAGTTGGCCATCCTCCGACATGGCGCCGAACATTAGCGACAGTCCGGCACGAACACCGTGCGCGGCGAACCACCCGAGGCGTTCGAGGATGAGTTCGCGCGTGAGCCCCGTCTTGCCGATGGTACGCAGGACATCGTTCGAGCCGCTCTCGATCCCGGTGTAGAGGTACGTGCAGCCGTGCTGCGCCAAGTCGGCGACGAGCTTGCGCGAGAGGGTGGGCAAGTAGACCTGGCATCCCCATTCGACTCCGAGGCTCCCCAGTAGCGGCAGTAGGTTCTGCCGAACGCTCCGCGTCGCGGGGAAGATGCTGTCTTGGAAGTAGAGCGGAACGCCAGGGTGTCGTTTGCTCAGCTCGCGCACCCAAGCGAAGTCTCGGACAACCTGCGACCTCACGCCGGGCCCTCCCTCGGAGCAGAAGGTGCAACGACCGTAGGAGCAGCCGCGACTGATCGTCAGCGGAACCGCAACGCGGCTAGCGAACACGTCGAAGCGCACCGGTCGCGCGACGGTAACCGTCACGGCACGCCCGCGGCCGGGGAGCCCGGGGCTCGTTCCGCAGTTCTGCCGCTGACCGCCCGCTGTGCGACCTACTCGCGCAGCTTCCCGACGAGTTGCTGGAGCACGTAGCTCCGCCGATCCGCGACCACCGCGCCGTAGCGCGCTTGCCACTCGCGCGG
>ENA-ORBV01009588-ORBV01009588.1-microbial-mat-metagenome-genome-assembly--contig:-NODE-9588-length-15818-cov-6.535099_pt1 | contig 15818 bp, 13 predicted proteins | sample MGYA00237777_ERZ505514 | MGnify/ENA primary metagenome ERZ505514 (study PRJEB26160, sample SAMN06269048) | microbial mat metagenome | isolation source: Oligotrophic lake microbial mat | place... | reverse complement strand
GTGTGGGCGGGCAGCGCCTGCCGCCTCAACCCGCACCACCAGCCGCCCGGCCTGGCAGGCGCTGCCCGCCCACACCGCGTCGCCCACGCCAATCGCCAGGGCGCGCGGCTCACCCGTGAGCACGGCGGCGGCGACACGGCCGGCGCCGCCGACGACGGTGCCGTCCGCCGGCAGTGCCTGTCCCGCAGCGACTGCGATGAGGTCGCCGGCGGCGAGGTCGTCGGCCGCCACCCGTTCGCCGCTGGCGGCCTCGGCCGTCGCCAGCCGTTCGGCCGCGTCGGGCAGCACGCCGTCGCCCGGGCGCAGGCGGCGCAGCGCCGCGGCGCGGGCGGCGACGTAGGCGAGCCGGCCGCCGAGCAGTAGGGCGACGAACATGGCGGCGGCGTCGAACCACAGGTCGCCGCTGCCGGCGATCAAGCGCGCCAGGCTGGCACCGACCGCGACCACCAGCACCGCAGCAACGGTGGTGTCGAGGGTGGCGCGCCGGGCGCGCAGCGCGGCGAACGCTCCGCGCCAGAACGGCCAGGCGCCGTAGGTCAGCGCCGGCAGCGCCACCAGCAGCGACATCCAACCAAAGGTGGCGCGGCCGGCGCCTTCGAGGTCGCGCGCGATCTCGCCGGTGATCACGCTCATGCCGATGTGCATCGCCCCCACCGCCGAGGCGACGGCGATGGTCGCGCGCAGCATCTCGCCGCGCCGCGCGCCGCGTTCGGCGCGGCGCGCGGCGGCGCCGCCAGCCGGCTGCAGGCGATAGCCGAGCCGGGCCGCCAGCGCCGCCTGCGCACCCGGGCTGCAGCGCTCGGGGGCGAAGCGCACGGCGAGGGTCTCGTCGCCAAGGTCGACGCGCGCGGCGAGCACGCCGTCGCTCAGGCGCGGCAGGTGTTCGAGCAGCCAGACGCAGGCGGCGCAGTGGATGCCGAGCACCCGCCAGCGGATGCCGGCGCTGCCGTCGGCGAAGCGGTGGACATGGTCGCGCGCGAACGCTGGGCTGTCGAACCACGCAGCGTCGGGCGCCGGCGCCGTGACGGGGGCCGGCGGCGCATCGCCGCGCAGGCGGTAGAACGCGTCGAGGCCGCACGCCGCAATCACCTCGCGGGCGGTGCGGCAACCGGCGCAGCAAAAGGGTGCGAAGGGCGAACCGCCCACGAGCAGTCCACAGTGCAGGCAGGTGGCGGGCGCATCCATGCCGTCACCAGAACATGACGACATAGTCGCCGAGCCGCAGATGCGCGTGCGGGATCACCGCGAGCCCGGCTAGCCCGACCAACGCCAGCCACAGCGCCGAGAACGCCATCGCCGCGCGGCCGATCCACGGCGAGGCCCACCGGCGAGCGCGGCCGACCGTGGCCGGCACCACTGCCGCCGCCAGCAGCACCGGCACCGTCATCACGACCAGCAGCACGGCCAAGCCAGCACCATGGAGCGGATCGCGACTGGCGGCGGCGAGCGACAGTACCCAGGCCACCAGCATGCACGGCATGAAGGCAAGCACGCCGCCAAGCAGCGCCGCGCGCAGCAACGGACGACGCGGCGCGATCCGCCACGCGCGCGCGGCGAACCCCGCGAGCAGTCCGGGCTTGGCGGGGGCAACGACCCGGCGCGCCGGCAGCAGTCCGCGCGCGGCGGTGAGGGCGAACGCCGCCGCCAGCACCAGCGCCAGCACCGGTGCCCAGCGCGCCAGCACTTCGCCCGCCACCTGGCCGAGCGCGCCGGCAGCGGCGCCGAGGCCGGCATAGACCACTGCCCGCGCCCCCTGGTAGCAGCCGACCTCGGCCGCCGCGCGCCACGGACTGGGTGCTGCCGCGCCAGCGAAGCCGAAGCGGAAGCTCGCGATCAGCGGGCCACACATGCCGGCGCAGTGCAGACTGGTCCAGATCAGGCCCAGGCTCAGCACTTGCAGCGCAAGCGGCATGGTGGCCGGGGCGGAGGCAAGCGCGCAGCAGTCGTCCATCGCCCCCTCCGTGGACCAGCTTCCATGGTCCACTCCCATTCTCAATGCTATTCGGATATGAATATCCTCTTGTAATGTTTACGGCCTCAGCCTACGGTCGCAGCCGTCAGCTATGGCCACCTTCGCCACCTTCACCGCCCTCGGCCTGCTGCTCTTCGCACTCTGCGTCGCCGCCCTGGTCTGGGCGGCCCGCAGTGGCCAGTGGGATGACCTCGACACCCCTTCAGTGCGGATGCTGGTCGATGATGAACCCGACGCCCCTCCGGAACCACCGCATGCATGATCCCCAGGCGCTTCCCCTGCCGCTGAAGATCGACCACTCGCCGGTCCAACACTTCGCCTACGACAATCGAACCGTGCGCGACTTCCTGTGGGCGACGCTGCTCTTCGGCGTGGTCGGCATGGCGGTCGGCGTGCTCGCGGCGCTGCAATTGGCGTGGCCGGCGGCGAACTTCAACCTGCCGTGGACCAGCTATGGACGTATCCGCCCGCTGCACACCAATGCGGTGATCTTCGCCTTCGCCGGCAATGCCATCTTCGCCGGCATCTACTGGTCACTGCAGCGCCTGTGCAAGGCGCGCATGTACTCGGACTGGCTGTCACGCTTCCATTTCTGGGGCTGGCAGGCGATCATCGTCGCCGCCGCAATCACCCTGCCGCTCGGCATCACCACCAGCAAGGAGTACGCTGAGCTGGAATGGCCGATCGACATCGCCATCGCCGTGGTGTGGATCGCCTTCGCGATCAACGTCTTCGGCACCATCGCCCGCCGCCGCGAACGCCACCTCTACGTCGCCATCTGGTTCTACATCGCGACCATCGTCGGCATCGCCATGCTGCACATCGTCAACTCGCTGGCGGTGCCGGTGTCGTGGACCAAGTCGTACCCGGTCTTCGCCGGCGTGCAGGACGCACTCGTCCAGTGGTGGTACGGGCACAACGCGGTCGCCTTCTTCCTGACCACGCCCTTCCTCGGGCTGATGTACTACTTCCTGCCCAAGGCGGCCGAGCGGCCGGTGTACTCGTACCGGCTGTCGATCATCCACTTCTGGTCGCTGATCTTCCTCTACATCTGGGCCGGCCCACACCACCTCCTGCATTCGGCGTTGCCGGAATGGGCGCAGACGGTTGGCGTCGCCTTCAGCGTCATGCTCATCGCCCCGTCGTGGGGCGGCATGATCAACGGCCTGCTCACTTTGCGCGGCGCCTTCGACAAGGTGCGCACCTCGCCGGTGCTCAAGTTCCTGGTGCTGGCGATCACCGCCTACGGCATGGCCACCTTCGAAGGAACCATGCTCAGCCTGCGCTCGATCAACGCCATGAGCCACAACACCGACTGGACCGTCGGCCATGTCCACAGCGGCGCCCTTGGCTGGAACGGCTTCCTCGCCTTCGCCCTGGTCTACTGGATGGTGCCGCGCCTCTACCGCCGCTCGCTGTGGTCGACCGCCCTGGCCAACGCCCACTTCTGGATCGCCACCGTCGGCATCCTGGTCTACGTCGTCTCGATGTGGATGGCGGGGATCACCGAGGGCTCGATGTGGTTCGCGTTCAACGACCAGGGACGGCTGCAGTACCGCGACTGGATCGAGATGATCCGCGCGGTGCAGCCATTCTATTGGGTCCGCCTCGCCGGCGGCGTGCTCTACCTCGGCGGCATCGTGCTCTGCTGCGTCAACGTAGCGATGACCGTGCGCGGGGCGACCCTGCTCGCCGACGAGCCGGCCGAGGCCCCGGCGCTGGCCCCCGACACCGACCACGAGGATCAGATCGCTACGGCGCTGGCGATCCCCGACCGTCGGCAACGCGGAACCGCCCTCCATCGTCTGGTCGAGCGCTGGCCAACGCTGCTCACCATCCTCGCCACCATCGCCCTGCTCATCGGCGGCGCGCTCGAGATCATCCCGAATCTGATCCAGGGCGCGTTGTCGCCGCGCATCGCCAGCGTGCAGCCGTACACCCCGCTCGAACTGGCCGGCCGCGACATCTACATCCGCGAGGGCTGCGTCGGCTGCCACACCCAGATGATCCGCACCCTGCGCGCCGAGACCGAGCGCTATGGCGAATACACCCGCCCGGGCGAAGGCATCTACGATCGCCCATTCCTGTGGGGCTCGAAGCGCACCGGTCCCGACCTCGCCCGCGAAGGCGTGATCCGCCCGATGGCGGCGTGGCACTACCAGCACATGGCCGATCCGCGTGCGGTGGCGCCTGGCTCGGTGATGCCGGCCTATCCCTGGCTGCTAACCGACGACACCGACTTCGCCTCGCTGCCCGACCGCATGCGGGCGCTGGCAGGAATGCCGATCTACACCCCCTATCCGCCGCCGCGCATCGCCGGCGCGGTGCAGGAAGCGAAGTCCCAGGCCGAAGCAATCGCCGGGCAACTGCGCAGCCAGGATCTGCGTCTGGCCGGCGAGACCAAGCTCGCCGACAAGGAGATCGTGGCCCTCATCGCCTACCTGCAGCGCCTGGGAACCGATCTCGGCAAGCCGACACCGGCGGGGAAATAAGCCATGTTCCGCAACCTCGCCGGCAACTTTGCCGGGATCCTCACCCTCATTCCGCTGTTGCTGTTCAGCGCGATCTTTCTCGCCGTCCTGATCTACGTCCTGACTGACCGACGCCGCGCCCACCACCGCGCCATGGAGAACATGCCGCTCGCCGACGACGGCAGCGTCTCGGAGCACACCGATGCCTGACCTCGATCAGCTGACCGATCACAACTACGACGGCATCCAGGAGTACGACAACGACCTGCCACGCTGGTGGCTGGCCATGCTGTGGATCACCGTCGCCTGGGCCGGCATCTACACCGGCTGGTACATGCTGATCGGCATGCCCACCGGGCCCGAGGCGCTGCGCCAGGAAATGGCCGCGATCACCGAGGCGCGCGCGCGGTCCAGCACTGGGCCGCTGTCCGAGGAGCTCATGCGCGAACTGAGCCGCAACCCGGAGCGCATCGCGCGCGGCAAGACGGTGTTCGCCAAGGCTGCCTGCGCCACCTGCCACGGCCCCGAAGCCACCGGCCTGATCGGCCCCAACCTGCGCGACGACTGGTATATCCACGGCTCGGACATGACCGCCATCGTCACCTCCATCACGGAAGGCCGCGCCAACAACGCGATGCCGCCGCAGAAGGCGATCCTCTCACCCGACGAGATCGTCGACCTCACCTGCTTCGTGGTCGAGCGCAACCGCAGCAAGGCCGCGGGCAAACCGCACGACCCGGCGCGTGAACGCGAACAGCCGATCGTCTGGTGACGCGGTGAGCGCAGGGCCCATCGCCACCCCGCCCGAGGACTTCCGCAGCGTGCTCGCCTCGGTCGACCGCCGTGGGCGGCGGCGTTGGATCTACGCCGCGGTGGTCGCCGGCACGTGGCGGCGCCGGCGCACCGTGGTCTCGACCGCGCTCATCCTGTTCTATGCCGCCCTGCCCTTCTTGACCATCGGCGGCGAGCCCTGGCTGCGCTTCGACCTGCCACGCCAGCACATCATCGTGCTCGGCCGGGTGTTCTGGCCGCAGGACTTCTTCGTCCTGCTGCTCGGCGTGCTCGCCGCGATCTGCGCCACGCTGCTGCTGGTGTCGCTGTTCGGGCGTGTCTTCTGCGGCTGGCTATGCCCGCACAACGTGTTCCTCGAGATGGTCTACCGCCGCATCGAGACCTGGTGCGAGGGCCCGGCGCACCGCCGCGCGATCCAGGACCGACGCACGCCCTGGCCGCCCGGCCTGATCGCGCGCAAGGGCGCCAAGTGGCTGCTGTGGATTGCCGTCACCGGCGCCCTCGCCAACGCCACCACCGCGCTCTTCGTCGGCACCGAGTCATTCCGCCTCGGGCTGTTCATCGACCCGGCGGCGCATCCGACCGCGGCGGCGTTCTTCGCTGTCGCCTTTGCGCTCATCCTCTTCAACTTCGCCTGGTTCCGCGAGCAGACCTGCACCATCGTCTGCCCCTACGGCCGCTTACAGGCGGCGCTGCTCGACCGCGACACCCTGGTGGTCGCCTATGACGCCACGCGCGGTGAACCGCGCGGCCGGAAGGATTCCACCACCGGCGACTGCGTGGACTGCAAGGCGTGCGTCGCGGTGTGCCCGACCGGCATCGACATCCGCAATGGCATCCAGCTCGAGTGCATCAACTGCACGGCGTGCATCGACGCCTGCGACCAGGTCATGCACCGCCTCACGCGCCCGCCCGGCCTGATCCGCTACTCCAGCGAGAACGCGCTCGAGGGCAAACCTCTGCGCCTGCTTCGCCCGCGCGCCGCCATCTACGCCGCGGCCCTGGTCGCCCTTGCCACCACCGCCATTGCGATCGTCGCCGTCCGTCCCCCGCTGCTGGTGACCCGCTTGCGCGACACCGCCGTGCCGCTGGTCGAGATGGACACCCGCGGCCGAGAGTCGGTGCGGGCGCTGGTGAATCTGTCGCTGGTCAACCGCGACCGCCATCCGCGCACGGTCAGCGCCGCGCTGCCCGCCGAACTGGACGCAGAGCTGATCACCCAATTCGCCACGCTGCGCCTGGAACCCAACCAGCGCCGCGAGCAGACCCTCATCGTGCGCGTCCCGCGCGAACGCTTCCCCGACCAGCCCTTCACCCCGCGCCGTATCGCCACTCACCTCACCGTCAGTGACGATCGCGGCGGCCGCACCGAGATCCCGCTCACCCTGGAGTCGCCATGATCCGCATTTCGTGGGCCTGGACACCGGTCATCGTCATCGGCTTGGCCGCCGTCGCCAATGCCGGCATCATCATCGCAGGCCTGCGCGTACGCCCGGAAGCGGTCGAGGACCGCCCGTGGTTGGCCTCGGTCGTTTTCGATGCGCGCAAGGCCGCCGAGGCGCGCTTCGCCGCCGGCGGCATGCGCCTGACCGCCGAGGCCGAGGCCGGTGGGATCCGGGTGCGACTCGAGGCCCCCGCCCTGGTCAACGCCCGGCTCGCGCTCTATCGCCCTGACGAGCGTGGCCTCGACCACGTCGTTGCCTGGCCTGACCCCACCCAGCCGTTGACGCTGGCGCTGCCGCGGGCGGGCGTGTGGCACGTGCGCCTCACCGCCACCGCCGCCGATGGCCAGGTCGAGACGGAGCTGCATGTCGGTAAATAGTTGTCATTTTTTGACTTCTAGTTGGCCGGCAGTGATTATCGCCTACGTCATCACATCATAAACCCCCTAAAACCCACTCCGCTGGCCATGCGGCCCTCGCCGACGAAAGCGCCCATGACTATCATCGCAGGTACTGATTTCAGCTATCCCACACGGCATGCGAACATCGTGGCAGCACGCCTAGCCGTGCGTCGCGGTGTCCCGCTTCTGCTGGTGCACGCGGTCGACAGCCTCGGCGCGGAGTACACGACGATCTGCGAGGGCGAGGCGGCCGCGTGCTCGCGGCAGCAGATATCTCCGAAGGTTCCAGCGCGGCCATCCCTTACGCGTATTCGCTTCTTCCGGCCGGCGGAACGGTGCACCTGATCCATGTCCTGCCTCCTCCCGACGACCTCGCCGCCCGCATCTGGAGCGACCTGACGGATGCGAAGCCTCACCGCCGTCCGACCAAGGCCGATGACGAGGCGCGGTTGCGTGCGCTTATCCCGCCGGAGGCGGATCGCTTGGGCATCACGACCGATGTGCACGTGGTGGTCGGCGGCGATCCCGCTACGGTGACCCAGAGCGAATCCGAGCGCCTCGGCGTCGATGCCGTATGCATCGCCGCCCGCGGGGCAGGCGTCGCTGCCAGCGGCATAGGCAGCGTCGCACGACGCCTGCTCGCACGCTCGCGCCGGCCAGTGTTCGCGGTGCGACCGCCGCAGTGAGCGCGTTGCTGCACGCAGGAACGCTCGTCTGAGCGGCAGAGGAACGTTTCCGGGGCGGCGTTGGCGTTACGCACGCCGCCGACGAAGTTCGCGACTTCGCCCTGCTGAGTCTGCTCAACCATGATCCCGACCTGGTGATCGGGCGATTGCTGGAGGTGCGCCATGACGAGGAAACGAAATGAATAAAAAAGATGAGCCGACTTGGCACCAGTTGCAGATGCAAGAGGTCGTGCGCCTGTTGGCAGTGGATTTGCAGACCGGTCTGTCCGACGACGAGGTCAAGCATCGTCAGGAAAAGTACAGCCTGAATCGCATTACGGCCCGGCGTGGTGTTCCGGCGTGGGTGAAGTTCCTCAAGCAATTCCATGCACCGCTCGTGTACATCCTGCTCGTCGCAGTCGGGGTGACGGCATTCCTGGGCGAATGGGTGGATTCCGGCGTCATTTTCGCAGTCGTCGTGGTCAACGCCATCGTCGGTTTCTTCCAGGAAGCGAAGGCTGAGAGGGCCATCGAGTCGCTCTCGCGCCTAGTCACCAGCGAAACCACCGTGCGCCGTAACGGACGCAAGCAGCGCGTCAGCTCCGAGCAGTTGGTTCCCGGTGATGTGGTACTGCTGCTGTCTGGCGACTGCGTGCCAGCCGATGTGCGCTTGTTCCAGGCGAAGGGCCTGCAGATCGACGAGTCCGCGCTCACCGGCGAATCCGTTCCCGTCCACAAGCACTGCGATTCATTGGCGCTTGATGCGGTCCTGGCCGAGCGCAAGAACCTGTCCTTTGCCGGGACGCTCGTCACTGCTGGCCAGGGCGAGGGCGTGGTGTGGGCAACGGGCGATCAGACGGAGATGGGTCATATCGCACGGCTCATTGCGGAAGCGGTGGACCTCACGACACCGCTGACGAAGAAGATCGCCCGCCTCAGCGGGCAGTTGCTGTGGGTGATCCTGGTGGTGGCGGCCATCGCGTTCGCCATCGGCATCGGCCGCGGCGAACAGCCCATTGAGATGTTCATGGCGGCGGTCGCGCTCGCCGTGGGAGCGATCCCGGAGGGTTTGCCCGCCGCGGTCACCATCGTGCTGGCCATTGGTGTGGCCCGCATGGCGAAGCGACGCGCCATCATCCGCAGGCTTCCGGCGGTGGAAACGCTCGGCAGCACCACGGTGATCTGTTCCGACAAGACCGGCACCCTCACCGAAAATAAGATGACCGTCAGAGAGGTCTTCGCGGGTGGAAAGCTGTACGAAGTGGCAGGTACCGGCTACGAGCCGGTCGGCGATATCGCGCTTGGCGGCGTGCGAATAAACGTGCCGGATCATCCTGCACTCAGCGAATGCCTGCGGGCCGGCGTGCTCTGCAACGATGCGCAGATCCTGCGCGAGGAAGGCCGCTACAAAGTGAACGGCGACCCGACCGAGGCCGCCCTGCTGGTGGTTGCGGAGAAGGGCGGCCTGCTCCGCGCCGATACGCACCGCGAATCGCCGCGCGTGGACGTGATCCCCTTCGAGTCCGAGCACATGTTCCGCGCCACGCTTCACGACGCGCACCTCGGCGGGCGGGTCATCTACAAGATCGGCGCGGTTGAGCGCCTGCTCGACCGTTGCGCCAATGCGCTCGGTGGGGACGGCAATGTGACCCCGCTCGACCATGCCTGCGTCCATTCCACCGTCGAGGCGATGGCCTCACGTGGCTTGCGCGTGCTTGCCCTCGTCCGGCGCCAGGTGGACGTTGGCCATGCGAAACTTGAACACAGTCACGTCGCTGAGGGACTGACCTTCCTTGGCTTGCAGGGGATGATCGACCCACCCCGTCCTGAAGCCGTTGCGTCGGTCCGCAAGTGCCAGGAAGCCGGCATCGCCGTGAAGATGATCACCGGTGACCATCTGGTCACCGCCCGCACCATCGCCGGGAAGATCGGCCTGAAAGGCCGTGAGGATCGGGGCGAGCTCGTCGCGTTGTCAGGAGGTGAACTGGAAAAGATATCCGACGCGGATCTGCCAGATGTGGCTGAGCACACCGCGGTCTTCGCGCGGGTCGCACCCGAGCAGAAGCTGCGTCTGGTCCGTGCACTGCAAGCACGTGGCCACATCGTCGCGATGACCGGCGATGGCGTGAACGACGCGCCCGCGCTTAAGCAGGCCGACATCGGCATAGCGATGGGCATCAGCGGCACCGACGTGGCGAAGGGCGCGGCAGACATGATTCTGACCGACGACAACTTTTCATGCATCGAGGCTGCGGTCGAAGAGGGTCGCGCGGTGTTCGACAACCTCACCAAGTTCATCGTCTGGACCCTGCCCACCAACGCTGGCGCGGTGGCAATCTTGCTGGTGGCGATCGTGCTGGGAATGCAGTTGCCGGCCTTGCCGGTGCAATTGCTGTGGGTCAACATGGCGTCGGCGATGTTTCTTGGCTTGATGCTGGTCTTCGAGGCCAAGGAAGTCGACCTCATGCAGCGGCCGCCACGCGATCCTGAGCGGCCGCTGCTCACGTTCGCGCTCATGATGCGCATGGTGTTGGTGTCCCTGATCATGCTGGCGGGTTCGTTCTGGTTGTTCTTCTGGGAAATGAACAGGGCGGGTGAATCGATTGTTGAGGCGCGCACCGCTGTCATCAACGTCATCGTGATGGTCCAGATCGGCTATCTGTTCAATTGCCGTTCATTGAAGCATTCGCTCTTCTCCATCGGCCTATTCACCAACCGTTGGGTTCTTGGCGGTGCGCTTGCCATGTTGTCGGCGCAGCTAATCTTCACCTATGCCCCGATCATGAATACGTTGTTCCATAGCGCGCCGATCAGCGCGGAATCCTGGCTGCGGATCCTGGTGGTGGCGGCCGTGTCGTTCGCTGCGGTGGAATTCGAAAAATGGGTTCGCTTCGGCGGCCGTCGGGGCGCCCAGGCAATTCCGGAATGAAGAGAAAAACATGCAGCCCATGACCACCGTCGCCTACTTTGACACCAAACCCTACGATCGCGCCTATTTCGACCGGTCGCCGGGGGCGGCTAGGATCACGGCGCAGTTCCACGACTGCCGCCTGACCAGTGAAACGGCGGCTCTGGCGGCGGGTTCCGCCGCGGTGTGCGTATTCGTGAACGACCGCTTGGACCGCGCCTGCCTGGAGATCCTGCAACGCAGCGGGGTGCGCTTGGTGGCGCTGCGTTGCGCCGGTTTCAATAATGTCGATCTGGTTGCGGCAAAGGAACTGGGCGTGGCGATAACCCGCGTGCCGGCCTATTCTCCGCACGCCGTAGCCGAGCACGCCGTCGCCTTGTTGTTGACGCTCAATCGGAAGATCCACCGCGCCCATAATCGCGTCCGCGAGCATAATTTTTCGCTCAGTGGCCTGGTCGGCTTCGATCTTCACGGCAAGACCATCGGCATCATCGGGACCGGCAAGATCGGGCGCATCGCGGCGCAGATATTTCGCGGCTTCGATGCCAAGGTCATCGCCTGCGACCCGTTCCCGTCGCCGGATTGGGCCCGGGATCGTGACGTGACCTATGTCGACATCGATACCGTCCTGGCCACCAGCGACATCATCAGCCTGCATCTGCCGTTGACGCCCGACACCCATCACCTGCTGAATGAGCGCACCCTGGCGCGGATGAAGCCGGGTGCGTTCATCGTCAACACCAGCCGGGGCAAACTCATCGACACCACCGCGCTCATCCAACAGCTCAAAAGCGGCCACCTGGGTGGCGTTGCGCTTGACGTGTATGAGGAAGAGGAGGGCATCTTCTTCGAGGACCATTCAGGCGGCGTCTTGCAGGACGATGAATTGAACCTGCTGCTGTCGTTCCCGAACGTCCTCGTCACTTCGCATCAGGCGTTCCTCACCCATGAAGCGCTCAGTGAGATCGCGCGCGTCACGACCGAGAACATGTCGCGGATCGAGCACGGGGACTTCCTCGCCGGAACCAGGCTCGCCTGAGCGGGCCGAGGCCAGCCCAGCGACGGCGTGAACGGATTGCACCATGAGTCTCATCGAATTCATCCTGCTCGCGGTCAGCATGCTGTTCGTGATCATCGATCCGCTGGCCCTGGTCCCGGTGTTCTTGGCGATGACCCCCAACGACACTCCGGCACAGCGCATACGTACTGCGCGCATGGCCTGCATGGTCGCAGCCGGGATTCTCATCCTGTTTTCCCTGGTCGGACGGTGGATCTTCGGCTTCCTCGGGATATCGCTGCCCGCCTTCCAGATGGCGGGAAGCCTCGTCCTGTTCCTGATCGCGTTGGACATGCTGCGGGCCCGACGCCCACCAGTGCACGAGACCCCGATTGGAACCGACGATGGCTTGGCGAGGGCGGAGATCGCCATCGCTCCGCTCGGCATCCCGATGCTGGCCGGTCCGGGAGCGATCTCGACGACCATCCTGCTTCAGGGCAAGGCGACCGGCATCGAACAGCATGCGGCCCTACCGCTGTGCATCGTGGCGGTCTGCACGGCGAGCTTTCTGATCCTTCGTCTGTCGGCTTTCGGCGCCGGATGGCTCAGCCCACTTGCGATGATGATCGGCACCCGCTTGATGGGACTGCTGCTCACCGCGATCGCCTTCCAGTTCTTCCTCAATGCGCTCCGTGACCTGAAGGTCATCCCGTCGTGACCCCCAAGCGGCGCTTGTCCGGTCGGGGGGGATGCAGCGCCGTGCCGGCATCGGCGCGCACCAGGATCGCCGTGCTGGGCGCCGGCAACCTGGGCACGGCATTGGCCCAGACGTTGGCCGGAAATGGCCACGAGGTCGCCATCTGGGACTTTTTCCCCGACGTGGTCGAGGACATGCGGAAGCGGCGGAAAAACCGTCGTTTTCTCCCTGGTATTCGCCTGCATCCGGGCATCTGCGCGATGGAGTCAGCGGCGGAATGCGTGTCGGGGGCATCCCTGGTCATCATCAGCGTGCCTTCGCCGTTCGTGAGGTCGACCCTGGTCCAGGCATTGCCGACGTTGGGCACGGGGGCGGTTCTGCTGAATGTCGCCAAGGGGTTCTCTCCTGGGACACGGCAATCGATGCTGTCCCTGTTCGGGCGCCTTGCTCCCGGTCAGGCCTGTGCGCATCTCGCTGGTCCGTGCATCGCCAATGAGATCGCCGGGGGCCTGCCGACCGCCATCGTCATCGCGTCGGCGGATCTGCTGGTGGCGGAGCGGGTGGCGTCCTGGTTTTCCGGGCGGATTTTCCTGCCGTCAACAACCACGGACGTGATGGGCGCCATACTGGGAGGCATCCTGAAGAACGTCTATGCCGTCCTGCTCGGTTGCCTGGAGGGACTCAGTGGACCATCGCGCAACCTGGAGGCGTCGATCCTTACAGCCAGCATGCATGAGATGGCCACCATCGCCGTCGCGCACGGCGGCAAGGCAGAGACGCTTCATGGTCTGGCTGGCCTGGGCGATCTGATCGCGACCGGATCCTCTCCCGACAGCCATAACCGCAAGTTGGGCCAACGGCTCGCCAGCGGAATGTCCGTGGTCGAGATCGAAAAGGATCTGGGTTGGCTGCCAGAGGGAGCGCGCGCAGCGACCACCGCCTGCGCTCTGGCAAGGGCTGGCGGCGTGCGGGCGCCACTGGCCGGATGGGTGCGCCGGGTGCTTGCGGGTGCGCCGCCGTCGCTCGACGGCCTTTCGCGTGTGTTGCGGGCGGCCACTCAGGGGGCCCGTGGGTGATGGCGGCCTTCGATCTGATCTTTTCCGCACTGCCGGTTGCGCTGCTGATCATCTGGATGACCAAGAAGCGCAGCATGCCATCGAATCGTGCGCTGCCGCTCGCAGGACTGGTGCTCTACGTCATCCTGCTGGGGTACTTCGGGGTCCGCCCGCTGCTGGTGCATGCCGCCGTGGTGGAAGGATTGCTGACGGCCCTCACGCCGATCCTGATCGTGTTGGGGGCGATCTTCCTCTTCAAGACCATGGAGCATTCCGGTGCGATGGCCATTGTGCGCGAGTGGCTGAATGGCGTCACCACCAATCGCGTTGCGCAGCTCATGATCGTCGGTTGGGCGTTCTCCTTCCTGGTCGAGGGCGTCAGCGGCTTCGGTACGCCGGCGGCGCTCGCCGCTCCGCTGCTGGTCGGCTTGGGCTTTGCGCCGCTGCCCGTGGCGGTGCTGTGCCTGATGATGAACACCGTGCCGGTATCCTTCGGGGCGGTGGGGATGCCGACGTGGTTTGGATTTGGCGGGTTGGCCCTGAGCGCGGATGAATTGCAGGCAGTCGCCTTGAAGACCGCGGTGATCCACGCCGGGGCATCCCTGGTGATCCCCTTGCTGGCCCTGCGCGTGGTGGTTTCCGCGCGTGAGATCCGGGAGAACTTCTGGTTCATCATGCTGACCATCGGCGCAACGATGGTGCCGTATGTCGCGGTGGCCTGCTTCAATGCCGAGTTCCCTTCCATCGCCGGGGGCATCTGCGGTCTGGCCGTGTCCGTCTGGCTGGCGCGACGGAGGATCGGTCTTGTGCCCGCCGAGCACCCGCCGAACGCAGCCGGAATCTCTCCCGGCCGCCTGCTGAAGGCCACCTTCCCGCTGTGGGCTGCCGTGCTGATCCTGCTCGTCACCCGTATCGACGCCCTGGGCCTGAAGGCCATGCTGATCGCCAATTCGCCATCATTTACCGTCCCGCTGTTGGGACTGGGCGAACTCAGCATCAGTCCATCCCTGGTCGTCGAGTGGCAGCAGATCCTTGGTACCGAGATCAGTTGGTCGCACGCGGTCCTCTATGTGCCATCGGTGATCCCCTTCTTCCTGGTATCCGTGCTGACGTTCGTGTGGTTTCGCACGCCTGCGGCAACCGCACGCGAGGCCTGGCGGCAGTCGCTGCGTCAGGTGTTGAAACCGGTGTGGGCATTTCTCGGCGCCTTGGTGCTGGTGAAACTGCTGATGGTCGGGGGTGAAGATTCCTGCGCCGCGATCCTCGGCCATGGGTTGGCCGGACTCGGCGGCGGAGCCTGGCAGTTTGCGGCCGTCTATCTTGGCGCGCTGGGTTCCTTCTTCTCCGGTTCCAATACGGTATCGAACCTCACCTTCGGCGGCATCCAGGATGCCACCGCTGCCACCCTTGGCCTTTCGCGAACCACCATTTTGAGCCTGCAATCCGTCGGCGGGGCCATGGGCAACATGATCTGCATCCACAACATCGTTGCCGTCTGTTCCATCCTCGGCCTGCACAATGAAGAGGGCCGCATCCTGCGGCAGACCATCTGGCCCATGCTGCTGTATGGGGCGATCGCCGGAGCGCTCTCGCTCGTCCTGTGATTTGGGGTTCCGCGCTGTTTCGTATGGGACGCCTACCGGCCACCGTCGTCAGGTGCCGTCCCCTGTGTGGCCGCCCGTCCCCGGCTCGCCGCGCCCGACGGCTGGGTGTCTACCGCCATTTAGTCGCGGCGGTGCTCGGCGTCATCGCCGCAGAGGAAGGCGCGGCGGACGCAGCGGGAGATGCAGTGGAAGCAGCCGGGGGCGCTGTCGTCGACGAGGTGCTTTCGGGCCACGGGCATGGCGGCATAGGATAGGGTCGCAATGGACCCATATCAAGGGGCGTCTGTTCCTTCGGGATCGGGAGGGGAGAAGGTGCCTCAGATGCATGTCCACGCATGACACTTTTTTGCGAGGAAAGCAAACTGATACTGAATCAGTGCACAGGCGAGAAGGGAGAACCGGCACCTGATCCAAAGCCGTATGTCCAGTCTCTGGAGTGGCTGCGGCTAAGGCTACCTTCTCCTAAAGAAATTTGGGCGCCAGCAGGGGTATTCTATGCCATACCTCGCTATTCGCCAAATGGGTGGTATACCAGCCCACGGAATGGGCCAGTTACTACTGGCAATAGCGGGCCATAACGACACTCTAATGAAAAGCATACCCCTACAGACGGCTGTAATAACAACCTGCGCACTCATTGTCGGGTTGCTGGCCCTGCTGTCGCACCATCGAGCGGGAAAAAAAATCGAGGATAGAGACATTTATGACGTTGTAAAATTACTCGACGCCTGCCTGGCTAATGAATTGGCCAATGGCCGTGATGCAAAGGGCGAAACGATTAGGATCAACAATAGAGAACTAGATGAATTAATGG
>ENA-ORBV01009587-ORBV01009587.1-microbial-mat-metagenome-genome-assembly--contig:-NODE-9587-length-15820-cov-7.168329_pt1 | contig 15820 bp, 11 predicted proteins | sample MGYA00237777_ERZ505514 | MGnify/ENA primary metagenome ERZ505514 (study PRJEB26160, sample SAMN06269048) | microbial mat metagenome | isolation source: Oligotrophic lake microbial mat | place... | reverse complement strand
GTATTCGCGCTGGACGAAGTGCGTTAGGCAGCGCATCGTGCGCACGACTCTGGCTGAGACCGCCAGCCTCTTGCTTTGGCTCGCACCTTGCCCAAACCGTTCGCACCCGGAAAGGTTTATCGGGGTTGGGGAGCGACGTGTTCGCCACCGAGCGGGAGAGCTGACCATGGATCGTCGATACGAAGTATTCACGAGTTCGACGGTACGCGACCTCGTAGCACAGCGCTTGTATGTACGTGAAGCGATCGTTCGCCTAGGACATATTCCGGTTGGGATGGAATTCTTTGACCCGGGCCACGAGAAGCAATGGGACGTGATTCGACGTGAGATCGACCAATGCGACCTCTACGTTCTCATTGTGGGCGCACGCTACGGGTCGAAGGACTCGGACGGACTGGGATATACGGAAAAGGAGTTCCAATACGCCTCGGCGAAAGGCAAGCCGATCCTCGTCTTCTGCCTGAGTGAAGCGGGCGCTGCCGCCTGGACGACGCGCGACGATCCGGCGATTCCCGCACAGCGCGACGACGCCGCGCGGCTGGCCTGTTTTCGGAACACTGTGGCGGGGCGTTTGGTCGTGTTCTGGGAGAACAACCACGGCTTCGAGCAGGAAGTGGATCGTCGTCTCGATGGATGGATCGACAAACACCAGGGAAAGGGATGGGTGCGCTGGTCCGAGTACTCGAGCACGGCCACACATCGCGACGTCTTCACCTATCTGTACAAGAACCTCGCGCCGCTCAGTCGGCAGTACCTCCCTAACCCCGTGCTGCCGAACCTTCCTTTCGCGCTGGACGATACCAATGCTGCGCTGCAGGCGCTGACGATCCTCATGGAGGGCTACCTCATCAACCGGGTGGACGATCACATCCGCGCCTACTTCGCCTATCCGCTCATGCAGCCGATCGCGCGGGCAGTCACGCGTGGAGACCATCGCGTGCGTGAGCCGGCGCACTTCGCTTTTGGGACGGTAGTTGCCCGTCGTGATCTCTCGGCCGGCGAACGCGAGACGGGCGAGGCTGCGTGGACGCCGGGCTTTCTCGTCAGCGCCGATTCAAATCTTGCGCGCGCGTATGGGCAGCAGCAGATCAAGTGCGTGGACGACGCAACCGTCGATTCGCGCGATGCGGGCAACGCCAACCAGTTGCTGGCTAACGAAGGGAGCCTGGTGAGCATTCCCATCGTCTTTGGTTGTGGCGCCGACGACCCGCAACCGGTGGGGGTGTTGGGATTGAGCTCCCCGTACAAGCGCGACATCAGCCGCGTGGAACACCTCCCCGTGGTACGCGAGATTCAGGCACTGTTGTCGTCGCTTTTTTACGCGAGCGCGATGGCTGCCGCGCGCGCTGCGGGGAAGCGCCTAACGACTCGGCAGGTCGCCGCGCTGCTTCGTCGTGAGATTGCCGGTTACTTCAACGAGCGACAGCGTCACCCCAATCTGGCACGGACTTCCGAGTTTACGGTTCCCACTGCACAACGGGACCGTGGCTGAGCTGGCATCACGAACCCTCTTCCTCGTTGATCTCGCGTGAAGACATTCGAGCGCCTAAACGAGGCCGCGACGCCACACGGTACCGTGCTCACCCTGTACCGGCACGACCACGGCTACACCATGACCACACCGTTCGAATCGATGGCGTGGAATTGATGTCGACGCGGCGTCATCACTCGGAGGAGCAGCTCGCGGAAGTGGTGTGTGCGCCACTACTGCATCAGCGGAACGCGCGAGTACGCATCGGTGCGTTCGATGCCATCATGCTCGATGTGGACAATGGTGCCGACCCGTTGACGACGGCCGGGAATGCGCGGCTCTATCACGCCGTCGGGATCACCATGGTCCCTGCACACGTCACCTCTGGCTATCGGCATACGCTGTACGTGGCGCGACGGTCTGAGTAGCCCGCATGCCTCAAACGTTTCCTCCCCTTCCCATCCTCGACGTCCTCCCGGCCCTCCGCGCGGCGCTGTCTGTCGCGCCTAACGCGGTACTCCAGGCTCCGCCGGGTGCAGGAAAAACAACGCTCGTCCCGATCGAGCTCCGCCACGAGCCCTGGCTGCGCGGCGCCAAGATCATCATGCTCGAACCCCGCCGCCTCGCCGCACGTGCCGCCGCGCACCGCATGGCACAGCTTCTCGGAGAACGCGTCGGCGACACCGTGGGATATCGCGTGCGGCGCGATACCAAAGTGGGTCGCACCACGCGTATCGAAGTGGTGACCGAGGGGGTCCTCACACGCATGCTCAATAGCGACCCCACGCTGGAAGATGTGGGACTCGTGATCTTCGACGAGTTCCACGAGCGCTCGCTGCACGCCGATCTGGGGCTCGCGCTCACGCTGCATTCGCAACGGCTGGTGCGCCCCGATCTCCGCATTCTGATCATGTCGGCCACGCTGGACGGCGCCCCGGTCGCTCGCTTGCTCGGCGACGCCGCAGTCGTCTCAAGCGAGGGCCGAATGTTCGACGTCGACATCCGCTATCTCCCACGCCGGCCCGATCAGTGGCTGGAACTAGCGGTGGCGAGCGCGATACGGGTCGCGCTCGAACAGACCTCGGGTGACGTGCTGGTCTTTCTTCCCGGTCAAGGGGAAATCCATCGCGTCGCAGACCTGCTCGACTCCGCATCGTTAGCGAGTGACGTCGATGTACACCCCCTCTACGGCAATCTTCCGTTTGAGGCACAGGATCGCGCCATCGCCCCCTCCCCATCGGGTCGTCGCAAAATTGTGCTCGCCACATCGATCGCCGAATCGTCGCTCACCATCGAAGGGGTTCGCTGCGTAGTCGACAGCGGCGTGTCGCGCGTTCCACGCTTCTCGCCGGCGGTAGGCATGACGCGGCTGGAAACAATTCGCGTGTCTCACGCCTCCTCGACGCAACGCGCGGGGCGCGCCGGGCGAGTGGCGCCAGGTGTCTGCTACCGGCTCTGGGCCATGGAGGAGCAGGCGGGACTCGTCCCCTTCACCGCACCGGAAATCGTCGATGCCGACCTCGCTCCCCTCGCCCTCGAACTCGCGGCGGCCGGTATCGAACGGGCTGCGGAGTTGGCGTGGCTCGACGTGCCGCCCGCGGCCGCGCTTGCGCGAGCGCACGAGCTACTGCGTTGGCTGGGCGCGTTGGATGGCGCTGGACGCCTCACTCCGCACGGCGCAAGAATGGCCGCCTTGGCGGCGCATCCGCGCATTAGTCACATGCTGCTGCGAGCGCATGACGCAGGCGATGGAGCGCTGTCGTGCGATCTGGCGGCGCTCATCGGCGAGCGTGATGTATTGCGGAGCGAGGGTCCGCAGCACGACGCCGATTTGCACACGCGCCTTGAGCTTATGCGTGCAAGCAGAAAGCGCGAGCGTATTCCCGAGCGAGTGGGAGGCATGCGCGTGGTCCGCGATGCTCTTGCTCGCGTGGTGGATGAGGCGGCAGAGTGGCGCGGAGAGCTGGACGAGGGCAGGCGAGTCACCCAAGAGGGAATCGCACGCGAAACGGACGCCGACGTGGGACGCGTACTCGCGCTGGCTTATCCCGATCGCGTAGCGCAGCGCCGCCTAGGCGATGGTCGGCGATACCTCCTGCGCAACGGACAGGGCGCACTGCTTCGCGATTCACCCGCTCTAGCCACGGCTCCCTACCTGGTGGTAGCCGAGAGCGACGGCAAGCGCCCCGAAAGTGCCATCTACCTGGCCGCGCCCATCGAACTGTCCGATATCATACAGGAGTTCAGCCACGACATAGAGCAGATTGACCAAATCGACTGGGACGAGCAGACCCAGTCGGTACGAGCCAGCCGCATCGAGCGGTTAGGGGCCATAACGCTCCGCGAGGTCCCGACGAGCGACCCGTCACCGACGCAGCTGGCGGCGACCCTGCTCGAAGCGGTGCGGGCATCGCAGCTGCAAATGCTGCACTGGAGCGAGGGAGCAGAGCGGCTTCGGGAACGCATGGCATTTGTGCGCGCTTCCGATTCCACATGGCCGGACGTGAGTCAGCCAGGTTTGCTGGAATCGTTGCACCAGTGGCTCGCCCCGCGCGTGATGGGGATGCGACGCGCCGCAGACGTGTACCGACTCGACCTGCACGCCCTGCTCCTCGAGCGGCTCTCGTGGCAGCAGCGTGCCGCGCTGGACGCACTCGCCCCCACGCACTATGTGGCCCCCACCGGAAACCATATCCGAATTGACTACGCCGACGCAGCCGCACCCGCCGTACACATTCGACTGCAGGAAATGTTCGGATGCACGGAGACCCCGCGTGTGTTAGGCGGCCGCGTCATGCTCACCCTGCACCTCCTCTCGCCCGCACATCGCCCGGTACAGGTGACGAAAGACCTGCCCGGCTTCTGGCGCACATCCTATTTCGATGTGAAGAAAGAGATGAAAGGTCGTTATCCCAAACACCACTGGCCCGACGACCCCCTGGCCGCGACGCCGACCCATCGGGCCAAACCGCGCGGCAGTTAACCAATAAGGATGTACCGCTGGAGTCGTGCCACCTCGGGCGGCTTGACGTACTTCCCCATCTCGCGGCGGAATTGTTCGATGGCCTTGTACGGGCGGTACTCCTTGAACTCGCGTAACATGCGCGGACCGAGCCCCGGAATGGTCAGAAGGTCTTGGTCGCTGGCGGTGTTGATATCCATCGGAACGAAGACGTAACCGGCGAGGCGCTCTACTTCGGGGGGCTTCACATACTTCCCCATCTCGCGCTTGAAGACGGCGAGTGCCTTGTACGGGCGATACTCCTTGAACTCGCGTAACATGCGTGGGCCAAGGTTGGGAATCATGAGAATCTCCTCGTCGCTTGCCGAGTTGAGGTCCACATGTACGAAGGCTTTGGAGTAGACCTGCGCAAGCTGTTCCTTGCTCAGCTCGGCCAACGCGCTGTTGAACTCGGCCTGACGTAGAAAGGGGCGCTTTGCCAGGATCACCTTCGCCAAGGCAGGTGTGACGTTCGGAATTGTCGCCAGCTCGGCTTCGGTGGCCAGGTTGGGGTCGAGCATTCCCGCCGTGCGGCCCACCTGTGCCAGGGCCACAGACGAAACAGCCAGCGTGAGGCAAGCGGCTGCAAAAGTGCTATGTGTGTACCGCATGGACCGATCTCCAGTGAGAGTCATGATTCCGTTGACGATCGAAGTAGTGGGTGTCGCATCGACCAGGCGAGTCCGATCAATCCGATCTGTACCATGGCACCCGGCGCCAGCGCCGGCGTCGCCCCCGTTGCCGCCGCCTTGAGAAGTTCCAGGCCAGCCATGCTCGGCGTGACTTCGAGTTCGAATTCGACATTGCCGCGAAAGTGCAAGATCACGCCGACTGCGCCGCTCCCCACACAGAGCCACATCAGTCCCTGAATGACCCGCACAGTGGCAGCACTTGCCGAGACCACGTGCCAGAGTTGGGCCACGATGGCAAGCGCGAGAATGACCAGCGGAAGATACTGCGTCCAGTCCTCGAAGTGACCCAGCAACAGGAGCTCGGCCTCCGTGCCCACCAGGCTGAGCGCAAGCGTAGCGAACAAGAGTCGCCGAAGGAGTTCGAGCGGGGAGAGTCCGCCGGGGAGAGTGTGCGAGGTGTCCGTGCCTTGTCGTCGCTGCCGTTCGGTGAAGTGCCCACCTCGAGTCTAACGTATTCACGACACGTGCAAACACATTAGACTCGAACAAACCCCATGGTTAAGATATCCGGAGACGTGCATGGCGTTGGTTCAACGCGATTTCATCCTGCGCATGATCGAGGCAATCGCCGCTGCCATTGCCAGTATCCGCAAACGAAAGCTGCTCGGCGATTTGGCCGGAGCGCGCCAGGAAGTCCGTAGCGCCACGCTCCACCTGCTCGGGCCATCGGCCGCCATGGCGACCATGGTTGACTCCCGTACTGCAGCCAACCTGGTCAGCGACCCGAGGCGCATTGTCCTCTGGTGCCAACTCCTGTCTGAAGAGAGCGACCTCCTGCGCCAGAGCGGGCACAGCGTCCAGGCGGCAGCCACCGACAGGCGCATCGTCGAACTGATGTTGGAGGCGTGGAGCAGGGAGAAGGAGTGGGAGACGGATACCGTGCAATTATTTCGAGAGGCCCGGTCGCGCGGCGGCGACGCGGCGGTCGACGCCGACCACCAGGCCGCGTTAGGCGCGTGGGACATGTTACAGCCGCAGCGGTAGCAGAAGGAACGTCGACGGCGGTGGCGGCGTCAGTCAGGTCCCTCCGATCGTCCGAAACCGGTTACGATGATCACCGCCACGGTCACCGCCAGCGCCCACGCATAGGTGTTCGCCATCCCGACTTCCCATGGCGACACCCGGGGCATGCCGAACGCGGATCCCGACGCACTGGCGCTCGACGCAAGTATAGTGGGCAGGAAATACGGGAGCAGAAAAGGCCACGTACACACGGTCATGTCGAGCAGATTGGCCCGTCTGTAGGCGCTGAGTCCCGCCCGCTCCCCCAACTCCCGGGTGAATGCCCCGACAGTGAGCATGGCCACCACGGAGTGTGTGGTGAGGAGGACCGCCATCGAGACTGCGGCCACGATCCACACTTCGGCCCGGCGTGGCGAGACGGTGGTGCTGCGCGCCCATCGAAGCACCCGCTCTACCGAACTCGACGCCTGCAGCGCTCCCACCAGTCCAACGAGCAAGATGGTGAAGATGGACACCCCGACGCCGCGCGAAAAACCGTCGATGATCAATCCCTTCGCGCCAAAGGCTGCGGAATCGATGTACAGAACCGTCGCCGGCGTTATGAGCCCAAGTCCCACGCCTAACGCCAGGGTAAGGGCGATACCGGCGAAGAGCCCTTCCAACAGATGACGCTTCCGTATCAGAATTGTGATAACCGTTAGGGGGACGAGCAGCATGGGGAGGGCGCCAGGAGAACCGGTGATCGACGCCGCCGCCGTTTCCCGCGCGCCCAACGCCGCAGCCGGAGCGCTGCTGCCAGGTGCCAGGCCGGCAACCACCATGCTGGCAAGGAGCGCCACGAATCCGGCGGGAATCACATACTTGAGACGGGCCCGCACGGTTCCCGGAATGTCGGTGAGCTGCGAGCCGGCGCTGGCGATGCTGGTGTCGGACACCGGGGAGATGGAATCACCAAAGGTCGACCCGGCCAGGATTGCCCCCATCAATATTGCCGGAGGAGCGCCGAGTCCTCCGCCAGCCGGATAGAGCAGCGGCCCGGCCAACATGATGGTGCCGAACGAGGTGCCCGTTGACGTCGAAACCACGGCGCAAATGAGAAAGGCCGCCCCCACATACGCCGCCCCCGTGACGTGCGCCTTTCGCGCAACCCACACCAACGCCTCCACGAAGCCCGATGCATTGAGCAGGACGCCCAGTACGCCCGAGAGGAGCCATGCCATGATCATGAGCATGACGATGGGTTGGCCCATCGCCTCGATCACCACGTCGCAGTACTGGGTACGGTCGCGCGCCAGCGCGAGTCCAAGCGCGAGCGCGGCCAACAATACGGGCCAGAACCCCTTCTCGTCAGGCGCGCCCGAGAGCGCGAGCCAGACGACGCCTACCAGAAAGAGGACAAACGGAGCGAGGGCGCCAGCGAGGCGGCCATGAAATTCGAGTGGGGTGCGCACGGCCGTTATCATACAGCGCGCCCCAATCTCGGGAAGGAGCCACCAGGAGCCGCAGCACATGCCTGACGATTCGTTCACACTCTACGACCTTCGCGTCGAAGTCATATCCACCGACAGACCGATGGTCTGCAACCATTCGGCGGGCGATTACTTCGAGCTCATGGGTGAGAACCTGCGATTCCCCGACGGACAGTCCTTTCCCCTGTACTCCCTGGCCGGCATCCTGCCCATTCTCCCGGCCAAACAGCGCGACACGCATCCCGCCGATTGGATGACGACCGACACAGACATTGCCTGCGTCGATCCCCACTGTGGTGGGCGCTTTCGCATTACGCGCACCGGAACGCGAACCGTTCGCCATGGTGACGTAACGGTGGTTCCCATGCCGGCCAGGCGCGCGTAGCACCCGACGCGTCCACCTTGCACATGACGACTTCAGATACGCAACGACTGTCCACCCACGTCGAGCTCGCTCCCGGTTATCGCATCTCGCGAATCATCAAGGGGGGATGGCAGCTGGCGGGGGGGCACGGCACGGTTGACCGGGCCAGCGCCATCGACGACATGATCGCCTTCGCCCAGGCAGGCGTCACGACTTTCGACTGCGCCGACATCTACGCCGGCGTGGAAGCACTCATCGGCGACTTCCGCCGCACGTATCTCGAGCGCTACGGCGCCCTGGCGGCGGAGAAGGTGCGTGTACACACCAAGTTCGTCCCCGACCTCGGTTTGTTGGCGTCACTCACGCCAGTCGACGTTGCGCACGCAATCGATCGGTCGCGCATGCGCTTGGGGGTCGACTCCGTTGACTTGGTGCAATTCCATTGGTGGGACTACGGAACGCCGGGGTACTTGAACGCGGCGCTGGTGCTGCGCGAACTCAAGCGCATGGGGAAGATCCGACAGGTGGGTGCAACCAACTTCGACACCCCACATCTGCGCGAAATGCTGGACGTCGGCGTGCCCATCGTGTCGCACCAGGTGCAGTACTCGCTGCTGGACCGGCGGGCCGGCGGCGCGATGGCCTCGTTATGCGCCGAGCGAGGGGTGGGGATGCTCGCCTTCGGCGCGCTGGCGGGGGGGTTCATCTCGGAACGATGGCTGGGAGTTCCGGAGCCTGCGGAACCGTTGGAGAACCGGTCGTTGGTGAAGTACAAGCTCATCATCGACGAGTTTGGCGGGTGGACCATCTTTCAGGAGCTCTTGCAGGCGTTGTCACTGGTTGCGGCGCGGCATGGTGTCGGCATCGGGAGCGTCGCCATTCGATGGACGCTCGACCAGCCTGCGGTAGCGGCGGCGATTGTGGGGGCTCGGCACGTCGGCCATCTGGCTGATACCGTGGCAGTGCAAACGCTGCAGCTGACGGAGCGAGACGCGACTGAATTGGGCGCTGTGCTGGCCCTGGCGCGCGGTCCGGGAGGTGAGGTGTACGATCTGGAGCGCGACCGCGACGGGGCGCACGGGCGCATCATGCGCTACAACCTGAGGCAGGCCGGAACTCACGTGCCTGCTGAAGGGTCCTAGACCTCGCCCCGAGTTCCCCCGAGTTCCCCCGAGTTCCCAGAGGTGCGGGTGTCGAAACCGCTTCTCTCGCTCTACTATGGAAGCATGCTCACGCACAGCGGAAGCAAGTCATCATTGGTCAGGCGCGTTCTGGTCGGCGCGCTGACGACCACGCGCGCTGCAGGCTTCGCAGCAGGGCTGGCGGGGTGTGTGCAGGACCCCACCGTGCCAAAGCTGGCCGTGCCGCCCATCGCCCTCGCCATGACCTTCTCGACCAAGACTTTCCGGCTGGGGAAAGCGGACACGATCCGGGTCACGGCGATCAATTCGTTCTCCCAATCGGCCACCATCCGTTTCGCGAGTAATTGCCAGATCGTGCTGACCATCCGCAACGTGGCGGGCGATCCGGTGGTGCCGCCTGGCGGTAAGCCCGTATGCGTCAACGTTGTCTCCACGCTGACTATCGCGTCGGGTGACAGCGTCATCAGGCGATTCGTGTGGAACGGGGCGACGAATTTCATGCCACCGGGGTCGGTCACCCCCCTTCCACCGGGAACGTACTTCGTCTCGGCGTCCATCAACGGAACCAACTATTCCACCTTCGCACCTGCCGTGAAGGTCGATCTCGTGCGCAACACCCCCTGAGTCCGCCTAACACGTTGCTGTGTCTTCCCTTTCCCATCCAGGCATGATGCCCTCTCGTACTGTTCGCGTCACGTTGCTGTCGTTGGCCGTTGTCGCATCGGCGGCGTCCCGCGCGCCGAACGTTTGGGCGCAAGGCGACGAAACGCATCTCGCCCGGGTCAAGCGCATTCTGCGCACCACTCCCCTCGTAGACGGACACAACGACCTCCCCTGGTACATTCGCGAGGATATCAAGCAGGCGCCGCGCGATGTGGACGCCTACGATCTGCGCAAGCCGACCTCGGGCAACACCGACGTTGCCAGACTCCGGAAGGGAATGGTGGGGGGGCAGTTCTGGTCGGTCTACATTCCGGGCGACATTCGCGATTCGGGCTTCGCTCGTGTACAGCTCGAACAGATCGACATCGCGCGGCGCATCTTCGCCAAGTACCCCGATGTCTTTCAGCCCGCCTATACGGCCGCCGACGTGCGCCGGGCCAAGGCGGCCGGCAAGATCGGGTCGATGATCGGCATGGAAGGGGGCCACGCCATCGAGAACTCGTTAGGTGCGCTGCGCGCGTACTTCGACCTCGGCGTGCGCTACATGACCATCACCCATAACGTCACGCTCGACTGGGCCGACGCAGCCAACGACGAGCCCAAGCATCAGGGACTCACCAAGTTCGGCGAAGAAGTCATTCGCGAGATGAACCGGATGGGGATGCTGGTCGATCTCTCGCACGTATCTCCGGGCACCATGAGCGACGCGCTGGACGTTACCGAAGCGCCAGTCATTTTCTCGCACTCTGCGGCGCGCGAACTCACCGATGTGCCGCGCAACGTGCCCGATTCCATTCTCAAGCGCCTGCCCAAGAATGGCGGCGTGGTCATGGTCGCCTTCGTGCCCGGCTTCGTCTCGCGCAGGGTGGCCGAGCATAGCGCGATGCGGCGCGCGCAGCTCATCCGCGTCCGGAGCCAGTTTTCGGGCGACAGCGTGTTGATCAACAAGGACATGGCGGTGTGGGACAAGTCGCACCTGCCCGTACATGCAACCATTGCCGATGTCGCCGATCACATCGAACACATTCGCAAAGTAGCCGGTGCGGACAATGTCGGACTCGGCAGTGACTTTGATGGCACCGGAAACGACCTCCCTGACGGACTTCAGGATGTGTCCACCTTCCCCGCATTGTTAGTCGAGCTGGCGCGCCGAGGCTGGAGCGACGCTGATTTGCGCAAGGTGGCGGGCGAGAATGTGTTGCGCGCCATGCTGCAATCGGAGCGGGTGGCCGCTCGCCTTCAGAAGCAGCGCAAGCCGTCTAACAAGACTATCGAGCAGCTCGATGGAAAGGGTCCGAAAATGTAGCCGAGAGGCGCCCATGTCGCAGTCACTTGCAGTGGTTCGAGGCCGCGCGCGCGCTGTTGTACTGGCGATAGCCTTGGCAAGCGCGCCGCTGGGACCGACCGTCGCGCAGACTCCCACGCTCGGACGGGTGGACTTCCCCACTTCTGCGTCTGGTCCGGCGCAGGAGATGTTTGTTCGGGGCGTGCTCTTCATGCACAGCTTTGAATACGACCAGGCAGCTAGCGCATTTCGGGCGGCGCAGCGACTCGACCAGAACTTCGCCATGGCATACTGGGGCGAAGCCATGACGTACACGCATCCGGTCTGGATGCAGCAGGACCTGAGCGCCGCCCGTGCCGTGCTCAATCGTTTGGCGGTCACACGAGAGGCACGCCACGCCAAGGCGCCCACCGAGCGAGAGAAGCGGTACTTGAGCGCTGTGGAAACCTTGTACGGCGACGGAGGAAAGGAGCGCCGCGACACGCTGTATTCCCGGGCGATGGAGCAGCTGTCGGCCCAATATCCCGCCGACGACGAAGCGCGGTCGTTCTATGCGCTCTCGCTGCTGGGCTTGCAGCAGAACGGGCGAGATATCCGCAACTACATGCGGGCAGCGGCGATGATGGAAGAGATCTTCGCCCGCAATCCACTGCATCCCGGGGCGGTGCACTATCTCATTCATGCGTATGACGACCCGGCCCACGCGCCACTCGGGCTGCGCGCGGCCAACGTCTACGGCAAGGTGGCGCCCAGCGCGGGCCACGCGCTGCACATGACGTCGCACATCTTTGTATCCATGGGCATGTGGGATGACGTCATATCGGCCAACGTGGCGGCGTGGAACGCGAGCAGTCGGCGCAACGGGCACTACACGCAGTGGCTTGCCTATGGCTATTTGCAGGAAGGAAGACAGCGCGAGGCGCTGACCTTCGTGCAGGCCATGCAGCGCGCCGCCGAGCGCGATGCGGGGACGCCCTACAATCGCGGCTACCTGGGGCGAATGCTCGGTGCGTACCTCATCGACACGCAGGATTGGAATGGGAGCGTGGGTCGGTACGCGACGGACTCGGTCGCCAACTTTGTTACCGCAGGGGATGGACTGTTGGCAGAAAGCGTCACCCTCGACTTCGTGGCGGGGTGGACGGCGCTACAGCGCGGCGATGCATCGGTGGCGGGGCGTGTGCTACCTGCCATGCGCGAGCGCGTAGCGGCAGCGCAGCGCGCCGCTGGCGGCAAGTACGTCGAGGGGCTCGGCGCGTCCGACGTGATGACCACCACGCTCGCGGCGGCACTCAAGGCACACGAGGGTCGGCTCGACCAGGCCATCGAAGGCGCGCGTACGGCAGCCGAGAAGGACGAGTCATACCCGTTCGAGTTCGGCCCCCCCGAAACGATCAAGCCGCCGCGCGAGTACCTCGGCGAGTTGCTGCTGACGGCCAAGCGACCAGGTGAGGCGCGGGGAGCATTCGAGGCGGCGTTACGAAAGACTCCCAACCGGACCCGTGCTGTGCTGGGCTTGGCCCGCGCCTGCGCCGCGTTAGGCGACCGGGAGCAGGCGCTGGCGCATTATGCGCGGGTGCGTGGCAATTGGGCCAAGGCGGATGGGAAGGGGGCGGAGGTGTTGGAGGCGGAGACGTATATCGACACCAAGCGCTAGCACGACCTCTCCTTCTGGGCACCACGTCCCCGCTACCGCTCTCTCACGAACCGCACCCCCCGCACGCGCCCGTCGGTGAGCGTGAACCCCGAGACGCGCCTGGCCTTATCGCGCATAAACAGCACCGTCGCCCCGAGATTGGTCGTGAACGCATCGGCAAAGGCCGGCGATAGTTCCATTCCCCGAATCTTTCGGTGCTGCACATTGAGCGTGGAGTCAGCCGCAACCAACACGTACCGCGCATCCAACTCCTCGCTGTAGTACGACGCGGCGTACTGTGCCAGTAGCGCCTTTGTGGCAGTGATGTGAGTTTCGCGACGAAATATCAGGTCGCGCGTGCTACGTGGGACCTGCACTAGTGCGCTTGGGGCAGCGCCCGCGCCGCGCAGCACGAAAGCACTTGCCGCTCCTGCCACGCGCGCCGTGCTGTCACTGGTGATTGTCAGGCGGCGCCCATCATTCATCACGAGTGTGTCGTCTTTGAGGCGCACTCGCACAACCTGCTGGCTCACCGTGTCGCGGTAGGTGCCCACCCATCGTGCGCGCGACTCGGCGCCCACTTGGCGTGGCACGGTGTCGATCGCAGCGACCACCGGCGGCGCACTGCTCCCCAGCAGCACGTCAGCGGTCCGGCGCAGCAGCACGTTGGGCCCGGCATTGCTGGCATTGCAAAGCACTACGACGGCGATGCTGCGCTCGGGATAGCGCTCTACCTGCGCGCGATACCCTGCGTCGGCCCCACCATGGCCCACCGCCCTGAGTCCGCGATAGGTACCCAGCGTCATGCCGTAGCCATAGCCCGTGGGGGTGCCGTTGTTCAATACCGCCGAAGTCTGTGCATCGGCAACAAGCGCCGCGCTACCTACGGTGGGAGCGTCGAGATTCTGCATCCACTTCAACAGATCGCCCGCTGTCGTGAACAGCGACGTGGCACCGTACGTGTCGAACACGGGGATCGAGATGCGCCAACCCCCGCCATCTCGCGGTTCGTACGCCGACGTACGCCCGGCCACGATCATGCTGTGATCGTCGTGGAAGTGGGTGTGGGTCATGCCTAACGGGGCGAAGATGCGCTGCTGGGCAAACTCCCGCAGTGATTGCCCCGACACCCTCTTCACGATAACGGCCAGCAGAGTGTAGCCCGTGTTGCTGTACACCCACTCGGCGCCGGGGGCGAAGTTGACCCCCTGTTGGCGACGTATGATGCCGAGTACGTCGTCTTCGGTGATCAGGTCTTCGGGAAAGCGCCAGCCGGCGAGTCCGAGCAGTTGCCACTGATCGCGCAGTCCACTCGTGTGGTAGATCATCTGGCGAATGGTGATCGGCTTCCCGTAGTCGGGAATCTCCTTCACGTATTTCCGCACGTCGTCGTCGAGCGAGAGCTTGCCGTCCTGTGCCAGCAGGGCCACCGAGAAGGCCGCGAACTGTTTGGAGATCGACGCCACGTGGAAGATGGATTGCGGCACCACGGCCAGCCCATGCTGCAGGTCCGACATCCCGTACCCGCGCTCGTACACGCTGCGTCCATTCTGCGAGATGCCCAACGCGCAGCCCGGCGTGTTGGTGTGATCCCATCTCGCGAAGACGGCGTCCACACGCGAGCGCAGCGAATCGGAGAGCGGCTGTTGCGCCTGTGCCTGACCAAGTGGCGCGAGCAAGAGCGCGAGCGGCGCGTAGCACATCAGATGGCGAGAGTGGATCATGTCGGAGGCGGTCGGCGTGAGACTGCGGGGAGGTACAGGCGAATGGATACAACTTGTCGTAGAGACTCGACGTCAGGAAGTAGGTTGGGCCATGACCGGCGCGCGAACGGATCCGGTGTGCCTGTCCGACGCCCAAGCTGCCCTATCGTGCGGTGGCATTCGGGGCGAAGTGGTACTCCATTGTTGGTGCGCGCGGAGTATTCGGGCTATCGTCTGTCCTGCGCCTCGTCCAGCGGAGTCTTCCCAAACGAACCTTTCCCATGAATCATGCGTCAGCCCCGGGCACCGGTAGTCCCGCGCTATCACCATGCGGCGTTAGGCAGTCGGTTGTTGCGCAGATGGCACGACGGGCGCTGGTCGCTTCGGCCATCGGCGTAGTCACCGCCGCCTGCGATGGCCCGGCGCCGGCGTCTCCCTCGCCAGAACGCATGCGGTTGGATTCGCTCTTCGCTCCCTTCACCAGACCCGGTATGCCGGGCGCCACGCTGTTGGTGATGCGACACGACTCGGTATTGGTACGCGAGGCCTTTGGCTTGGCCGATGTCGATGCGAATACGCCCGCCACACCGGCCACCAACTATCGACTCGCCTCGCTCTCCAAACAGTTCACGGCCACCGCCATCGTGCTCCTCGTGCAGGACGGGGCCCTCCGCTTCGATGCACCGGCACGCTCGATACTTCCCGAGCTCCCCGTATACGCACGGCGTATCTCCATCCGACATCTCCTCACACACACGTCGGGACTGTGGGACTACGAGGCCTTCGTTCCCGATTCGCAGACTCGCCAGGTGACCGATGGCGACGCGCTGGAGCTCGTGCGTACAAAGGCAGAGAGTCTTTACTTCGCCCCCGGCACCGATTGGCGATACTCCAACACCGGCTATGCGTTGCTCTCGCTCATCGTCGAGCGCGTGAGCAAGACGCCATTCCCCGACTTCCTTTCGACGCGCATCTTCGCTCCACTCGGTATGCGCAACACCGTTGCCCACGTGGAGCAGCGCGATACGATTCCTAACCGCGCCTACGGCCACACGGTAAAGGACGGCGTGGCATCGCGCACCGACCAGAGTAACACAAGCGCAGTGCTCGGCGATGGCGGGATCTATTCGTCCATCGATGATCAGCTCCGGTGGCACACCGCCCTCAGCGCGAAGACGCTGGTGCGCGACTCACTCTGGAAGGAGTCCACCACACCGTATGTGCTGAGCAACGGCACGAAGACCGAGTACGGCTTCGGCTGGTACATCGATGAGTTTGCGGGCCGTTCCAGAATGCGACATCACGGCGAATCACGCGGCTTCACAAATTTCGTCGCCCGCTTCCCCGACGACGGACTCACCATCATCCTCCTCACCAACCGCACCGACTCCGCCCCCTGGGCCATCGTCGACGCCCTAGCCCCCCACTACC
>ENA-ORBV01009580-ORBV01009580.1-microbial-mat-metagenome-genome-assembly--contig:-NODE-9580-length-15825-cov-5.873317_pt1 | contig 15825 bp, 14 predicted proteins | sample MGYA00237777_ERZ505514 | MGnify/ENA primary metagenome ERZ505514 (study PRJEB26160, sample SAMN06269048) | microbial mat metagenome | isolation source: Oligotrophic lake microbial mat | place... | reverse complement strand
CCCAGCGTCACGGCTATGGTCGCCCCCACACCGGCCGCATGGGCCGCCGCCGCAGCGGCCGGATCGACGATCTGCGCCAGTACCCGTTTGGGGTAAGCCGCCTGGCGCAGCCCTTGCAGAATCAGGTTCGAGTCACCGGTCGCGCCCGACGAGGTGGCATCGGCCGCGTCGGTGAAGATCACCGGCCCCGGTATCGAGCGCGCCTGCGCTATCGAGAGATCCAGGCTGCTGAACTTGCCCTGCATGCGATGGCGCAGCGGCCAGAACTCGCACGCCAGGCGTATTGCTTCGTTGCTGGCGACATCGGCGTTGCCGTCGGTGGCCACGACGACCTGGCAACACAACTCGGGCACGTCGGTGAACGGGTTGCCGATCATGATGCCAGCCGACATTGCGGTGCCTTCGAGTTCGAGCCGGCGCGCCTCGCGGATCAATCCGCCATAACAGCCCGACTTGGTGATCAACTCGTCGCCGCGCACCAGCGCCGGAATCGTCACGCGCGCGATGGTTGGTTTCACGCTCTTGTCGGTCACCAGCCTGTGCAGCACCCGCGCCGCACGCGCGCCGGTGGACGCGAAGTCCACATGCGGATAGGTGTGGTAGATCGCCAGCCCGTTGATCTGGCGCAGCATGCGGTCGGTCAGGATGCCGTGCAGGTCGAGCGTGATGACAATAGGCACGCTTGGTCCGACCAGCTTGCGGGTCTCGGTCAGCAGGTAGCCCTCTGGGTCGAGTTCGCCGTCGGCGGCCATGGCGCCGTGCATCGAGAAATACACACCGTCGATGCCGCTGTTCGCCTCGGCCGCGATCGCCTCCATCACCTCGCCCATCAGCCGATTCCAGCCCGGCTTGGACAACAGGCCGGCCGATCCGGCGCGCGCCGCAATCGTCAGAACCGGATCCAAACCGACCTCGTCGAACACCGCCAGCGCGCCGCCCAGGCCGGTGTTGATGCCCTTTTGCGCCAACATCTGCTGGCCGCGCTCGATGTGAAAGTTGGCGTATTGCGATTGCAGCGGATTGAACGACGAGATCTCCTGCATGCATTCAGCCACCAGGATGCGGGGTTTCTTCGACATCGTGTTTCCTTTGTACGAAGTGGGTGTGGAAGTGGGTGAGGAACTCTTTACGTCGGCAGACTGCCGTCGGCCACACGCAGGCAGGCCACCTGCTGGCCATCGCTGGTTGCGCCAAGCTGCGGGTCCTCGATCTGGCAACGGGCCTGCGCATGCGGGCAGCGGCTGGCGAAGCGGCAACCGACACCGATGGTGTCCGGATCGGGCATGTCGCCACGTATCAACGCGCGCGTACGGCGCTGCGACGGATGTTCACTCGGCAAGGCCGCCAGCAGTGCCTGGGTGTAGGGGTGTTGCGGCCGGCTGAACAGCTGCTGGGCGCTGGCGACCTCGACGATGCGCCCCAGGTACATCACTGCGACCCGGTCGCTGATGTTGCGCACGACCGCCAGGTTGTGCGAGATGAACAGATAAGTCAGCTTGAGGTCACGCTGCAATTCGCGCATCAGGTTGATGACCTGGGCCTGCACCGACACGTCCAGCGCCGACACCGCCTCGTCGGCGACGATGAACTCCGGCTCGAGCGCCAACGCGCGGGCGATGCCGATCCGCTGGCGCTGGCCGCCGGAGAACTCGTGCGGGTAACGCTGCAGACTGCTCTCGGGCAGGCTCACCAGGCGCAACAACTCGCGCACCCGCGCCGCCCGACTGGCCGCATCTCCGACGCTGTGGATGACCAGCGGCTCGGTGATGATGTCATCGACCCGCATGCGCGGGTTCAACGAACCGTACGGGTCCTGGAACACGATCTGCATCGCGCGGCGCTTGGCGCGCATGCCGGCCGCGTCCAGCGTGGTGATGTCCTCGCCGTGGTGCAGGATGCTGCCTGCGCTCGGTTCGATCAGACGCAACAACAGGCGGCCTGTGGTCGATTTTCCGCAGCCCGATTCGCCCACCAGGCCCAGCGTCTCGCCGGCGGCGATCTGCAGGTCGACACCGTCGACCGCGCGCAGCGGCGGCACCGGCCTGGACAGGAAGGGACGGTGCCGCTCGAAATACTTGCGCAGGCCGCGCGCTTCTATCAGCGCAGGTGCTGCGTCAGTGTTCATACGGTCTGCGCCTGCGGGTTTGCCGGCACTCCATGGGGCGGCTCGAACGGCGTGACACAGGCCGCTGCATGACCCGGGCCAACCGGGCGCAAGGGCGGCACTACCGCGCAGGCAGCCTGGGCCAGCGGGCAGCGCGGCGCAAAACTGCAGCCCGGTGGCATCTGGCCGACCGACGGCACCGTGCCCTCGATCGTGCTGAGCCACTGCGCACCCGCCGCGATGCGCGGCCGCGACGCCAACAGGCCACGCGTATAGGGATGGGCCGGTCGGTCGAAGATATCCAGCACCGCGCCGGTTTCCACCACCCGGCCGGCGTACATCACCGCGACCCGGTCGCTCATCTCGGCGATCACGCCCAGATCGTGCGTGATCAGCAGCACCGACATGCCATTGTCCTGCTGGATCTTGCGCACCAGGTCCAGGATCTGTGCCTGAATCGTCACGTCCAGCGCGGTCGTCGGCTCGTCGGCAATCAGCAGCCGGGGTCGGCCCGCCAGCGCCATGGCGATCATCACGCGCTGGCGCATGCCGCCCGATAGTTCGTGGGGGTAGGCGTCGATCTGGCGCTGGGCGTCCGGCATCTCGACGCGCTGCAGCAGCTTGAGGCCCTCGTTGCGCGCCGCGTCACCGCGCAGATCGGTGTGCCAGCGCAGCACCTCGCCGATCTGCTGGCCGACCCGCATCACCGGGTTCAGCGAGGTCATCGGCTCCTGGAAGATCATCGCGATGTCCTTGCCGCGCAGCGCACGCATCGCGCCGGCCTCGAGCCCGAGCAGATCGACACCCTGCAAACAGATCGTGCCGCTGCGCAACTGCACCGGCGCCGGCAACAGCCCCATGATCGACAGCGCCAGCATGCTCTTGCCCGAACCCGATTCGCCGACCACGCCCAACACCTCGCCGGCTGCGAGGTGCAGGTCGACGCTGGTCAGTATCTCGGGGCCACGCGCGCCCAACCCGGTCGTCAGTTGCTGCACCTGCAGCAGTGCGCTTGTGTTGGATGCCTGGGCGCCAGTCATCGCGTGTTCACCGCCATACGGGGGTCCAGCACATCGCGCAGGCCATCGCCGAGCATGTTCAGACCGAGCACGCTGACCAGAATCGCCATGCCCGGCGCCACCGTGATCCACGGCGCGGCGACGATGAAGTCGCGTCCGTTGGCGATGATGGCGCCGAAGGTCGGTGTCGGTGGCGGCGGGCCGACGCCGATGAAGGACAACACCGCCTCGTTGAGGATCGCCACCGCGAACACATAGGTCACCCGCACCACCAACGGCGCCATCGCATTGGCCAGCACGTGGCGCAGCAGGATGCGGACATGCCCCGCGCCCAGTGCACGCGCCGCCTCGACATATTCCATCTCGCGCACCACCATCACCGAAGCCCGCACGATACGTGCGGTGTGCGGGGTCGCCGCGATGGCCAGTGCGATAACGACATTGGTGACCGAGGCGCCGAGCACCGAGCTGATGGCGATCGCCAGGATGATGGGCGGGAACGCCATGAAGGCATCCATCAATCGCATCACCGGGCCATCGGCGCGCTGGAAATAACCTGCCGTTGCGCCGATGACCGTGCCGGCCACGGCGGTGATCAGCGCCACCAGGAACCCGATCTGCAGCGATACCCGCGCCCCATGCAGGATGCGCGACAGGATGTCGCGCCCGAAGTGGTCGGTACCCAGCCAATGCGCTGCACCGGGCGCGACCATGCGCGCCTTGAAGTTGCCTTTGATCGGGTCGAACGGCGCCACCACGTTGGCCAGCAGCGCCAGCACCACGACGATGCCGACCAGGGCCAGACCCATGCTGAACGAGCGGTTGGCCAGCAGGCGGCGCAGGAAGACAAGGCCGCGGGACGCAGATGCGCCGGTGGCGGCGATCATGGTGGTCGACCCGTTCATAAAGTAAGCGCTGCGCTCATTGCAGCCGCACCCGCGGATCGATGGCGGCATATAGCAGATCCACGACCAGGTTGACGACCAGGTAGATCAGCGCGAGGAACAGCAGCCCGCCCTGGATCACCGGGAAGTCGCGGCTGAGCACCGCGCCGATGATCAGGCGGCCCAGGCCGGGGATCGAGAACACCTGCTCGGTCACGACGGCGCCGCCAAGCAAGGCGCCGACCATGATGCCCATGACCGTCACGATCGGCACCATCGCATTGACCAGGCCGTGGCGCAGCACAACATACGGCTCGGGCAGGCCCTTGGCGCGCGCTGTACGCACGAAGTCCTGACCCAGCACTTCGAGCATGCTGGAGCGCGTCATGCGGGCGACAAAACCCATTTGCACACAGGCCAGCGAAAACGTCGGCAGCGCAATATGGTGCGCCCATTGCAGCGGACTGGTCGTGAACGCCACGTAGTCACCCGCCGGAAAAAGTGGCACCGACACGGCGACCAGCCAGATCAGCACCAGGCCGAGCCAGAACTCCGGAATCGACAAGCCCAGCAGGGCCAGCGTCATCATGCCCTGGTCGGCGGCGCGACCGTGGCGCACGGCCGCCAGCAGGCCAGCGGCCGCGCCAAGCAGCACCGACACCACAAACGCCAGCGCGGTCAGCGACAGCGTCACCGGCAGCCGCTCCAGGATGGCGTCGACCACACTGCGGTTGAGCAGCAGCGAGGTGCCCAGGTCGCCTTGTAGCAGGCGCACATACCACTGGCCCATGCGCACAAAAAAAGGTTGGTCCAGACCCATCTCGCGGCGCACCCGGTCCAGCGCCTCGGCGGTGGCCCCGGCATCGAGGAACATCGACGCCGGGTCACCCGGCACCAGCCACAACAGCCCGAAAGTGAGCAGCGAGACCAGGAACAGGACCGGAATGGACGCCAGCAGGCGGCGCAGTATGAAACGGATCATCGGCGCTGGGGTGCTGCTGCTCGATCCGTTGTGGTCCGCTTATTCCATCCACACGCCCCACATCCGGGTGATGCGGTAGGGCTTGAAGTTCTTGAGCTTGTTCGAGACCACCTGGAACAGGCCGTAGTCGCCGAGGTTGATCGCGATCGCCTGGTCGGCCATGCGGTTCTCGAAGTCGGCGAACAGTTTTTTCTGCACGGCGACATCCATTTCGGCATTGAGCTTCAGGAACAGATCGTCGATGACCGGATCAGCCTTGCGCTGGCCCTGGCCCTTGACCCAGTGCGACATCGCCGACGCCGGACCCTCGTAGGGCTCGATGCCGAAACCGTGGGTCCAGAAGTTCCAGCCCTGGTCGCTCTTGAGGCCGATGCCCGAGATGGTCGGCCAGTCGCCGACCTTGAGTTCGATGTTGACACCGATGGCGGCGACCTGCTGCTGGAACACCGTGGCGGCGTCCACATTGGGCCGGATGTTGTCGATGATGAAGATCAGCTTCTCGCCCTTGTAGCTCGACTTGGCCAGGTTGGCCTTGGCGGCGGCGACGTCCTGCTTGAGCAATGCGCGGCCGCTGTGATAAGGCGATCCGGGGTAGACCCAGCTCTGGTCCATCAGGTACAGGTCGGGATAAGCCGTGCCCAGGATCTCTTCGGCATTGATGGCCTGGGCGATCGCACGGCGGAAGTTGAGATCGGTGCCCGGCCCTTGCGCCATGTTGAATTTCAGGACCTGCACCGCATAGGGCAGCGCCTTCATGACGGTGTAGTTCGGATTTCCCTTGAGCCGCTTGGCGGTCGTATCGTCGCTGGTCTCGTTCACGTGCACCTGTCCGGTCATCGTGGCCGCGTCGCGCGCACCGGCTTCGGGGATGAAGCGGAAGGTCACGGTATCGATGTAGGCGATCTTGGCGCCGGCAAAACCGTCGCGATCCTTGTAGGCCGGGTTCGGAACATACCCATCGAAACGCGCCAGCTTGACATGGCTGTCCGGCTTATATTCGACAAACTTGTAGGGACCGGTGCCGATCGGATCGGCCTTGCCCATTTCCTTGGCCGCCTCTTCGGCCGGCATGATGGCGATCGGTGCGCGCGGGCTCGACAGGTTGCCCAGGAAGGTCGACTGCACCGACTTGAGCTTGATCGTGACCTGGTCGGCGCCGCTGGCGCTGACACTGTCGATCGCACCGATCAGGCTGGCTGACGCGCCGCCCTTGCGGTAACGCTCGATCGACGCCACCACGTCGGCCGGCCCCATGGTCTTGCCGTTGTGGAACTTCACGCCGCTGCGCAGCGTAAAGACATAACTCAGGCCGTCGGGCGATACCGCGACCGACCTGGCCAGATCGGGCACCGGCTTGGCACCCTCGTCGCGCGCATACAAGGTCTCGAACATGTGCAGGTTGACGTGGCGCGACGCCTGTGCCGAGGTCGAATGCGGGTCGAGCGAGGGTGGTGCATTGGTGATAGCGACGACGACATCGCCACCTTTTTTTTGCGCCATCGCCGGAGCGGCGGACCCGATTGCCAGCGCCGTGGCGAGCGCTAGCTGCAGGAATTTCAGTTTCATGGGTAGTTTCTCCTTGGGTTGGCCCGCAGCGCGGGTAGTCTGCCGGTGGCGCTAGACACCACCACGAATAAAAGGGGGACTGCCGTCGATCTGCGTGTCATTGCTGCGGGTCGGCGTAGTCCTGCATCACCACTGCGACGCAATCGCCGCGCTGCACCCGGCCCGGGCCGGACGCCATCCACAACACGCCGGCGGCGCCGTAATACACCTCGACCGGTGCGTGGTCCAGGTCTTCGATGAAATGCAGGAAGCCGGCGCTCTGGCCCTTGTCGACCGAGTCGCCCGCGACATGCCGGGGCTCGAAGATGCCGCCGGTCGGCGCAAAGCTGTAACAGGCAGCATCACGCACCATCATGTGCCGCGTGCCTTTGGCGCCGTCGCGTTGTTTCGTATCCACCTTGCCGGACAACATGCCCAAGTGTTTGAGCATGTTGCGCACGCCGCGCTCGCCGATACGCACACCCTCGACACTGACCCGCCCCCAGCCGCCGATCTCGGTGCCGACCGACAGGATGCCGCGCCGTTCGACCGACGAGGTCAGCGTGGCGCCTTCGTCCACGCCCCAGAACACCACGTTGTAGGGCGCACCGAATGCTGCCGCGGCGTCCATGGTCTTCTTGCGCATGGCTGGGTCGGCCACGTAATGCATGTTGGTGCTGGGCACGCAGTCGGCCGAATGGCCGGCCGTGTGCAGGTCGACCGAGGCGTCGACATGGGGCAGCACCCGGCTGTCAATGAAATGCGCCAGCATCTCGGAGAAAGTGCCCTTGGGGTTGCCCGGGAAGCAGCGGTTCAGGTCGCGCCCATCGATCGGCGACAGCCGGGTTCCATGGAGGGCCGCCGGTATGTTGACCGCCGGAATCAGGATCAGCCGGCCCTGGATCTGCCCGACATCGAGCGTGTGCGCCAGCCGCGATACCGCGATCTGGCCTTCGTATTCGTCGCCGTGCACCCCGCCGGTCAACAGCAAGGTCGGGCCCGAGCCGTTGTTGAACACGTAGATCGGAATCTCCACGACGCCCCAGCCGGAGGTGTTGCGCGACTGCGGCGCCTTCAGATAGGCGGCCTGTCGGCCCGGACGGTCAAAATCGACGTCACACCGAATGCGGCTCGGACTGTCGTCCAAGGTGGGGGATCTGGCGGGCGGTTGCGGGCTCTTGGCTTTGGGCATGGTGTCGAAGTCAGGTTGGCGCGACAAATTCAGAATAGCATAATTTATAAATGTATACAATCTGCAAATGGCGAACGATCGCATGAACGCGCTGCATCTGGTGGACCCGGCCTTGCCGGCATCGCCGCAATCCTTCCTCAAATTGCAGCCGCGCACGCTGGTGCACCAGGTCATCGATGCGCTGGTGGCCGGCGCGTCGGAAGGCCTTATATTGCCGGGCGACCGCATCGTCGAAGCCGATCTCGCGCAACAACTCGGCGTGAGCCGCGTGCCGGTACGCGAGGCGTTGCGCGTGTTGGAGAGCCAGGGCATCGTCATCAACGAACCCTACAAGGGCATCCGGCTGACGCCGGTCTCGCCGCAACGTATCGACCAGCTGATCGAGGTGCGGGTGGCACTGGAGACCACCGCCGCCAAGCGGGCGATCCGGCTCAAGCTCAACGACGGTCCCCATCTGCAGGAGCTCGAAACTATCGTGCTCGACATGCAGGCCATGGCAGCGCGCAACGACGTGTTCGGCTTCGCATCTGCCGACACCAATTTCCACCGCACCTTGTGCAGCTTTGCCGGCAACACGGTGCTGAGCGACATGTGGGAGATGCTGGCGCGCCAGATGACCATCATCTTCGGGCTTTCCGCGCTCGGAAAACCGATGCCGGCCATCGTCGAGGAACACCGCGAGCTGATCCGGGTGTTCCGCTCCGGCAAGATCGCCGACATGGCCCGCGCGATAAACGAGCACATCGACGTCGAAATCCACAAGGTCAACCTGGAAAAAATCATTGCCGAGCGCCGCGCCGACGCCGCGCGCAAGACCAACCCACCATGAGTCTGCCCGCCATGCCGCCCACCGCCACCAGCCACGCCACCAGCCACACCACCTGCTTGCCACCGGTGCGTATCCGCGCCATCACCAGCGTCGCGCTGACCGGCGACAGTCCCAAAGGCGGCTGGTCGGCCGAGATCAAGCCCGAGGACTCGATCCATGCGCTGGTGGCGGTGCACACCGACGCCGGCATCACCGGCTTTGGCAGTGTGTTCACCGATGGGCGGCTGGTGCAGGCGGCGCTGAAAGTGTTGGAGCCGCTGTTCCTGGGCGAAAACGCGCTCGAACCCGAGCGCGTCGCCGAGAAGCTGCACCAGAACAGCTTCTGGATGGGCCGCGGCGGCAGCTTGACGCACACCATCAGCGGCATCGACATTGCCTTGTGGGACATCCTGGGCAAGGCCACCGGCATGCCGGTGGCGCGCTTGCTCGGCGGTTGTTACCGCCAGCGCGTGCAACCCTATTGTTCGCTGCTGATGGAGCAGCCCAAGCAGATGTTCGACGTGCTCACCGGCTACCGCAAACTGGGCTTCAGGGCCTTCAAGATCGGCTGGGGCCCGTTCGGCCGCGCCATGGACCACCGACTCGACGCCGCGATCGTGCGCGCCGCGCGCGACGCGGTCGGCGCGGACGCCAAACTGTTCGTCGACGCCGGAGCCAGCGATGCACATTGGCCGCATGGCCTCAAATGGGCGATGCGCACCGCCGACATGCTGGCCGAGCACGAGGTCGGCTGGTTCGAGGAAGCGCTCAAGCCCGACGCGATCGACGACTTTTGTCACCTGCGCCGTGTCAGCCCGGTACCGATCGCCGGCGGCGAGGTGTTGACGCGGCGCCAGAGTTTCCTGCCCTGGCTGGTGCGCGGCGCCTTCGACATCGTGCAGCCCGATGTCACCAAGGTCGGCGGCATCGGTGAACAACGCCGCATCGCGTGGATGGCGCACGACTTCGGCGTCAAATATATCGGCCACGGCTGGAACACGGCACTGGGCCTGGCGGCCGACCTGCAGTTGGCCAGCGCCTTTCCCGATACCGACCTGGTCGAATACATTGGCGGCAGCCCCTATGTCGACGGCATCCTGCGCGAGCCGTTTGCACTCGACGCCGAGGGCTACCTGCAGATTCCCGAATTGCCCGGCCTGGGCGTCGAACTCGACCCGGACAAGGTGGCGCGTTACACCGACAACGCATCGCCGCTGTTCCATGGCTGAAGACCCGTTGATCCAGCCACCGGGTGCACCCGCCGCCTACCCGCAACAAGCCCGCTTCGACTTCCGCGATCGCGTCGTGCTGATCACCGGCGCGGCCAGCGGCATCGGTCGTGCCACGGCCGAGATGTTCTTCCACAGTGGCGCCAGCGTCGTGCTGGGTGACATCCGCGCCGACGCCGCCGCAGACGTGGCGCGCGCACTCGATCCGCGCAGCGCCCGCACACTGGCCTTGGCCTACGACGCCGCCGTGGCCACCGACGCCCAGGCACTGGTCGACGCCTGCGTGACGCGCTTCGGCCGGCTCGACTACCTGGTTCCGGCCGCTGCGATCTACGAAGACCAAACGCTGCAGGACATGGCCCATTCCCAATGGGAACGTACGATGGCCATCAACCTGAACGCCGTGTTCTACCTGGTGCGCAGCGCCATCGCACCGATGGCGGACGGGGGCGCGATCGTGCTGCTGGCATCGACGGCTGGCCATACCGGCGGCAGCGTCGAACATGGACATTACGGCGCGACCAAAGGCGCGCTGGTGTCGCTCACCCGCACGCTGGCGCGCGAGCTCGGTCCGCGTTTGCGTGTCAATGCGGTGTCGCCGGGCGTGATCGACTCGCCGATGGTGGCGCGCAAACTCGCTGGCAGCGCCGACGAGATCGTGCGCAACACGCCGCTGGGACGGCTCGGCCGGCCCGACGAGGTGGCCAGCCTGATCGCATTCTTGTGCAGCGACGCAGCCAGCTTCATCACCGGCGAAGCCGTGCTGGTGACCGGCGGCTTGTTCATGGGGGGTTGAGGGGCACGTTGGCAACAGATAGGCCATTGCCTGCAAGCCCGGGCACCGCAGAAGGACACAGTGCCATGACCAATCCGTTTTCACTTCAGGGCCGGATCGCGCTCGTCACCGGCGCGTCGCGTGGGCTGGGCCAGGGCATGGCGCTGGGCCTGGCACAGGCCGGTGCGCACGTCGTTCTCAATGGCCGCAACCAGGACCGGCTGAACGTGGTCAAGAGCGAGATCGAGGCCGCCGGCGGACACGCCAGCGTCGCGGCCTTCGATGTCTGCCAGCGCGCCGATGGCGACGCGGCGATCGACGCCATCGTGCAGCGCTACGGCCAACTCGACATCCTGATCAACAACGCCGCCTTCGGCGTGCCGCGCGACTTCTTCGACATCAGCGACGCAGACTGGCGCACCTCGCTCGACGTCGCGCTCGATGCCTGTTTCCGGCTCTCGCGCAAGGCTGCTGTCGGCATGGTGGCCCGTGGCTGGGGCCGCATCGTGATGATTTCTTCCGTCAACGCACGTATCAGCCGCGGCACCAACACCGCCTACATCACGGCCAAGGCCGGCCTGGAGGGGCTGACGCGCGGCATGGCGGTCGAACTCGCGGCCAAGGGGGTGACGGTCAACGCCATCGCACCCGGCTACATGGCAACCGACATCAACGAGGCGTTCCGCTCCGATCCGGCGCGTTACGAGTGGATCCGCAAGCGCACGCCGATGCAACGCTGGGGCACGCCACGCGACCTGGCCGGCGCAGCGGTGTTTCTGTCCAGCGATGCCTCGGCCTTCATCACCGGCCAGACACTGGTGGCCGATGGCGGCATGACGATCGCGATCTGAATCGCATGCCGGGCCTTCAGGGCTTGGGCACGTGGATGCGGCTGATCATCAGCGATCCCGACAGCGCAAACAGCAATACCAGCGGATGCAGCGCCAGGCCGCCTAGCAGCACTTGCCCGAACCAGAGTTCCTGGCGTATGGCCCCGGACCAGGCGGCGTACGCCATCAGGCCCACCAGGATGATGGAGGTGGGTATGGGCGTACCTTCGAAATACTTCACCTTGTCTGAACCCTCGGACAACGTCTCCGCGGTGACGTTGTAGCGGGCCAGGCGCGACACGCCGCAGGCCACAAAATAGGCCAGCACGATGCGGTCGTAAAAGCCTTGCATGCCGCAGGCATAGGCCAGCACCGCCGGCGCCACGCCAAAGGAGATCACGTCAGCGAGGGAGTCGAGCTCCCGCCCCAGGCTGGACGACTTCTGCCGCCAGCGCGCTATGCGCCCGTCCAGCACGTCGAATACCAGCGCGGCCAGCACCAGGGCACAGGCAAAGTAAATATGCCGCACTGCGCCGGTTTCGAGGAAGGTCATCGCGGAAAACAGGGCGCCGGTGCCGCAGACCGCGTTACCCAGCGTAAACCAGTCCGCCAGATGGAACTCGCGGATCATGGAGAAGGGTTTGCGCGGGGGATCTGTGGTCATGGCCGAACTGTAAGCACGGGACGGACCATGTATCGTCGGCCGAGCCGCCGTGAAGCTGTAGGAAGCTAGCCCTTCCAGAAAAAAAATGGGCGCCTGGTAAAAAAAGGGCGCTTGGTGACAAAGAGGCGGCAAGCTTGCCGCCCGCCTTGTATCCGTGCGCTGGCCATAGACTGCATGCATGAACACGCCCATACAGCCAGCAGGCCCCCGCAACGGTGACCACCCCGCCACCTACCCGCGCCGCATCCTGCTGGCGGTCTGCGGTCTGAGCCCGCAAATCGTCACCGAAACCCTGTACGCATTGGCGTCGGCGCCCGATCTGCCTTTTGTGCCAACCGAAGTTCACCTGATCACCACCCGAGAAGGCGCGCAGCGCGCCGAGCTTTCGCTGCTCAGCGACGACCTGGGCTGGTTCCACAAGCTCTGTGAGGACTACCGGCTGCCCAACATCGGCTTCAGCCGCCAGAACATCCACATCATGCGAGATGCGCACGAACGCGGCATGGACGATATTCGCAGCATCGATGACAACCGTGCCGCAGCAGACTTCATCACCGCCCGGGTGCGCGAGTTCAGCGCCGACCCCACCTGTGCCCTGCACATATCCATTGCCGGCGGGCGCAAGACCATGGGCTTCTACCTGGGCTATGCGTTGTCGCTGTACGGCCGGCCGCAAGACCGGCTGAGCCATGTGCTGGTCAGCGAACCGTTCGAGAACAGCATCGAATTCTTCTACCCCACGCCCTACAGCCGGGTGCTGCAAACGCGCGACGGCAAGCTCGCCGACACCGCCATGGCAGAGGTCACGCTGGCCGAAATCCCCTTTGTCAGCCTGCGCCACGGCCTGCCCCAGGCCTTGCTGTCGGGCCATGCCAGCTTCAGCGAGACGGTGCTGGCAGCACAGGCTGCACTTGCGCCACCGGAATTGGTGATCGACATGGCGAACCGCCGCATCCGGGCCAGCGGACGGGCGATCAATCTGCCACCGGCGGAACTGGCCCTGCTGGCGGTCTTTGCGCGCGCCGCCGCCCAGGGCGCAAACGCACTGCCCGCGCCGAGCAAAGGTGTTCCCGACGCCGCCTGGGCACAGCGCTTCCTGCGCGAATACCGCGCCATCACCGGCACGATGGCCGATTCGGACGCCACCGAACGCGCGCTGCGCCAGGGCATGGACGGCGAGTACTTTTCGGTCCGCAAGTCCAAGCTGGAGAAGCGGTTGAAGACCGCTCTGGGCCCAGCTGCTGGCGCATACCGCATCGACGGTGGCAACCAAAGGCCGGGTAAATACCGCCTGACCCTGGCGCCTGATGCGATAAGGTTCGTGGGCAACGTGGCGTCCCGGGAGGAAATACGATGACCATGCAGACCTTGACCTACCAGGTCAGTTTCACAACGCCCGCCTTTTTGGGCAATGCTGAGCAGCAGGCGCAGTGGCGGACCCCGCCGTTCAAGGCATTGCTGCGGCAGTGGTGGCGTGTGGTTAAGGCGCCGCAGCTTGCGCGCCCATTCAATGTTGACAACCTACGAGCTGCCGAAAATTTACTGTTCGGGGCAGCGTCAGATGACGGCAAGGAGAAGTCGCACCGGTCACTGGTGCGTCTGCGACTGACCACGGCCAACATTGGAGGAAATGGTTGGGAAAATGGTGCACTGAAGCAGTGGCCTGCTGGTGGTCAAACTGTATTTCATAGTGAGGTAGGCGAACAAGGCCGACAAGTCGGTGCGGAGCTATATCTAGGGTACGGTCCTCTTGGCTTTCGGGCTGGACAAACCGCTTTGAACGCGATTCAAGGTAGTGACCGCTTTCGCACGGCTATTGATACAAGGTCCACGGCTCAACTTCGTCTGATGTTTCCGGTGACGCAACAGGCTGATTTGACCACCGCCCTGCAGCTCGCAGCTTGGTTCGGCGCATTGGGATCTCGATCACGAAACGGCTGGGGTGCCATTAGCTTGGTGCCGGAAGGCAACATGTCGCCCGCACTCATGCCACTTACACGCCAAAGTTTCGAACAACTGCAAGTTACTCGGTCACTGCGCAGTTGTCTCGAAAATGATTGGCCCCATGCCATAGGCAGCGACCATACTGGCCCGCTCGTCTGGAAAACCCGAATAGCTGGAGACTGGCGGCAAGTGATGCGGGAACTGGCCCGCATCAAGATCGCATTTCGCACGCAAGGCGCCTTATCCCTGGACGGTGTCCGGGATGGCACTTTTTCCAAGCGTCATTTGTTGGCCTACCCCGTGACCCATCATTCCGTTGCAGGGTCCGAATGGGGCGGTCAGGGTCGCCTGGCAAACCAAATTCGATTCAAACTCCTGCGCGAAGGAAACCAGCTTGTCGGGGTCGTTGTGCATTTACCCTGTCGTCTGCCAACAGCGATGGCTGCCGCCCTTTCACCGCAGATTCGAAACAGCCTCGACGCGCTCCAACTCCAAGTCTGGCAAGACGTTCATGCCATCCTTGACAAACATGCCGAAAGGCTTGCATAGCCATGAATCTCTGGAAAAAGAAACTTGCCGCCTGGCTGCACGACCCGGCCGAAAAGGCCTTGGTGCTGATGCGCGACGTGGACAACAAAGGCCAGCGCATCGGGCACGAAAATGGTTCCGTGGCAGATCTGCGCCATGCGCTGGACATCAGCAAGGCAGACTTTGACCCTCTGGCCGACCACTATGCCGCCGCCGCTGACCGCCCCAATTGGCCGTGCGAAGACGGCAAACCACGTCCCGCCTGGGCCAATGTTCGATTCGTCGAAGCTCCCGTGTTGATCCACCCGCTATCGGGCGAGGAGGTGTTACTGGGCAAACTCACGGAAATCGCAGGCCCGCACATCCGCAATGTCAGCCTGGATCATTTTCAGAACTTGATAGAACGAGACGAAGCCGGTGCGCCCGACCATCGCTTGACGCAACTTGCTTTTTGGCGCTTTGGACCAGAGCCTCAATTGGTGTCCCCTGAACTGGGCGAACTATGGCGATTGCTGCCAGCCGACACCCGCGTGCCAGACCATACGATCTGGTCGCATCTGGACATCGTGTCTGCGCTCGCCGGGGCAATGACCGACGACCAACCCGCTTTACTCACCATGAGCTTCGGCCCGGTGCAGGGGTTTATCGCCCAGGCACGATCGACCTCTGATTTGTGGGCAGGCTCGCATCTGTTGTCATCGTTGGTATGGGAGGGGTTAAGAGTCATTTGCGAGAAATTGGGGCCAGACGCTGTGTTGTTTCCCCATTTGCGTGGTGTGGCGGCGGTGGATCGCTGGCTGCTGAAAACTGTGCCGACGCACCGGCGTACCCTGTGGAAGCAGCGGTTTGAAGACATGAACGCCGAGTGGCTCAAATCTGCCACCGACGCCAACCCGCTGTTCGCGGCGACGCTACCCAACAAGTTCATGGCCATCGTCCCGGCTGGCCGCGCCAAACTGCTCGCCAAAGAAGTGACCGATGCCGTTCGCGCGACCGCCATGACATGGGCCTTAGAGGCAGGCAGAAAAGTTTTCAAAAAAGCCGACAGCGACACCAGCGACGGTGCGCATTGGCGCAAGCAGATTGCAGAGCAATTAGACGGATTCCCTGAAGTGCACTGGTCGGCTGCCGCCTGGCCGATGGAAAAAGACGAAAACGGCTTTCCCGTATCGGAAGGATTGGAACTGGCGCTGGCGACCCACTACCCAGCGGACGACCCGGCACCCGGCTTCTTTGCTGATCCGCTGTGGAAGCTGGTTGGCGGCGCAGAGGCTGTCTCTTATACACATCTGACGCTGCCGACGAATAGAGAGGTGTAGAT
>ENA-ORBV01009579-ORBV01009579.1-microbial-mat-metagenome-genome-assembly--contig:-NODE-9579-length-15826-cov-4.491841_pt1 | contig 15826 bp, 10 predicted proteins | sample MGYA00237777_ERZ505514 | MGnify/ENA primary metagenome ERZ505514 (study PRJEB26160, sample SAMN06269048) | microbial mat metagenome | isolation source: Oligotrophic lake microbial mat | place... | reverse complement strand
ATTCCACGACTCCAGCCAGGACGGCGAACGTCAGACGCTGATCGCCGGCCTCGCGCACGACATCCTGGCCGCGCGTGGTGGTGTGAACGCGCCCTTGTCACCCGCGTGGGAACCCCGCGGTGGCCACACACCGGCACCGCACCCAGGACGTTGGCACAACGTGCCGGTGTGGGTGGTGCCAGCCGTTCTGGGAGTGCTCAGCCTGCTGTGGTGGCTGGCGGCTACGCTGTGGACCAGCGCCACGCTCGCGCGTTTCGCCAGCGATTTTCCGGTGCGCTGATGTTCGACCGACTGAGGGCTTGGTGGACATGGGGGCAGGATCCACGGCAGCCGTTGCCGGCAGAGACCGCCCGCCGCCTGGAGCAGCTTGATCAACAGTGGCACGCGGTGATCGCCGTGGCACGTGCACACCTGCGTCATCGCCTGGCGGTTTCCGTGCCCTGGTACTTGGTGGTGGGGCCCACTGGCGCGGGCAAAAGCACCCTGCTCGCCAATGCCGGATTGGGACTGGATGCTGTCAGCAGCAACGCCGCCGAAGCGGTTACGGCAGCGGATGGCGTGACCTTCTGGTTCAATGAACAGGCGGTCTTCATCGAAGTCGCCGGTCGTCACTTCAGCGATCCCACTGCGCATCGCGAATGGCAGGCATTGCTGTGGCTGATCCGACGCGCACATGGTCACTTGCCATTGTCCGGTGTCATCATCGTCAAACCGCTGGCAGAACAGTTACGCCGTACGCCAACCGAGGCCGCGATAGACGCTAAACTAACGCGTGATCGTCTTCATGCCGTCGCTGATATCACCGGCACGGTGGTGCCGACCTACGTGGTCATCACCAAGGCCGACCTGCTGGGTGGCTTTAAAGAATTCTTCGCCAGCAGCGAGCGTACCGACAGCGAACACGTGCTGGGCATGACCATGGCCTGGCCACCGGACCGGGATCCGGTGCAGGGCATCACGGTCGAATATGAACGTCTGCTCGACAGCGTGCGTGACCACCGGATCACGGCACTCGGGGCAACCACCAATGAATCCGCCCAGCGCAAGCTGATACAATTTCCTGGGCAAATGCGCGCCGCTTTGCCCTTCCTCACCGATTACCTGGCGATCGTGGCGCGTCCGCGGCAGGAAGCACAGCCGACCCTGCGTGGACTGTACCTGACCAGCATTCTTCCCGCGCCACGTCAACCGCTGCCCGTGGTTCCGCCCGGTGGCGAGGAGTTGGAATATCCAAAAAGCATCACCTTCGACGTGCCGACGAAGGCCGCTCCAGGTACCGTGCGCATGCCCACGGAACCGGCACCGGCCCCGGTGGTCGACAACCGCCCCATCACGCGCTTCGTCCCAGCGCTCTTCTCCCGCATCCTGCTGCCAGATGCCGCGCTGGTCACCCTGACTCCGCAAGCCAAACGACACTGGCACGTGCTGCGTATGTCTTGCCTGGGCGTTGTCCCCGTGCTGTTGCTGGTGGTGATCCTGTGGACGGGGTGGTCGGCATGGCGCGGCGTGCGTCTGGTGGACGACCTGCGTCAACCGTATGTCGCATTGAGCAGCAACACGACTGACATGACCGCTCAATTACTAGCGCTCGACCAACTCGGCAGAGCGCTTGGCGCTGCCCTTGAGCACCACGGGAAAGATCTGGGACAAACCGGTATTTCTGTAGCACAACGCTATGTCGGCACGTTGCGGCCCCTGCTGTTGAATAGCTGCCTGGTTGGGGTTCGCGAAGAGTTGGCGGCCTTGCGCCAGCCCACGGCGTCACAACAAGCGACTAAAAACGGCACCGCTGATCTGTTACGCGCCTACCAGATGCTCGGCGGCATGGTGGAACCACAAAATGCCCTGATCGTGCGCGCGCTGCTCAATGAAAGACGCTGGTTCCGCGCGGTCGATCCAGCCGGTGGCGGCACGTGCGAATTCCGCATCGAGGCGCTCGCACGTCAGCAGCTCGACCTCTGTGTCGAAACCCTGCTGCCAGCGGGGTTGTTGCGCATCGACATCGATCGCCCGTTGGTCACCGCGCTGCATCAGGAATTGGGCGACCGACTGCTTGTCGATCAAGCGTATGAGGAACTGCTGCAGAGACTGACGCCGAAATTCGCGGTGGTCGCGCCGGAATCGCTGCTGAGCGAACCACAGCACAATGCCCTTGGCGCTGCCACCAACGTCAGCCTGCTTTACAGTCAGGAAGCCTGGGATGCGACCGTGGCACGGGCGATTGATGATCAGGCCGATACCTTGGTCGATAGCTTAGCGGAACTAAATCTGCCGCACGACCGGGCCACCATCATCGGCCGGTTACGTCAACGTTTCGTCGATGACCATCAGCAACGCTGGCTGGCGGTCATCGCCAGCATGCGCGCGGCGCATGTTCGCGATTCGCGCGATACCGCGGCCCAGATCGAACGTCTCTGTGGCGAGGATTCACCAGTACCGCGTTTCATCACCAGCACCCTCGCCCACTTGGCGCTGACGGTCGCCGATACGACCACGCGGGGGAAAACCGACAGCACCTGGGTCAGGCCGTGCCTGCAGGCCATCGGTTCGCTGCGTAGTGATGTGCTTGATTACCAGCAAGCGATGACGCTTGCCAAACGCACCATTGATGTCGACCGCCTGCGGGTGTTGATCGGACGCTTCAATGCGGTGTCAGCGCGTATCGGTGGTCATATCGCCCACGTTGAACCACCCACCACGCGCACCGCCATCCAGACCGGCTTTGACACGCTCCTGCGAAGCCTGGTGGCAGACCTCGACCGCACCTACGCCGACGATTTGGATCGGATGTGGTCAGAGCAGATCTACCAGACTTTCGCCGCTCATCTGGCCTCACGTTTCCCCTTCACGCGCGATGCGAGTGAAGACGTACCGATGATCGAATTTGAATCCTTCTTTCAGCCGAACGGAACCCTGTGGTCGGTCTTGACGCAGCTTGAGACCATGCGCGATATTTCGGTCCTCGGCCGTCCGGCGGTGACCCTGAGCAACGATTACCATCGAGTGCTGCGCACGGCTCAGTCCATCCGCTCGCTGTTCTTCGCGGGATCATCGACGGCGCTGAACCTTCGCTTCAACTACCGTATGCAGCAGCGTGAACACGTGCGCGATCTGCGGGTCCAATTCGGCGCCAGCACCAACACGCTGTATGAACGCCCGGATGCGCGCTACTTGGCGGAGATCGTCCACGGTAGTCCGTACGGCGCTCGTATCTCGCTTCAGACGGTGAACGGCGAATGGAAACACCACGAGCAGGCTGGCGACTGGGGCTTCGTACGTCTGCTGCGTGCTGGCCAGCCCAAGCTTGGCGCTGGCGGCGACCATGTCTGTACCTGGGAGCACGAGGTTCAAATCGCTGGTAAAGCCCAGGGCGTCAAAGCGACCCTGATCTTGGAAGCCGGCGGCATGGCGGAGGCCGTGAGCGGCGACCTGCTATCCGGCCTGATGCTGCCGCGGCGGATCGTGAAGCTCGACGCCAGCCGCTGATGAAACACATCCGAGCGCTGCCCACCTCGCGATGGCAGCGCAGGACAACGGTGTTACGACACCGGTGTTCACCCTCTCTGGAGCACCCATGGCCAAAGCCTTCTCGACGCTCGAAAAGAACATCCTCAAGGCCAAAGGCCTGAGCGACGCGCAACTCAAGGCACTGGCCAAAGCCGGCATCGCCGCACGCGCGGACTTCGCCACGGTTGGTGATGCGGCGACGTTGGCGCAATTGGTGCCAAAACTGTCTAACGACGTCGCCGCCACGGTGATCTCGTGGGCTCTCGGCACCAGTGCGCCAGCAAGCGGTGGCGGTTCAGTGACCATCGAGTCCGCCGACGCCGTGTACTGCGTACACTGCAAAACCAAACAGCCAAAAGATTACAAGAGCGGCGACCTCTGCGTGTCGTGCGGCAAACAGGCGGAACCGATCCTGTCGTGCTACTGGTGCTCAGCGAGCGGCCCAGGGAAGTTCTGCCGTCAATGTGGCGCAGAGTTCGTCGCCACCGCGGAACTCGACCTCGCCATCCTGCTGAAGCGTGAAGGCCTGCCGAAAGATGAGGTGCCGAAGAAATTGAAGGGCATGAACGCGAGCGAGAAAGACGTGCTGTGGGGCCGCATCCGCAAGACTCGCGGATAAACCATGCGCGCCATCTGTGAGGCCTGTACCCAACCACAACCGACTGGGTGGCAGGCCGGCGATCTGTGTAGCCACTGTGGCCAAGCCGTGCGCCGCGAGGTGCGCTGTTTCTGGTGCGCCAAGTGGACGCCGGCGGCGAAGTACTGCCGTTCTTGCGGCGCTGAATGTGTCGATGAGCGCCAGTACGGCGCCGCCCGTATGCTCAAGGATGCCGGCACCGACCGCTTCACCGTGCCGAAGATGCTGCGCGAACTTGATCCCGACCAGATCGAGAACTTCACCCGCATCTATCAGCGCCAAGCCGCGATGGTCGCGCGGCACGTTGACGATCTGCGCCTGCTCGAATGTCACCTCTACCACCACCATTGGAGCGGAGCGCTGGAGGATCAGCTCATTCCGCATCTGCCGTGGAATGATCAGGCGCTGACCGCCGCCACACCCGCGTCACTCCCGACCGGCGATGACTTGATCGTCGCGACGGCACTGCACACCACCTCACCGCTACCGCTCATCCGCGATCTGGCGCTGCTGGTGCGACTGCACCTGCATGACTGGGACACCGCGCGGGACGTGCGCTCGCTGCTACATCACGCCGATGCACTGGTGCGCGACGAGGCCGCCCTGCTGCTGGCGAGTTGGGAGGTGCGCTGCGCGTGCGGGCCCGGCAACGATGAACGTGGCTTGGCCGAGGTACTGAAAGCATCCCCGTTGAAAGCCGAGGCCGCCGTGCGTCTGGCGGCGATGTCACGCACGCCGACGGACCTGCCGCCAGAGGTCCAGGCCTCCAGCGATCCAGAAGTCCGTTTCCATGCGGCGCTCATCACTGGTGAACAACACCGCTTGGTCGCGGCGTTGGCGGAAAGTGACCTGCACGCCATCGCTGCCGGCCGTGCGCTGATCCGTGAAGGCCACACCGCCCCACTCGAACACCTGCTGCGTGACGGTTCAGCAGAGATCAAGGCGGAGCTGATCGCCGCCCTCGCCTCCGCGCGCAAACCGGCACCGGCGCTGAATGTGGTGCTGATTGATATCGCCGAACACACCAACGACGAGCGCCTGCGTGAACGTGCCGCACGCGTGGTCTGCCACGCCCTGCCTCCGGGTGCCGCCCTGCGCTTGGCGCGCATCGCCGACGACCGCGGCATCATCCAAGCGCTGCTCCAAATCGCCAAGCTGACGGGCGATGACCTAGTCGACTTGCTTGCTTACCTGATCGACGAACGCCGCTTCCGCATGAGCCAGTTCGGCATGAGCGATGTGACGAAGGACGGCCGTCTGCCGGCCGCGTTCGTGCCCAGGCATTTCGCCCGCGCCGACCACAACACACGCAAAGAGCTCTGCCGGTTGGCGGAAGAACAGCTCACACAACACACCGCCGAAGAACTGCAAGGTTTCCTTTACCACGTGGTCTATGGCGATCACCCAGGCGACCTGCGCGCCACTGCCTGGAGCTGCCTGTACCGCCACTACCGCCGCGATGATCCACGCGCTGAAGGCATCCTGAAACTGGAGCCAATTTCCATCACCCGGGTGTTCAACTCCGTCGCCGCGTTCATCCCACGTCTAACCGCGGTGCTGAGCGATCATGCAACGCTGAAAGAAGTGCTGCTCTACGACCACCTCGCCCGCCTGCTCGGTTACCACGATGACGCGGTGGTACCGGCATTGCTCGCCGAAGAAGGCGACACCCATGCGCTGGTGCGCGCTCTGCTGACCGTGTTCGAAACAGCGGATTATTACGCCTTTCTACGCACCGGCGCGGGCAAGTTACTGGGCGCCATCGGCAACCACCCACGCTGGCGCGACGAGGTGCTCACGCGCCTGGGCGCACGTCTGACGGGTGAGAATTTCGACTTCGTGCAATGCGCGAAGCGTGCCATCGCGACCATCACCGGTGGACCGATGCCGCCGTGAGCGGCATCACGATCGCGGCTGCACCGGTCCTGATGATTGCGGCTTCATCAGGTACCGTGACAGGACGATACCGATCACCGCCGTAGCCAGCCCACCGAACAGGTCCCACACGTAGTGCTGCTTGGTGGTGAGGATGGTCAGCAGGAACGGAATAAGCGCGAGGCGGATCGGCCAACGCCAACGCGGATGTTCCTGCGCCAAAGCCCAGCAGCCGATCACCGGTGCGGTGATGTGGCCGGAGGGGAAACAATTGGCCGGCGTATCGATGGTGGTGAGCCAACGGTACCAGACATCGTAGAAGGCGTTGCCCTCCGGCAGCGGCGGACGTTGGATGACCGTCGGCCACAGGGCGAAAATGGTGTAGTTGATCAACACGCTGATGGTCAGCGCCACCAGCGAGCGTTTGAACCGCTGGTCATCACGGATCAGTGCCGGCAGGTACATGCCACCGATGAGCGCGAAGTACGGCACCACCGTCCAACTCCAGAACGGGATCACCTCGTCGAGTCGCGTGACGGGCAACAGCACCGGGGTGAAAAGGTGGTAACGGTTGGTCGCCTGGTAGATGGTGTAGAGCGCGCTGGTCCAGCCGACCACGATGGCGAAGCGGATGAGGATGCGTTTGGTATCCGGGCTCATGCACGCACCACCAGCACCGCGCAGGAACCAATGAGCGCGGCCACACACTGCCACCACCAGCGGCGCTCACCCGTCGGCAGCGCACGGCGATCCGGCAGGATGGCCCACAAAAGCAACAACCCGATCAGCACCCCGACCGCCAGCGCCAGCGTCGGCATCAACGCCGTCTGACCGATGACCCACGCGGTCGGCACCAAGACGATTGCGACCGACAGCAGCCACGTGACCACTACGACCACGAACCAATGGCGTTCGGGGCGACGGTGGACCTCGCACAGCAGCCCGATGCCCGCCAAGTGGATGGCATAGGCACCAGCGGCTGCCAGCACCCAGCGTGGATCGCCGTAGTGACGCGTATCCACCAGCAGCCACACCAGTCCGGGCAATGCGATGGTCAATGGGATCAGCGCGCGGTGTTCACGCTCGCCGTCACGTGGCGGGAACAATGCGGTGTAAAGCACGAACAACACCGTCGGTGCGAGCAACCACAACCAGCCGCCCGCCGACCACGACACGAATCCAAGCACCGCACACGCCAGCACCGCCGCATCGTCGAGCGTGGTGTGGCGACGCCACCACCACACACCCAGCGCGAGACCCGTCATCACCACCGTGCTCTCGATCAGTTCAGGGAGCGGCAGGCCATAACATTCGTCGATCAGCAGCAGGCCGGCGATGGGGATGAAGAGGTTGTCGAACCCCTCCCACGCCAACGCCTCCACCAGCATCAGCAGCAACGCCATGTTGATGGCGATCAGCAACGAATCGGCCCGACCGATGGGCGTCGCCAGCAGCAACGGAACATGCACGACCATGAAGGTCGCGGCGGCGAAACCGAGGGACCCCTCCCACGATTTCCGCCCACCCGCCGTGGTGTAATGCATGCGCCCGTACCACGTCCCCACCAGCGCCGCCACGGCATCGGACACCGCCAGCACCAAGATCGGCAGGCTGAAGCGGATCCAGTCGCCAGGCATCAGGCTCCACGCCACCGCGGCGGCGATGGGAAAACAGAACTCGCCCCACGACAGCCGGTCAACGTCATGCAGCGATCCGCCAACACTCGCGCGTAGACGTGGCAACCAACGCACGCCAGCAAGGGCGACCACCGCCATGCCCGCCAGCACCCACACCGGCCAACGCTCGGTGAACAACCACGGAAACGCTGCGACAATCAGGCCAAGCTGGACATGGACCGATTTGCGCGCGATCTCGCCGTTCACCAGGTTCAGCCGCCGCAGTGTTGCGGCGATACCGACCGCCACGGCCAGCAGGACCGCCACCAGCGCGATACCGATGAACGGATCCGGCGGCAGGGTCACCGTAGCTCCTCAACCACCACCGCGCTGTAGAAGAACGCCTTGTCTGCCGCCAGCAGGTCACGGCCCAGTTGCTCATGGGCGATCAGGCGCTCCGCCAGTTCCGGCGGACGGCTTCGTGGCACCAGCATGTTCCAATAAAGCAGCCGTCCGCCTGGGCGACCGGCGCGCACCATGCGTTCGAGTGCAGCACGGTAGGTGTCGGGCCCCATGTATTCGAAGATGTCACTGAGGTTGAAGCGGTCGACGCTTGCCGGGCCAAGCTGATCGAGCGCGTCCTCCACCGTGCCAAGTTTCCAACTGAAGCGCTCAAGGCGGTCACGGATGGTGGCGAAGTGTTCCGGCCGCAGGGCCAGAGGCAGCGCTTCGCGATGGGTGCCGCACATGATCCAGTGCAGGTAGGGATTCTCTGCCGGCGCCAGTTCGGTGATCGCATGGGTCGCGCGTGCGCGGATGCGGTCCGCGACCGAGCCTTGAACGTAGCGGAAGAATGCCGGATCGCGGCCCTTCTTGCCCATGACGAAACGCGAGAAGAAGATCGCGAACAACAACCGCCAACGCCAGGTGTTCCAGATCTCGGCATGAAAGGCGAGCCGACCCGCACGATCACGCGGCTGCAACAAGGCTTCGATCCGTTTACGGTTATGCACCAGGGGCAGGATGCGATTGCGGAAGGTGGCGAAGTAACGTTCAAACTTTCCGGCGGTGCCGATGCCGGCGGCGATGTCCGCGGGGTGCGCATCCCAGAACCGTTGCGCGTCATCCGACAACAACGATCGGCAACGCTGGTAGAGCGCTGGGCGATCATCACCAGGACGGCTGCCGATCAGGCGCAGCAGTCCCGCATGATCGAGTGTGCGGTAGGCCGCCACGCGTAGTTCGACGCAAGCGAGTTGCGCCGGATTAAGATCCACGGCGATGACCCGCGCCGGATCACGCGTCAGCATCGCTAGGCAGTTGTCACCGGCGGAGGCGATGCCGACGCAGGTGTCGCCCGGCCTGATCGCCAGACCATCAAGCAGCACATCTGCGTCTTCCCAGCACTGGGCATAACGAATGGCGGAGAAATCAGCGTGTTTGGCGACCTCGGTCATGGCTGCACTTTCCTGACCACGCCCGTGGTCCCGTCGAGTTCGATCAGGTCGCCGTCGATGATCCAGGTGGTGCAGGCCGGCACGCCAACCACCGCCGGAAGACCGAGTTCGCGTGCGACGATGGCGCTGTGCGACAACAGACTGCCACGTTCGACCACCAGCCCGGCAGCAGCGGGGAACAACATGATCCATCCAGGATCGGTGCGTTCGGCCACCAAGATGGAACCGGTCGGCAGTTCGACGCCACGCGGATCGCGCACCACCCGAGCGATGCCACGCACCACGCCTGGACAGCAGCCGGTGCCTTTGCGCTGATCGCCGCCGACCTCCGGCACCGCGGTGGACGCCATGGCGGTGAAGGGATTGGTCGCCCCGACCCAACCGCGTGTCGGGAAACGATCCGCCGGAGCCGGTTCGCTGCGGTAGCGCGCGTAGGCATCACCGCGGGCCTTGGCCAGGGCGCGCAGATCGTGACACGACGCAGTGCCACTGACAAAGCCAAGCAGTTCCTCGATCTCCAACAGGAAGACCTCGCGCGCGGCATCCAGCACGCCCACCGCGTGCAGACGATGGCCGAGTTCCATCACGATGCGGCGTACACGACCGAACAGCCGCGTGCGTTCAAAGCGCAGATTCTCACGATTGCGCACGCGCGCCCTGGCGTTGCGCAGCACCCAGCCGAACACCAGACGACGCCACAGCCGCCAGCCAAGGCGTCCTGAGACCGTGCGCTCAGCGGCAGCGCGCGCGTTGGCAGCATGATCGGCAGGTGCTTGCTCTGCGCGGGCGGCGAAATGCCCGACGGCACGCAGCAGCGGCAGCGGATCGTCCACCAGGGTCGCGCTCTCCAGCTTCAGCTCCTCTAGGCAACGGTCGCCGAAACGCGCGAGATACTCCTGATAGGCCCGCCAGAATACTGGACGCGCTCGCGCACCCATGAGCACGGTTGCCAGACTGCCGCTGCGCAGGTGTTCCGCGAAAACGGCATCGTCACGCACCAGCGCCGCCAGCGCGCGCACGCGTACCGCCGGTTCGGCGCTGACCACGCCGCCTTCACCGCCGACCAGATCGTTCTGGATGGTGCCGTCCGCATCGCCGCACCAGCGCTCACACAATTTTCGCAGCACGCCGTAGAAAATCATGGCGAAGAAGTCGTTGGTCAGCGGCGCATCCCAGCGCGTCAGCAGTTTGCGTTCGAGCACGCGGTAGGACGCCACCAGTTCGTCCGGACGCTGGCGGTCGAGCGGCACCGTCGGCGGCGCCAGCGCGTCACCCAAGCGGACATAGAAATCACGGATCTGACGATCCATAGTCAGGTGGTTGCGCACCAATCCGGCCATGCTGCCGAGCAGTCGCAAACCATCACGCAGACGTTCCCAACGACCGGGCGAGGCGAATTCACCCGCCAGTTCCGGCGGCAGGCCCTCCTTCACGCCCATCATCTGTTCCATGAATCCGCGGTTCGCCTGAAACCCAGGCAACAGCGCCAACACGCGGTACCAGTTCAGCAGATCGTAGTACACCCGCCCACGCACGCAGCCGATCATCGCGCGAAAGGTTTCCGCGTGGGCATCGAGGGTCACTGCGCGCACGCCCATCAGGCGACAGAATTGGCGATAGACCTCTTCGTAGGCGCGACGTGCGAAGCTGTAGGTCAGTGGCGTGGTCACGCCGCCGTAGCTTTCAGCAATGTTGCTGTTGTCCCACAACGCCGGCCGCCCATCCGGATCCGGTTGCGCGGCGAGCGTGGTGATGGGACGTGATTGGAGCAGGAACAGTTCGCCGCGGTGGAACGCCCACTCGATGTCCTGCGGCCGGCCTTTCGCCCGCGCACAATGGCGCGCCAGTTCCGCCACCGCGATCACTTGCGCATCACTAAGGGCCGGCGCCGTGGGCTCCGTCACCGCCGCATCGACCACGCCTTCGCCCTCGCCAGGTTGCGGACGGTGGGCATGGGATTTGGCGACGATGGTGCGTTCGCTGATCACGCCGGTGCGATCGACGCGCCACGTATCGGCATCGCCCTCACCACCGACCAACCGCGTACCGAGACCGACCACCGCCGACACCAGCGCTACGCCCCAACGACCGCTCACCGGGTCAGCAGAGAACGCTACGCCCGCGGTATCTGCCGGCACCAACCGTTGTACCAGCACCGCCGGCGGACGCGGCGCGCCCAGACCACGGGTCGCGCGGTAGCTCATGATGCGTTCGCTGAACGCCGAACGCCAGACCGCCGCGACCTTCGCCGGCACATCCGCCGGACGCACGGCCAGGAAAGAATCGAGCTGACCGGCGAAGCTGTGGTCGCCACCGTCTTCATCGCTGGCGGAGGAACGTACTGCCAGCAGACCATCGACACCGACGAGTTTTTCCGCTGCTGCTACCCATTCCTGCGCCACGGTCGCATCCGCGGTGACGGTGAGGTCATCCGCTGCCAACGGCCGGCGCGCGGCCCACGACCCAGGAGCGATGGCGAACCACGCGGGGATGGGCAGGCCATGCAGGCCGAGCGCACGCAGCGCCGCCGCCTTGCCGCCGAACTCGGCGTCCGGTGCATCGCTGTCGAGCTGCAAGATCCAGGCATTAACCATGAAGGCGCTCCACCAGAGGAGGAATCAAACCGAGTGATCCATAGAGCAGCAACGTCCACATGCCGGCGGCGAGTTCGATGCGCTTGCCATCACGAGGTTGCCGACGACGGGCGAACCACAGCGCAAGCACACCACCGATGACCACGCCCACGGTCAAGACCACACCGACCGGCAGTGCTGCCTGGGCGTCGTTGGCCGCCAGCGTCGCGAGCGTCGCGGTGACCAGCAGCATGCACCACCACACGCCGACCGCGCGGACGGGGCCCCACAGGACACTGTAGGTTTCGACACCCTCCTCCTCATCGACGGGACTGCGGATCTTGCGTCCGAGTTCGATCACCACGCCATTGGCGAAACTGGCGGCGAGAAACCACAGTAGTCCCGTAGGCGGCGTGCCGATCGCCGGCACCCAGTCGCACGCCGTCGCGTAGAGATCGACCAGCGGCATGATCAGCATGTGCGACCACAGGTAGACGATGGGATGACGTTTGAGCCACGTGCGGCAGCCGAACTCCACCGACATCGCGGCGAGGTAGGCCCAGGCGACCGCCAACACCACCACCTGCGTCGGTGACCACCAGAGCGCCAAGACGAGCTGCACCAGTGCGGCGCCGACAAACACCCAACCAAGCTCGCGCAGTTTAACCAGACCACGGGGCACCGGCCGGTACGGCCGCCAACGGGTATCCTCGGCGAGATCCTTGAACTCGTCGGCGATGCGCAGTTGCAGGAAGAACAACAGGCTGCTGATGAAGGCGACCACCACCGCGCCTGGGTGCGGCCAACCTCCGCCACGCAGATGGGCGGAAAACGCCACGGCGCAGAAGCTGAACGCCAGGATCAATGGCCCATGCGCGACGAGCGGAAAGCGCTCGCGTTGATAGACCCACCAGCGACGCCAACCCGCCACCTCACCCATCGGACGGCGCCGGTGGTTTGGGTACGGCAGGCAACGCCGTCGAACTCTGTCGTTCACGCGCCAGACGTTGGTGCGCACGGGTGAACTGCCCACTGGCGAGCGCGCCGATGATCGACAGCTCACCACCCAGCGCGGTGCCGGCACAGACCTCGGCGAACGCGCGTGCATGACCGGTGCCGGACAAGCCCATCAGTTCCAGGCAGGCGCGTTGGCTCGGTAGACCGGTGCCGCCGCCGACGGTGCCAACGATGAGGTTGGGCAGGGTCACGGTGGCGTAGAGCGAGCCGTCGTCGCGTTCCTCGAAACGGGTCACGCCGACGGCTGCCTCTGAAACACACGCCGCGTCCTGGCCACAGGCGATGAACAACGCCGCCAGTCCGTTCGCATAGTGGCCTTGGATGCCGATGGTACCCGTGAGCACGCCACCGATCGCCGACATGCGCCAGTAATCGACCATCGCGCGCGCGGTGGTGTGCAGGCGGCGTTTGACCAACTCCGCCGGCAGCACCACTTCCGCCGCAACCTTCTTGCCGCGTACACTGGAGAAAGACTGCGCCGAGGCTTTCTTGTCGCCGGAGGCGTTGGCCTCGATGAACCAATACGCCGGCTTCACCGGCGAACGCGCGATGATGTCGTCGCACACCGCCTGAGTGGCGATGGTGACCATGTTCTGGCCCGCGGCATCGCCGGTGGTGAAGTCGAACAACAGGTAGACGTGGTTGCCTTCGACCGTGACGCGCAGGCTCTCCAATTTTCCATGCCGCGTGGTGGTGCTGGCGACGGCACGGAAGCGCTCCTGCTCCTGCAATGCCCACAACAGGAAGCGCCCGACTTCGGCGACGCTGGTGAAGGCGAAGCCTGGGGAGCGGGTGACACCTTCGGCCAGTAAGAGCGCGGAACACCCTCCGGCCTCGCTGAGCAGTTGCGCACCACGGTGGTAACTTGCCACCAGCGCGGCTTCGTGCGTCGCGAGCGGCAGCCAGTAGTCACCCTGCGCATGTAGACCGTTGACGCGCAGCGGTCCGGCGAGTCCGACCGGCAGCTTCACCGTGCCGATGTACTGTTCGCAATTGGCGGCGAATACGCTGGGGTCGTGCGTGTCGGCCAGCACACCGGCGTCACGACCGATCGCGGCCCAGCGTTTCGCCACCGCTTCTGGCGTGGCCATGCCACCACCAAGATTTTCTCGCCGCGCTCCGGGTTTAGCCACCAGACACGTGTTCAACTCATCAATGGTGCGACCCGCCGTGAGGCCATCAGCCAGTGTGCGCAGAGAATGGTGATCATTGGCCATCGGTGGTCCTGGTGGAGAGTGCTGCGAGCAAGGCGGGATAATCGACCTTGGCGTTGTGCCGGTGGTCGAGTGGGATCGGCATCCGTACAAAACGATCGATCTGCGCCCACGCCAGCGCGGTGCGTAGATCATTCGCTGCGGTCGGGGTGTCGGACTCGAATGCCAGAATGCGCTGTCCGTCCCGGCCCACCAGGGCTGCGCGACGGACGCCAGCCACCGTGCGCGCGGCGGTCTCCACGGCGAAGGGATAAAGCGTCCCGCGCGCATCGCTGATACGTGCACCACAACGGCCGAGCAGCCACAGTCGTCCACGCTCATCCAGGTAACCCGCATCACCGGTACGATGCCACGTGCGGCCATCGACACCGAACTTGGTCTCCGCGTCACCAGCGCCGCCGAGGTAACCGCCGAGCACATGATCACCAGCCACGGTGATCTCGCCCGCAGCACCAGCCGGCAAACGCGCACTTGCCAACTCCGTCGCAGTCATCGCTGACCGCGGCTTACCCCACTGATCCGGCAGAATCGCCAAGTCGATGCCGCTCACCACCAGACCGGCGAGCAGACCCTTGCCGCCACGCTGCGCCGCGAGATCCGCCGCATCCATGTCGCGGTAGGCGATCTCGGCAATCGGTTCCGCTTCCGTGGAACCATAGACTGCCACCACCTGCGCCTGGGGCGCGAGCCGTTGCAGACGTTCAAGCAACTGCGGAAACACCGGTGCGCCGCCGGTGAAGATCGCCTGGAGCGCAGCGATGCTGCCGGCACCCGCATCGCAGCCGTCGGCGAGCCGTTCGAAAAAAGCTGGCGATGCCACCGCGCTGCGTGGACACCGCTGAGCGATCTGCGCCAACACCGGACCAGGATCGATCGCACCGGGACGCCGCACGTCGGCGTCGGGAATCAGCACCGATTGACCGGACGCCAGGTTGGCGAGCGCGAAGATCGGCAGGGTCGAGAGATCCATCGCACCTGCTTGATGGTCCAGACTGCGCGCCACCGCTGCATGCTGCGCGCGCAGGAAACCGTGTGTCCGTACCGCGCCCTTTGGTTCGCCAGTGGAACCCGAGGTGAACGTCACCAGCGCCGGATGATCGTCGACGAGCGACTCGACGCGTTCGTCGAGCGCCTGGTGCTCGATCGCACTCCAACGCCGACAGAACCACGGGAAGCCGGTCGACCACGCATGCGGGATGCGCCGCAGTCCACAGACCGACAGACGCAGAAGCTGCGCCATCCCTGTGCCGACGAAACCCTTCGGCGGCATGCGTGCAACGCTGCGCGCCAAGTGCGCGCGGCCGGCGGAGGGATCAACCACCAGCGCCACCAGACCCGCACGCCACAGGCCGGCCAGCAGGATGTAGAGATCGATGCCCATCGGTACGAACACCAGCACCGCATCACCCGGCACCAGTCCTGCGCCGCGGAACAACGCCGCCGCACGGGCAGAACCGTCGCTCAGTTCGGCAAAGGTCAGCGTGCGCTTTCCCGCTATGATTGCCGGGGACTGCGGTCGCGCGCGCGCCTGCGCCAACACCAGCTCGACCAGGTTCATACCAGATGCCGGGCGAAGAGCGTATAGCGGCGGATCTCCACCGCATCGTCGCCGAGGTTGCGCGAGGCGTTGCCGTCGTGCATCAAGGCGTGGACCGCGCGGCGGAAGCCCGCCGCATGTGCTGCGTGCTGGCAGCGTTCCAACAACAGTTTACCAAGGCCTGCAAGTTCACGGCCGGGCAGCACCGCGAGGGTCTTGATCACCACGGTATCCACCGCCGTGCCGCGCTTGGTTTGCTCCAGATCCGGAAGCGCGAAGACGAACCCGACCGGCGCATCAGCGCGTTCAGCGATGAACGACAACCCAGGACGCAGCAACGGACGGACCTGTTTGTACATGGCGAGGAATTCCGCCTGCGGCAACGGCGTGTAG
>ENA-ORBV01009574-ORBV01009574.1-microbial-mat-metagenome-genome-assembly--contig:-NODE-9574-length-15830-cov-5.770837_pt1 | contig 15830 bp, 10 predicted proteins | sample MGYA00237777_ERZ505514 | MGnify/ENA primary metagenome ERZ505514 (study PRJEB26160, sample SAMN06269048) | microbial mat metagenome | isolation source: Oligotrophic lake microbial mat | place... | reverse complement strand
ACCTTATGCTGTCGCATCCCTATTGTACCTACATTGTACCGATGTTTAGTTACCTTATAATTCATGACGATGGACGAATATCCGGCAGTACTAGATCTCCCGCCAAAGGCACCTTCGCCTTCTTGTTCTGACGAACAGAATGACGAGGATGAACCAACACCAACGCCATACAACTTTTTGGAAAGACAAGCCCGTCGTGTGGCACGATGGCCGAAGACGCACCTCTGGACGGCCATCGTCCTCGCTGTAGCCCTCTCTGTCTTTGGAATGCTCGGGGGGGACTTTTATATTTCCTTTGATAACTTTGGATGGCCAAGTCGAGGGACGCTTGTGGCCAATCGACAATCGCAATTTCTCTTGATCAGCAGAAACAAAAAGAAGTTGGCCATGCCTGACAATGAAGAGTTGTGGAAGGAGCTAACTACCAATGTGCAATTGGGGTGGGAAGTTCCGTCAAAAGATAAGAACAAGAATCAAAACAACAAAGAGAATAATAATGCTGAAGAAAATAATGCTACTCAACCACCGCTACATCCTACCGATCCTAGTCCCACTGATATTATCAGTCTTCTAGAAAACTGTGATGTCAAGTTTTACGCCGACATGGATTTTGTTGGGAGACGAAGACTCTGGCCCGTTTGGAAAGTCACGAATAAAACAGCTTCGGCTTTGGATCCAGATCTTCTTCAAAGCCTCTGCGAAGCCGAAGAAGAAACACAAGCCATGCTTCACAAGGAAGGCCTTTGCTTTGGATGCGAGGCCTCTGGACAGTGCCTGCCACCTCTCGGTATTGTCTTTTATGCTCGTATCAAAGTCGGCAATGGCTTGGGTCTCAATTGCCAAGAACTTGCCCAAGCTTGGGCCCCGCTCCAAGCCGAAACCGAGCAAGAATGGAAGGACTGTATCCGACACCAACGTTCTGTTACTGCAGATTTTGCTCAAGACCGCGGCCCTTGTACTACATTCTTTTCTCCGTCTATGGTAGATGACCTCTTTGACCAGACTGGCCGAGTAGCCTACACCAGTTCCATCTTCGTGACGCATCACACGCAAGACAAGGAACTCTACAAGCTTGCCAAGGACTTTGACAGACTAGGCAGTGACCAACAAATCCTGGGTGCTTACGATACTCAGTTAATGACCTTTCGAGAATACGGCGCCAAGGACAGCGTCCCACACGATGCTGCATTGGTCGCAGGGTCGGTTATTATGACTACGTTGGCCATGTTGGTACATACTCGATCACCCTTTCTAACGCTGGTTGGCATTTTCGAAATCAGTCTTAGTTTTCCATTGGCCTTCACGGTCTATCGATTTATCGGTGGCATTACGTGGTTTCCCTTTCTCAACTTGGTTGGACTGTTTGTAGGCTTTGCATTGGGAGCCGATCATGTTTTTGTGGCAGTCGACAAGTGGAAGAATCGACGCATCGACAGTCCTCCCGAAGCAACGACTGAAGATATTGCTGGCAAGGCCTTGCCCAGTGCCGGAAAGGCCATGCTATTGACGACCCTTACTACAGCCATTGCGTTCTTTGGGTCTAGTATGTGCCCCGTCCTCCCCATCAAATTGTTTGCAATCTTTGTGGGTTTGCTCATTGTCATTGATTACATATTGGATGTGGTGGTCATGTTTCCCTGTCTCTGTATTTACGACAGCTATCGAAACAAACGAAACTGTTTCATGTCGATTCAGTGTAGCGGCGCTGAGGATCGGCCGCGAGAAAGCAGCTCTGGGTTTTCCGTGGAGGAAGAAAAGAAGGAGGAAGAGGTCAAGGAGGAGGAGGAGGAAGTGGACCCGTCCGATTTTACCAAGCGAAAACAAGAGTCGTCAGTCGCTGTCTCCGAGGATGTAGCCCCGACACCCCAAGACAGCCACAACTTGATTCGATGCATTCTGCTTAGCTTCTATGGGTTTCTTCATAAATGGCGTTGGATCCTCCTGGTTCTTTCTTTGGCCGCTCTGGCTGTCTGTTCCTACTTTGCCACCACCCTAAGCGTGCCGGTCACATCCTCAGATATGCAAATTCTGGGGGAGGACACGCAATACGAACAAGCGGCTCAGTGGCGAAATGAATTGCTGTCCAATGAGCTGCTAGCACTTAGTGGAGGCTTGGCATCTGTTGTCTGGGGTATCACACCAGCTGATACAGGAAACCATCTGGATCCTTGGAGTTGGTCCACCTTAGAGTTGGATGAAAGTTTTGATCCTACTTCTGAGAGCGCACAAGTCTTTATGAGAGATTACTGCGAGAACTTCTTTGCGGAAGACTTTGCTGCTCCGCCAACAGGAGAGGCAGTCTGTGCCTTTAACCGCTTTGATGAATGGCTTCAGAGCCAATCCCGTCTTCCGCTGGAATATCAAAATCAAACGTACACAGAGCACTGTGACAGGGCTACAGCCATTCCGGTCTCGAAAGATGTCCTGCACCCATGTCTTTCAGCATGGGCGCAACAAGAAGAAGACCAATACATTCTGTCTCGGGATGGAGTGGTCAAAGTTGTTCGTATCGCGTTCAACAGCAGAGTACGATACAACAGCCCCCAAGATTTCTTGAGCAGTGAATGGCATGCCATTGAAAACTGGATGCAGAGCCAAGATGCACCTCCTGGAATGACCAATGCCTACTTTACTTCGTTCGACTGGTGGTTTTGGGACACGAGTAATGCCGTCTATCAAACTGTGATTAGTTCCGGGGCGATCGCCATTGTGGTGTCCTCCATGGCCATTCTGGTATCGTCCAAGTCCGTGTCCATGACAATCTTCTCCGCATTGAGTGTGGCCTACGTTTTGCTTTCTGTGTCTTCCATGATGGCCGCCGCCCATTGGACTCTTGGCTTTCTGTAAGTGGCGCATGATGGTAGTGGCACGTGGCATACTCTGGGTACCGCCTAACCCATTCTTATTGTTTTCATCGACAGAGAGAGTATCTGTTTTACGATTCTCATTGGTCTCAGTGCTGACTTTGTGCTGCACTTTTCTCATGCTTATTGCGAGCTACCCGGCGAAACCGACCGCCATACAAGAACAAAACACGCTCTGACGCATCTTGGTCCGTCGATTCTGGCTGCGGGATTCACAACCCTCATCGGGGCATTCATGATGCTGTTCGCTGCCATTCATTTCTTTCGGCTGTTTGCTCTGGTTCTCTTTTTCACAATTGTCCAGGCCACCATTGGTTCCTTTGTCTTCTTTCTGCTGCTCACAGATTGCATCGGGCCTGCTAATCCCACCTATCTTGTGGACTCTGTGATATCCAAAGTGACCGCATGCGGCAGACGGAAGGCACCGGAAACGAATGACGTGGCGTAAAGGAAGGGACTGTAGATGCATAAGATTTATCCCATGGCACTTTTGCAGATTGGAGGATACTGAAAGCTTCAACCGCGAGCTCGCACCCTCGTATCAAAACACCGAGATCATCAAGCGGAGAAAGGGGTGCTTCCTTGCAGACCGGGACATCTCTCGGAAAGCCTCATGGAAGGGTCCCATCTCCGAAACAAAGCGCGCATTGGCAACTTCCCCCACTAGCACAGTGCAGTAGAGTGCAGTGCAGTGCAGTGCACGATGATATATAGTCGCCAAAAATGGAGTCCGCAAGACCTTTTTTTGGTTGACATGATATAAAACGAACTTCAAATCCACATTTGTTTTGCTTTTTCAATCCAAGGTTTCCAAGATTAATTCCAAAGCTTTTTCACAACTTTTGGCGCACGATAATAAATCTTGGAATCCTTCGGGCGTGGGAGGGTCATCCTCCTTGTCTTCCGACAAGAGACTTGAACTATTCTTTTCTCGAGTAGAGTTGTTGTTCGTCCACACGAATTGAAGATTGTCGCCTTCTTGTTTCCAATTCCATTCCCATATAAAACTGGGCATTTTTCGATTGCTACTACTACTGCTGCTGCAGCGCGGTACAATTAATATGCGACTGCTAGTCCCTGTACGACGACGACTACTATTCTCGGTATCCTCATTCTGTCGAGACCAAGTACATTTATGAACATTCTCCCAATGTTGTAAATAGGTGTGTCGCTTTTGTTCAAATTTTAAATAGGAAGCTACACGACGAGTCCAATCGGGAAGCGAATGGTTGGTAGTGCTTGCCGACGAGAACTGTTGAAGATAGGACCAATCCACAATATCATCATCATCCGCCTCGTCTTTGTCTTTGGACGATAATTGACAATCCAATTGTACCACCTTGCCATGATGGCGACTGGCGGACGTTTTGGGACGTTTTCGGTTGTGTGTCGTTTCGTGAATGGAAGTTTCCATTTGTTGAATCGTCATGTGAATCCGAGCCTGGACCTTGGGGTTGGCGACAAAATATCCCTCCATGACATAGTGTTGTTGTTGTGCTGCTGTGGCACTTGTGGCTGTCGTTGGAAATGTTTGGTCCACAGACAAAAAAGCAAAACCTCCAAGCGATTGTGTCAACGAGAATAACATGCTCGACTCTTTTTCAATCATCATGGTATTCAATACTACGTCTGGCAGTACAGTCGTGGATGACGCCTCTAGTTGATCTTGTGGTTGTGGCGAATCGGCATTCGGTTCGTCGTCCTTTGATGCATCTTGATGAACATGGGAATCCTTCTGGGCAACAGCACTTTTTTGGGTGGTGGCGTCGCCATCTTTTTTGACACTCTCATCATCACCTCCTCCTACATCCTCTTCTCCTCCACTACTGCTGCAAGCAACCGAGAATGCCGATGAGGATGATGACGACACGTCGTACTGATCCTCGTCCTCCTCGTCATTGGAAGATTGTTGTCGTCGCCGTTGGAGAATGGCAAGTTCTGCTCGATACACCCGAACCAATGCCTCTTCTTGCTTTTTGGCCTCGGCTTCTTCTCGTGCTCTTTCCGAGGACATTTTTTTCTTGTCCAAGATTTCCAAGTCAGAAGTACAGTAATTCCGTGGGATGATAGGTTGATAGATACACAGTAGTTTGTTGTTGGGAGTGCTTTGCGTGTGAAGGTGCTGCTATTTTATTGTTGTTGATGATGATGCCAATCATGCATGCGAATCATTGAGTTTTTACCGCAACTATCCGTGAGATCCTGTTTTCGCAGTTAGTGTGCGTCTGGAAACTAATATATTTCAGACCCACAGTTCCTCCATAATCATCGACTGACCACAATAGAATTAACAATTTATGGATTTCATGAGATCCCTTGCTGTCCACCATGACCATCGCCATCGCCGCCAAAGTAGTCTTGCTTGACTATTACTACGACTACTATACTTACCAAGCATATAGGATACCACAGCTAACTGATAATACAAAGATGTTTGAAAAGTCGATCCTCCAAGGTTGGACGACACCTTTTTTTTGGAAGGGAACATGAAAAATAATTGAAACAGCAACATCAGTATTTTTGATAATGTTGCCGAAAAAAGCAAGTGCAACGACTACTACGTCGACGACAAGTCAGCGGCGTTGTTTCAAGGCTGTTGTGCTGTTGCGTTGGAGGAGAGTGGCGGTTACATGCGTTCTAGTTTCTCTTACTTGTCTTTACTACTACAAGGAGCATCCGCCAAAACCTTCTCCCCCCACGACAACCACAACAACAACACGGAGCAAACATGCCTCCAACCTTCTTTCCCTGAATCCAGAATGCACCATGGCCCAGGATATTCTCTCCGTAAGGCATCTTCCAGAACTTGGTCAAATTGAAATTATTCTCCGCGAGAATTCCAAATGTCCTCATCCCCATTTGATGGGACGACTTTCCGGACCTGCTTTGGTCATGATGAAATTTAGTACCACCAATACTAGTACATCATCATCGACTACCACTACCACAGTAGTGGGTTCCTATACTCCCGTTCCACTTGCCGGGCGATATTTTCTCGAGATTATCGTGGTCATGTGTCATGATTTTTCTTTGGATTTGCAATTCAATTTTACCAAGACCTGCGTCGAACATCCACAACGAAATCGTTTGTTGGGCGACCATGCTCACATTCAAATTCAAATACAACGTCATGTCCCCAAAAAGGAGCCATCATCATCAGCTTCTTCTTCTGTTTGGACAGGATTTTGGCTCCACAATGCCCCCAATGAGACTTATGCTCCTGTTTACACTCGCTATCAACCAAAAGAATGTCTTCCGCTGGCCTTGGCATCGTCTTTGAAAATCAGCGATACTTCTACTGCACAGCTGCAATTGGCCACGAGGAAGGAGGATTGCAGTGCTACCACCAGTCGGAAACGGTTTGAACCGTACAAGACCTATCAATACTACCGATACGACTCCTCCTCCTCTAATCAGACGATCCTGTCTCCTACCAATCCATTCCCCAACAAAAGTGACAACAAGAGTCCTGTGCTGTGGGCACAAAAGCCTACTACCCTTTGTTTGGTAGGCGATAGTCATTCCCGCAATTTGTATCAAAGTTTGATCCAACACCACCACATTTCACCAGAAAACAACAATGTTTTGGTCACTTACCCACTTACATCGAAACATCCCCGCAATGTTCATACCAAAACCATTGCAGCAAGTTTGGGAGCATGCCACAAAATTATTTTAGCGGTAGGACAATGGCCGGTGAGTTTTCAACAAAAACCTCGCAAAGGAGACAATCCTAATTATTATGAAAAACCAACCTTATTTGCTACCTACCATCGAGAGATTCAAAGTATGTTGACACGCTTGCAGGACTATTATCATGATGCAAGAAGATCATCGGATAGTACTACCGACAGCAACAGCATGGAAATCATTCTCCGTTCGATTCATTACAATCCATTGAATGCTCTCAATTCGGGTGTGTGTCCACCCATGGATTGGAGGAATCCTACCGTCGTGGACGGATACAATGCCATTCTTCAACAGGCCGTCGAAGAATATAACAACAACCATACAGCTTCTGATGCCGACGCCTCTTTAACACAACAAGGACGATTGAAAGTGAAGATTCGATTTGTGGATACCAACTTTATCGTGGGAGCCATGTGGGATGCCTCCCTCGATTGGGGACATGTACCACCGCTGGCCACGCATGTCGAATCCTTGTATTTGTTGGGTGTTGCCATTGGAGTTATACAATCCTAAGAAGCATTCAATCATTATTCATTCCGCGATCCATACAAGGAACGAGCATACTGTACTAGCTAGTACACTACACCAGGTGGCAAGCAATACAAAAGGCATAACTATGTAGAAACTGTATCATTATTTATTTTACCAAGAGTGTCAAACTCGCATGCACGTGCAAGCCTGCCTCTTTTCCGTCCACGCCACTCACACAATTAATGGATCCAACCAAATACAGAAACAAAACAAATAATCACGGAACGGCAAACAATTCCATTCCATTCCACCCGCGTCCTCTTTCTTATTCCACCTTGGCTCGATCACGCCCTCGCACCGTCCGCACGGCTTCCTGGAGACTAGTACTGTTGCTGTTGTTGTCCGCCGTAGTAGTAGCATTGTTGTTGTTGTCTCCACTCACAACCCATTCATCCCATTCCAAAAGGATTTCCCGCAATTGATGGGTCAAGATCCAATCGTAGTAATAGGATTCCACGATTTCATCCTTGTCGTCATTGTCCAAGTCATTGTAATTGCCGTCTTTTTGTTGCAAATACTTTACCAAGCCATCCATGTCATTGACACGTGCTTCCAAGGCGGCCAAACGAGCTTGATGCAAAGGTGGTGGTGGTGCACTGGTGGCTCCAGCTGAAGAAGAAGAAGCATCCGTGGCAGTAGTACCCGTCAAGGAATCTTGTGATCCATGGTCCTGTCCCCATTGCAAGGTATTTCCCGTGAGGGACCATTGAGGTGGTTGCAAGACAGGATACAAGGCTACATCAACGGTACACATGGCTTTCAGACTGTGATTGCCACGTTTGCATTGGATCTTGTACGTCTTTTTGTTGGTGCTGGTGTCACTACCATCGTCGTTCGTCGTAGCATCCGCATTGTTGTTGGATACTACTTGTGCCGACATGACCTTGGCCAAGCAGCTATTCGCCGTGGTACTCGTGGTACTGGGTGGCAAGGCCGAGGCACGAGGTTGCGAGGGCAAGACTTTTTGCAAAATGTATTGGAGTGTCGCATTGGCACGCAAGTGCCGCACCAAGGTCGATACAATGACCCGTGTACTGACCGCCAAGTGTTCGTGGGGATGCGTCCCGTAGGACCATTGCAATCCTGCCAAATAATTGCACCACAAATAGGGTTTGCCATAGTCCTCGCCTTGTTGGAAAAAAGTCTCATCCACGGCCATGTTGTGTTGGTAATTGTCTCCTGTATCGTACGGATTCAATTGCAAGACTGTCGCGACATCGATTTTGGCGGCATCATCGCCACTGGTAATTTTGGCCGTGACCAATTGCAAGTCTTCAAAATACAAAAAGGCAATGGTCAACATGGGCTGTTTTTGTTTGGACAATGTGATCGTGTTAGAGGGTGTGGCAGCGGTGGTAGTGGACGACGATGAAGGTGGATCTGCCGTGGCGGTTTGTTTGACATTGGGAATGGGAATTTGCCACAACACCGTCTTTTCGTGAGGCGTAGGTGGCTCTGCCTCTTCCTTTTTCTCCGTGGCAGCAGCAGTGTCTTCCTCACCGCCCGTCTTGGTTTCTTCGGCACTTGCACTCGTAGTAGCAGCAGCCGTGGCAGCAGCAGGACTCTGCTGCTGTTTGGCAGCAGTGATAATGGAGGCAGAACTTCCAATATCCAACGCCATGTGCTTGTGAGGATAATCATCCAAATACGATTGTAGCTGTACCAAGAGCGTATACAGAGGCCCCGGCAAATCCCGTGCCAATTGAAGGCGGGTTTCGACGACACTGGTATTGAATTTGTTCGTCTTTTTATGCTTGCCATCCTCTTCGGCATTCTTATTGTTGGCAGCCGCGGCAAAAAATCGTTGCAAAGGCAGACTGGCCTTTTCCATATCCTTTAATTTTTCCGGCAATTGTTGCAAGAATTGCGTTCGTTTTTTGGTAATCAAGGCCAAATTGTTCCATTCCTTGTGTTTTTGAGCCACGTCCCTCTCCAGTAATCCGCGTTGATGAATTTGCGTATGCAAATGATTGACGACGGCATCAAAATTATGATTGGAGTCCGAAATGTCGTGTTGCAAAAACTTGGTAATGACCGCATTGCGCGACGACAAGTTGTCATCCAATTCATCCCGACAGAGGGCTTCCAAATGAGGGGTCGTACACGACAATTGCAAATGCCGAATTTTCGATTCCCAATGTCCTTGTTCATAGGTCAAATTGGCCAACGTCGTACGATGCTTGTCGACGCGTTCTTGGCCTCGTTCGAGGCGGGTTTCCATTTGGTCGAGCTGCGCCAAAACGGAGCGTTGAAAGGCTTTGATGTGCAACAACCCATGCGAGGCTTCGCGGTTATCTTCCAAGGATTCGACAAAGGTATCCAATAATTTGTCTAGGGCTATCATGTTGGGTGCTTCAGGTACTACCACAGAAGGTACAGCAGGTGTGTCTTTTGTGGTACCTGTAATATCGTTGGCAGCAGCAGGAGTGGCAGGAGTGGCAGGAGTGTCAGGTGCAGTAGGCGCTTCTTCTTCTTCTTCTTCTCCTTCTCCTCCTTCCATTGCGACATCCTCATCAGGAGCGACTTCACCGGGAGAGAGTAGACCTTCGTCCAATTTGCGTTTCTTATGGGGAGGCACCATTGTTTCCTTTCTACTTGAAGCTGATACGGAGTGTTGTACGTTCCAGTGTGAGTTGTGATTGCTATCGTGCCGGTACAAGCGCGGTACTAACTCCTATTGTACTACGTGACGTGCAAAAATCCTCTTGCGATCTTTCGTTTTCGCGCTCAATCAAAGAACTATAGATACAAAGCTACAGCAGCGACTCTACTGTATAGCCAATGCAACTATGCGGATCCGTCGAACTACTGATGGTATTGCTCTTCCTGCAACAACCTGGTTAGTTGAGTGAGCTCCACACTCCACAGACCATCGCTGCATGGTGTCGGCACGCCAATAATCAGTTCGTAGTGCATGCATCGCCTCATAATTTTAGGTAGAATAGTGCGTGAGCACTACGAAGCTCATAACCCATTTGAATTATATGATAGGAAGCCACACTTTTCCCAATATAAATATTGGGGTTAGCTCGTCTAACTTCCCATGTATTAGTCATAGTAGTCACATGCAAGCTAGACTACAGAGTACTTTAGACAATACCTCTTAGTATCTAGAAAGCAATGCATTGTTTCCTGGAAAGAACAAAAATACTAGGTAGTTTAGAGGCCAATAAAGCTGGAAGTTCAGAGCAAGGGAGAAAGCACAGAAGCGGATTGGTGCTTGTGCTTTTGGAAGTAAACATCAGTTGTACATTATTTTATAAAAAGATGCAAAGCTTCCATGAATATGAATTTTTATAAACAAACATGGTATCTTCAATCACTAAAGAAGTTCAACGCCACAAATCATGGTTGCCCGCACTACCGGCCGCCTATGCACACTGTATCATTATTGGAATGCATTGTCTTCGTCCTCCCAAAATTGACTGGTGCTTTCCTGGTTCTCTAGATTTCTCGATTCATCATCATCTTCATAGCCGCCTGCACTTGTATCGTCATCATCATCCTTATTGTCGCCTATCTCTTGTAGCGTAAACGTCCCCATGGAATTTGGTTTCCTGGCTCGTTTGAGATCGGTTCCGTAATAGTACTCCCCATCCACAAAATAGGTGGTCTTGTTGTGTTGATTGAGATAGGATTGAATGGGGCCAATATAGCCTCTCCGGTCATCATGAGACAGCAGTTTTCCTTCGGAAAAGACCGATCCCGGCGCGGATCGTCCTGCTCCAAACAAGGAGACTTGAAACCACAAGGCATCTCGCTCTTCCCCCATGATGCCATATCGTCCGCGCAATATTTTTTCAACGCCAATGACGGCAAAGGTATTGTTGGGATAAAAGGTAATGGGCATGACACGTAGATCCAACGTGGCTTTGGCTTCATCATAATACAAATCTCGGGCCGCATAGGCCGGATTGACCGGATGGGGAGTGTCCGTCAAATAAAACGTGCGATTGTAAAAATCTCGCTTGTGGAATTTTGCTGCAGATCGTTGCTGGCTGCTGAAAGCAGCTTCCTCGCGTTCCTTTCGGAGACGGGTATTGAGATTTCCCAACAATTGGTTCATGTAAAAGGTACCCGTGACCGATGGTTGAAACAGCATGGGCTGATCAAAAAATGCGGCGTGCTTTTTGGGATACAAAAACTTGCCACTGGATATCTTCCCTTGTGGTATGGATAAATGGACATCGATATCGGCGCTACTGTCGTTGCTGTAGCTGTCATTCTTGTCATCGTCTGTTATTGGCAGGGGTGTTTCGATTTCCTCTAGGCATTCACTGACCGTGACCTCTAATTTCCCCTTGAAAAGAGTGTCTCTTATTGTTCTGACAGAGTTGCCTTGCTCTGGTCGGTCTGCAGCTAAAAGTAAGCATTGGTCTTGATACTCCCAGCAGCCTCCTCTCCCGATCACTTTTCGTAGATCAGTATTCGGTGGGTCTTCTTTGGGGCAACTGCTAGCAGTAGTAGTCGAATCGTCAATGGGTGTGTAGGGATCAAACGTGCCATCCTCATTGAGGCGCAAGGCTATTTCATCCATACTGTTTTCTTCGTAGTTTATTGTTGGCAAATTGTTGTTGTCCCCTGCCGACGATGACTCTTCTGGTAATGGTGGAGGGCCAATCTTCAAACGCCAAATACCACACATGTCTAGTCTCGTGAGAAAGGGGGGCTTTTTCGATGTATACCCTTGACTTTGAGCAACGAAGGCCAGTAACAACAGCAGCAAGATGATTCTCATTGTCTTTACTGGCATGGACTTGACGAAGCGCAACACCTACACCAAAGTTAGATCGTTCGTTGTGATTATTAGAGCAAAAAACAATAAGGAATGACACAACAACAATTTAAAAAGAAAGATCGGATCTTTTTTTTTTTCTTCCAAAAAAAGCAAAAAGAAAACATCGACTGCGTACGTAGGCGGGCGGAATCGGAAGGATTCGATCTACGACGTACTAAACTCTGAGCCGCACTGGGGTTAGGGTTACAAAAATCATCACCTTCGAGGACCATCCTCGTTCCTACAAGGTGATGATAGCAGGCTACTGTACAATACAGGCACAAGCAAAATGGCAAACAGACGAACTTTAGGGCTTGCCCCTTGCGTATGGCAACTAAATGCTGCGCTTTCTTGCAAACTAAGACGATTAGAAAAAGTTTAAAAGTAAAATGTGTAGCTACAACTCGAGTGAAAAAAGCGGTGCTGACCGACCCAGATCAGGACCTCCGCTCCCACAAGAGGCCATGCATCCATGCATGGCAGAAATCCAATGTCAAAACATCCAGCAGGGAGTTGGAAGCTTTGTGTGCGCCCGTCCAAAAGTAGCTTCCCGAAAAAAGAGATGAAGAAACCCCGAAGGAAAAAAGTTTAAAAATGGAGAAGAACTGAAACGCAAAATCTTGAAGAAGGCTGCGATGAAGGATGGAACGGATGATTTATTCGGGTGAAGGCTGCGATGATTTATATTCGGATGATGATGGATGTATCATATAAACGCAAAAGAAACGTGATCGGAATCAAAATGGCCATGGTGATCTAGCACCGTCACGTTTCGTCAACAAAAAGAAACCAGAACAAGTTGGTCTGGTCGTGCTTGGCTTGCCTGGTCTTGAGAGAGAGAGAGACAGCTGACTCGCATTGCCTCAAGACTCACAGTAAGCGGGAGGGAGGGAGAGATCTTGGTGGAACCGGTAGCAAAACAAAGTCCTTGGGAAGAGCCGCCGTCTTCTTGGTTGTTCTTTCCTCCTTGATTATGCACCTGGTGCCACATAGGAAGGACGCAATGCCGAAATGACAATGTGATTGACGGACATTTCCGTCACTTGTTGATGCTCTTCGGGTGTCAAGTTTCGATCATTGGCAATGACTTTGCCAATGGCTCGCAACAATAAAGCTTGGACCAGCTTTTTCTGTTGGGCCGCTTGCGTCGTATCCGTGTCGGAATGATCGCGTCGTCGACTCCCCCAATAGCTGCTGCCGCTGCTGCTACTGGCAGTAGCAGTGGGTGCATCTTGGCTCGTGCGGGTGGTGCTCCTCATCCTTGTGCATGTGTTATGCGCATGCATCGGGAGATCTGCTGTTCCAAGACCAGTCGCAGCCCTGGCTCCATACGGTGGTGAGGCAAGGACTTGATGGTTGATATCATGATCAGGAGGAGGAGGAAAGTGACTGTTGTGGTTGTGCTCATGGTTGCTGTTGTGCAAGTTGAGATAAACATGCGCAAGGTTATTGACCGCCGACAACATGAGCAAACTCATGGTACTGGAAGAGGCTGGAATGACCCACAAGTTCTGCAAACACAACTTGTAAAACAAAATGGCTTCTTCATGATACCGTCGATCCATGATGGGTGGTGGAGGATGAGCACAAGTAGCTGCAGCGTGGTGGTTAGGATAGGGGTAGTGATAACCATCCACACAACAACTACTAGTGGTAGGAGGCGCACGATCTTCTTCTTGGAGGACCAGTTGATGCAAGACCAATGCCATGTTGAAATGGACACAGGACCAATAAAAGGAGACTTGAACGTAATGTTTCTTGATTTCATCAAAGGGCGACAAGTAGGGATTGGGAGACGGCAACAAGAAGTTGATCATGGATGGGTTGCCATTCGCATCGGCGGGAGGAGAAAACAAGAGGGCACGGTTGTAAATGTAAAACTTGTCATCTTCCAGAGTCGGAATGACCACAGTTCTGGGCTTTTCCGTAATGTCATCCTCATTGTAGTAGGAAGAGTTGTGGCCACTGCTGTGATGGTTAGGATCATGATGGTGATCTCTTGAGTTTGTTCCATGATGATGCTGATGCTGTCCATTGGGAGGGTGCACTCGGGCTGGACTTCGGCTGCCTGGGTTGGAAGCAGGAGAGTGAGCAGAGGAAGAAGAAGAGACAGAATTTGGTTGGGCATGTAAGGGGCATGTGCGTCCTTGATGTCTTGTGTGGCACGTGCTACAGGCACCACTACTAGTAGAGCTGCCGGTACCAGTACCAATAGTACTAGAGCCGGGGAACTCCAAGGAGGAGGAGGAGGAGGCCAAAGATACCGCAGCAGAGGACATGCTTGCAGCAGGAACGGGAACAGAGTCCACATCCATAGCCATGGCCACAGCAGCAGCAGAAGGACTAACTGGACTATAGGTACCTGCAAAGGAAACTGCACCAGGTACAAAAGAAGAAGACGCTGGTTGAGGCACTTGCTGTTGTTGTTGCTGTGCTTCTTGTTGTTCTTTGAGGCGTGTGGCTAGGTCGTATTGATCACAGTGCAACAACAAGAGCTTGTTGACTATGACCAAGGCATTGTTCAAATGTTGGACAGCGAGCTCGGGGTATCCTGCTGCAAAGGCGTCGACGCCTGCCGCATTCATTTTGGAGGCTTGATGAATCAATGTCCACGACGTGTAGTCCATTTTGGCGGGGGCGGTTATCCTTTATACTTGTTGTGACTGTCGTAATCAATGGATGGATGGACTAGTGATGCTGTAGTAGTAGGGGATGGTAGTGTTTTATTTTTGAGATATCGGCCAATAGCTAGCTCGAGAGCTAATAATTATTACTATGAGAATGATAAAAGTAAGGCAAAGTAATAATGGATTGAAACTTCCTTTCCTTCACTGACTGGTATGAATCAAGAAAAGAATGTGACATACGGTACCGTAAGTAACACAACTGCTGGGTAGGTCAGGGCAGATCTGATGCATGAAACTATTCTGATACTTCACAACCTTGCTCAGACCCACACTTGTGTAGTTAAGAAGGTGGTGCTTTCAGGGCCAGAAAGAAGTACTAGTACACCGGCAATCTGATGGGATTGTTCCGTGCAGACGGTGCAGCCAGTGAGTGTTTCGTGTACTATCAAGAAAGCTTTTTTATCTGTGACTCATCACGCTTAGCTTCGCTTCGCTTTTTGGAACTTTTTGATTGTTATATGTGGTCTTTAATAGGTTAGTTGAGTGAGAATGCTATCTTCAAGTAGGTGGAGAGCGTTCTTTAAAAGAATCTTTCTAAAAGACATAATGAGATGTTGTAAAGAACAATAAGAAACCGTTACACGAAGCCTGGCTTTTGCGTAAAATACGAGTAGCCGGTCAGTGGCTGTTCTTTTACTTGTGAGCCAGCGTTCAAAGTATCCACATCAATTTCGTAAGGTTGCTTCTCTAACCCATTAATTTGCTGGGTTTTGATCATCGAATGCATTTACGACGGAGTTTTGGTTCTCACTGGTTTTTGGAGTTAAACCCAAGGAGATGCTGCCAGTCTATGAAAAGGAAATAATGACCTTGTTTCCGCAAACTAATGATTCTTTAGAAACGGTTTTCATTGCTTTCATTGCGGTACAAGTCATCCAATAAAGAACACCTCTGTGCAGTCTAACCACAGTAGTCAGATGGCAAGGGAAGCCTGATTTCAATGCTTTCGTGAATTGCCGACCAAAACGGGAATCCTGCACAGGCTCGAATGAAGTCTTGATTGGTCGGAGTGCTATTACAGTAGATGCTTCAACATTAGTAGCAGTATGCAGTTTCATACTACACTGAGAAGCTGCGACCCATTGATCCGGGTCACTGGAGCACCCGACATGTACCATGAGAAAACCAAAAGGTCGCCAAGTAGTCTTCCGCATGAGAGACACGAACACACGATTGCGGTCGTATACCACTGGCGTTGTTCGATGTAGTGTTTGGTAACACTTCATTATCATTATCATTAGGACATCATTAGTCATTATCATTAGCACTAATGATGAAGAT
>ENA-ORBV01009572-ORBV01009572.1-microbial-mat-metagenome-genome-assembly--contig:-NODE-9572-length-15831-cov-8.254983_pt1 | contig 15831 bp, 11 predicted proteins | sample MGYA00237777_ERZ505514 | MGnify/ENA primary metagenome ERZ505514 (study PRJEB26160, sample SAMN06269048) | microbial mat metagenome | isolation source: Oligotrophic lake microbial mat | place... | reverse complement strand
AAGTGGAGCGGAAGAGAATCGAACTCTCGACCTCGTCATTGCGAACGACGCGCTCTACCAACTGAGCTACCGCCCCGGCGAATTGTCAATGCTGCGACTAAGTATGCCGCGGCAGGGCCGGAGTATAGCACCGGGCAGGCCGCAGGCGTACTTTCGGAGCTTCTGCGGGGGTGTGGCGGCCAGCAGCAACTTGGCCGCGAAACCGGCAGATTGAGGATGCCGGTAAGCGGGGGTGAGGGATCGGGCCGATTGATACCATGGTGAGCAGGACCGAGGGTGTGCCGCGAGCCGGCGCGCAAGGAGGCGACATGGGCGAACGAACTTGGCAAGGGTTGGGGGCATTGGCAGTGGTGCTGGGCGCGGCCGGGCTCGCGGTGGGGCAGGGTGTGTCGCCGACGCCGACCGGGCCTCAGCCGCTGCCCGTGCGTCCGGTGGTGCCGGGAACACTCCGCGAAGAACTCGGGATTGATCGCTCACCGGCCCTGCTGAGGGAGGGCGCCTTCGTGTCGTCGGCAAGGGGCGTGCCGGCCAAGGGCAAGAGCGGGCGGTGGTACGTTGTGTTCGATGAAGATGCGCGAGGCCGGAAGATGCCGCCCATGGTGGTGTTGCCGAGCCAGTATCTCGCGGCGATGGAACGGATCGCTTCGCGCATGAGCGGCGAGGAAGCCACCCGTGCGCGGATCATGGTGACCGGTCAGGTGATGGCGTATCAAGGCCACAACTACCTGTTGCCCACCGCCCCGCCGATTCTGGAGACCACGATCCCGTCGACCGCCCCGGAAGTCCCGATCGCCGAGCAGGCCCAGGAGACACCGCAGCCAGAGACCCCGCAGCCAGAGACCCGACAGCCTGATGCTGAGCACTCGGATATTGATCAGCCAAATGCGGAAGAGCCCGGCGATGCATCGGTACCCGCCACACCATCCCCCACGCCCGCCGATGGCCCGAGCATCGAGCGGATCATCGGAGAACTCGACCGCGCCCTCGGCACACGCCGCGTCACCAACCCAACCACAGCAGCCGATCGCGAGGCGGGGGCTGCCGAAGTAGCCGCGAGTGGCGGCACACCCGCAGGCACGCGCCCCGCCGGGTTCATGACCGGCCGGCGCGGCCGCGTCATGCGCATGGGCGGCGGTGAGGCTGTGTTCGTTGTCGATACTGGCACCGTCAGCGAAGTCGCCGAGCCGCCGATGACGCTGCTCCCCTGCACCAACCTGTCGATGATCGAGGCGCTCGCCGAGCGCATGGGCGAATCCGCCACGTTCACGATCAGCGGCCAGGTGACGGTGTATCAGGGCAGAAACTACTTGCTCGCCACCACATTCACGGTGAACCGCAAGAGCGATCAGGTGATCCCGAACCAGTGATGTCCAAAGCGCGTTCCGCTGCCTGAACAGCGCTCACGCGGGGAGCGACCCCTCCAGCGGCCGATCCTCAAGCGCGAGGCGGTCGGTCGGGCGCGTGCGTACCGATTCGCCCTCAAGTGGTGAGTATCGCGAGCCCGCCAGGCGGACGCGGCTGTTGCTCGTCGCCCGGGGGACCAGTCCGAGCACGAAGTAGATTCCGCCGGCGAGAGCCACGTTGGCAAGGAACATCCACCCGGTGGCGTTCTTGCCGAAGTGGATCATCGCGGCGGTCATCACCACGATCACCAGCGTGATGGGGATCATCCCCTGCCACGCGATCGCCATGATCTGATCAAACTTCAGCCGCGGGATCGTCCATCGCACGAGCATCATCAGGAAGATGACAGCCAGCACCTTGACGAGGAAGACGTGGAACTTGAGAATGACGGCGAGGATGCCCGTGCTCTCGGTAAGGAAGAAATGATTCTCCATCCCCAGCGGCAGGTGATAGCCGCCGAGGAAAAGCAGCGAAAAGAACGCCGCGGCGGTGATCATGTGCGAGTACTCGGCCAGGAAGAAGAGCGCCCACCGCATCGCGCCGTACTCGGTGTGATAGCCGCCGACGAGCTCCTGCTCGCATTCGGCATTATCAAACGGGGCGCGGTTGCACTCCGCAAGCACGCACACAAAGAACAGGATCGCCGCGAGCGGATGCGCGAGAATCAGCCAGCCGTTGTCAATCTGGTACTGAACGATGCTCTCGGGCATCAGCGAACCGGTCATGAGCAGCACGGTAAGGATGCACAGGCCCATGGGGATCTCATAGGAGATCATCTGGGCGGAGGCGCGAAGGGCCCCGAGGAACGAGTACTTGTTGTTGGAAGCCCAACCTGCCAGCGTGATGCCATAGATCGACACGGAGCCGACGGCAAGCAGGTAGATGATGCCGACATTCAGCGGCGCACCCGCAATCACGCAGTACTGGCCTTCGATGTGCCAGTTCAGGAGCGGGATCGTGAACGAAGGAACCCAGACAGTGCCGCCCCAGGGGATGACCGCAAAGCCGATCAGCGCGGGGATGACGCACGCGATCGGACCGAGCGAGAAGAGAATCTTGTCCGCGCCCTTGGGCCGGTAATCCTCTTTCAGCATGAACTTCAGACCATCGGCCAGGGGCTGGCCCAGGCCCCAGAGGCCCTTGAGGAACCAGAGCGCCGGCAGGTTGAGATCAAAGCCCACGCGGTTGGGGCCGATGCGATCCTGCATGTACGCCGAGACTTTGCGCTCGAAGTAGGTGCAATACCCCGCAAGGCCAAGGACCAGGTGCACGACCACCAGGATCACAACGATGCTGACGAGAAGCTGCGCGGTCAAGAAGCTGGGTGCATCCATGGGGCGGTAGTGTAGTGGGTTGTTCGGTGCTCGTCACACGGGCTTCTGGATGACTTTGCCCGCCGCTGTCGCGACGCCCTTGCTGACGGTCTTTCGGACAACGCCCGTCGCACGGATCACCGTGCACTCGGCCTGGACGGGATACCGGAGCTTCCCCCGAATCTTGCGCCGAGGATCCCCAAGAGACTGAAACGCAGCGCAGCCGTCGAGGTTATCAAGGGTCGCCAGGCCGTCCCCGGCGTCATCCGGCCGGCGGGTGACCGCAAGGCTCACACCGTAGGGCCCCGAGCGGAGGCGATTGCGGAAAGAGAACCGCACAACCGCCAGCTCTCCCGCCCGCATGCGCGGCGGTCTCGCACCATCACGGACAGCCGTCGCCCCAAACAGATCGACGCCCATCTGATCTCGCAGCGTAAAAACCACATTCAGCCGTTCCATATCCACGACCGCGCGGATAGACGCCTCAACCACGACCCGTTCGCCATAGCCAAACTCTTCGCGGTCAGCGCCAGAGTCGTCGGTCAGCCGCACCTTCTCAACCTGCGCGTGCCCAGTGCCATAGCGGAGGGAGCTTTCAACATCGGTAAGAAGCTCCTTGGGCTGGGCAAGCTTCTCAACCTTCTCCGCGGCCCGCTTGGTCGCGTTCTCTCGAACATGGCTGAGGTACTGATCGACCGCCTGCTCGGTCGGTCCCACGAAGATCGTCTTGCCCTTCTGCAGATACACGCCGCGCCGGCAGATGCTCTTCACCGAGTCGAGGTTGTGACTGACAAAGAGCAGTGTGACGCCCGTATCGAGCAGCTTGTGCAGCCGCGCCATGCACTTCTGCGTGAAGCTCGCATCGCCGACGGCGAGGATCTCATCGAGAATGAGCACCTCCGGCTCCACCATGCTCGCAACGCTGAAAGCCAGACGGGCGTGCATGCCGCTCGAATACATGCCGACAGGCTGATCGAAGAAGTCGCCGATGTCGGCGAACGCGGCGATATCGTCGAGCTTCTCCTCCATCAGCTTCCGCGGCAGGCCGCGGATCGCTCCGGCCAGGAATGCGTTCTCGCGCCCCGTGAACTGAGGGTTGAAGCCGCTGCCAAGCTCCAGCAACGCGGCGACCCGCCCCCGGACAAGCGCGACGCCCTCGGTGGGCGCAAGCGTTCCGGCGATGATCTGCAGCATCGTGCTCTTGCCCGACCCATTCTTGCCGACAATGCCCACAGCCTCGCCCCGCGCAACGTCGAACGACACATCGCGCAGAGCCCAGAACTTCCTGTGAAACTCGCTCTGAACAAGCCGCCCCAGCAGCGTCTGCTTCAGCCGGTCGATCGGCTTGGCATAGATCTCATAGCACTTGCCCACGCCGCGAACGCTGATCGCAAGCTCCGGGTCGAGCGTCGGCGTCGGCCCCGGGAGCGCGGGCGGCGGCAGCGGGATGGGGGTGTCAGACGACATCGGCCATCCCCCTCTTGGTCCGCATGAACCAGATGTAGCCCAGCTGCATGACGATGACGCTGAGCAGCGTGACCCACGCAAGCCGATTGAAATCCGGCAGCTCACCCCACAGCAGCGTGCGGCGGCCGCTCTCGATGATGACGGCAAGAGGGTTGTAGTAGACCAGGTGCCGCCAGGTTTCAGGCACGCGCTCGATCGGATAGAACACCGCGCTCATGAACGTGATCATGTGCACCACGACCTGCACGACGTTCCGGATGTCGCGCAGAAACACCCCCAGCGACGCGAGGTACCACGAGCATCCCAGCGAGAGCATCAGCAGCGGGATCATCGGCAGAAGCGTCAGCGGCGCGGTGATGGGAATCCGCCCCGTCAGCGCAAACGTGAGCACCAGCAGAATCGCCGCGCTCACCGCAAACGTCACCACACTCGCGGTCAGAACTGAGACGGGAAGAATCTCCAGCGGGAACACCACCTTGCGAACCAAGTTCGGCCGGCCCGCAACGAGCATCGGTGCGCGGCTGACCGACTCAGTAAACAGGTGCGCAAACGCGTGCCCGCAAAACAGAATCAGCGCAAAGCTCACGTGCGGGTTCATCCCCTCCCACGCCTGCCCCCCCCGATGCTCCCAGCGGACATTGAGCACGAATCCGAACACAAAGGTGTACACCCCGAGCGTCAGGAGCGGGCTGAGCACGTTCCACACCACCCCCAGCATCGCCCCCTTGTGCCGCTCGAGCAGTTCGCGCGACGCAAACTGCCAGATCAAGTCCCGCATGCGCCACAGACCCGACGCCATCGATATCGGGTTGAGGTATGTCCCCAGAGCGGGACCATGCGGCGATCTGATTGCGACTTCCGACATTCGTGAATGCGTCCAGACAACCCCGCCATTCCCCAAGCCCCGCGTCAACACGCCTACCGGACGGTAGTGTTGGCCGGGGGCGGCGACAAGCCCATCGACAACTGCGCCGACACAGGCGAGCCCCCGGCATCACCCCCCCACCGGCTTGCCACGCGCCAAGGCACCCCGCGCACACCACGCACCCATCCGCCTCCGCGGTCAGGCCCTCAATCGACCGCCCGCAGCCGGGGCACAGTCCCTGCCGAAGCATCGCCGCCTGCATCCGCGCTGCGAGCATCGAGATCCGCTCATCCCCGGACATTGGCCAATCCGCCGCGGCCGCGGCACGAAGCACCTGCACAGGCTTCCCGCTGTCATCGGTGCGGCCAGAGAGTTCCGGCGGCGCCAATGCCATGGCCCCAGTTTATCAGGCAACTCCCCGCGCTTGCATGCTCATGCCCGATCCAGCGGAAGCGCCGTATCCCCCGGCACTTCCGCGGGCTCATCGGGTGCGCCGGCCTTCTCCAGGTTCGCGTGCGCCTTGGCATACACCAACCCAACGGCCAGCATCATCAGGCCCAGCCCAAGGAACGACGCCGCTCGCCACCCCGCGGGAACATCCGCCAGATCGAAGATCACCGCCTTGCCCGCGGCGATGGCCATCAAAGCCAAGCCGGAGTGACGCACAAGCGGCACCCTCCGCCAGAAGCCCACCCCGATGAGCGCAAGGCCGAACAGGCCCCACCAGATGGAGAGCGCAGCACGCTCTCCAAAATCATCAGCCCCGCTGGCAAACCACGTCATCGCCGCGCGCCGAACCTCAAGCGATGTGGAGATGAAGATCAGCCCCACCGCGCCGGCAACAACCGAGCGCAAAGCTTCCGGGAACGTCGCCGCCCCCACCTTGCCCGAGCGCTTCCAAAGCACCACCGCGCTGCACCACAACGCCGCGGCAAGCGCAAGGCCCTGCACAAGCCCGGGGTGCAGCCCGATCGGGCGCGCAGACCCGACCCAGTCGCTCGGGAGATAGGTGATCGCCCACAGGCCAGTGGCCGCGAGCAGGCCGGCGAACCCCATGACATCGATCGCCAGCCTCGGGAAGAGGTGATGCACCGCGAAGAGTCCGATCGCAAGGCCGAGCCAGACCCACGCGACCGGCCCGGTGTGTGAACCCGGCGCAAGCACCGAGAGGAAGAGCATCACCCCGGCGGCGGCTGCGCACGCGATCACCGCTGCACTCCATTCCGCGGCCCGCGCAGTCCAGTTCTTTCGCAAGACAGCAGCGAAGCCCGCCCACGCCAGCGCCGCCAGCAGCATCGCCATGCCCCAACGCGAGAGCATGATGCCGCCGCCCTGCCAGGCCCACGAGATGGTTTCGGGCCGCTGCGCCTGCAAGCCGATCGCGGCGACGCATGATGCCGCCATCGCGACCATCGCGATCACCAGAAGGCCGATGGAACCGACCGCGTTGCCGACGCCGAATGCGCCGACGCACAGGAGGATCGCCAGCACGAGCACGGACACCATCTCCGAGTGCGGCGAGATGAACCCCGCAAACGCCACGCAGAGCGCGATGGCCATGCACGCCGCGCCGAGTGATCGCCACATGCCCGATGCCTGCGACCGCACCAGCAGCACACCCGCCGCGGCCCAGCCCGCCGCCGCGAAGCACATCAGCAGCGTCCACTCCGTGATCGACAACCCCAGGAAGACGCTGCCCAGCGCCCTCGGCCCGGTGATCGTGCCGCGCCACGAGTCGTACATGACCATCCGACCCACGGTGAGCGCCAGCACGATCAGTCCGTAGACATCAAGCGAGCGGCTCTTTATCCAGCGGCCCGCGAAGACCGCGGCGACGCCGATCAGGATTCCTGCGAGGACCTCTGCCCGCCCCGCGAGCGCGAGTACCACCGTCGCGACCACCAGCGCGCCCGCCTGCGCCATTAGCGCTGCGCCGAGCCGCTCGCCATCGTTCTCCGGCGTGTCGATGAGCACACGCAGGTTGCCCGCCAGGATCATCGCCACCACGCCCGCGGCGACCGCGATCGCGGCGGTCACAAACCAGTCTGGTGGCTGGATTCCGCCCGTCGCCCACGACAACGACCACACGCCGATCGCCGCGGCCCACATGGTCGTTGCGAATGTGCTCAGCACCGGGCGTGTTGCCCGCCACGAGAGCCCCTTGGCCTCAACAGGCCCCAACGCCTCCGGCGCTTTGCGAGCTCCGTACCACAGCTCCGCATGTACCGCCGCCCACACGATCGCGAGGAAGCCCAGCCCGATCATGGGCTTGCCGACATCCGCCGCGTAGAACACCGCCGCGGTGCCCATGATCACCGTGCCCCACCACACCACGCCGCGCAACGCGCGGAACGGGCGCGGCCGCCGCGCCGAGAGCACAAGCCCGAGCGTCAGCAGGGCGATCAGGTATGCCGGCAGCACCAGCGGCGACGGATTGGGGGTGGTGGCGATCCACGGCGCGATGTACGCGCCAAGCAGTGACACGACAGCGACACTTACCAGCCCGGCCCGCAGCGCAACCACGATGCCGATCGCCGCGGCCGCGCCCAGCAGCGCGAAGCCCACCGGCGCATCGACCAGGCCGTAGTGCCCATACGCGACCCACGCCGCGCCATACATCGTCGCGATTCCGGCGGCGGAGAGCCCCGCCGATGCCAGCGCGTTGATCTTGCGACGGGCCCACTCACCCGCACCAAGCAGCAAGACCCCGAACATCGCCGCGCCGATGCAGCGGACCGCGGGCGGCATCTTGAACCACCCCTGGTCGATGCCAAACTTCATCCCCATGATGACGCCGACGATGAGGATCAGCGACCCGACAAACATGAACCCCTTGAACCCGATCAGCGACTCAAGGCTCATCGCAGGCTTCGCGGGCTTGGCAGTCGGCGGCTTCGGCCGCGCGACAACCGGCGGCACAGCGTGAGAGGGCGCAGCAGTTGGCGACACAGCAACTGGCGGCCGCGGCGGAATGCCAGCATGCATCGCTCCGCCCACCACAACCGGCGGCGGATACACAACCGGCGAAACGCTCACTGCTGGCGCATACGTCGCCGGCGCAGCATAAATCACCGGCATCGGCGCATCCGGCACCGCCTTCGGCGGCGCAGTCGGAGGGGCCGCGGGCAGCGCGGAAACATTCGCAGCCGAAGGTATCGACGCAACCACATCCGCCGCGGGCGCATCCACAGAACCCGATGCAGCAGGTCTGCCGATGCGCTGCGCACGGGCATCTCGCTTGAAATGCGCAAGCCGCTCGATGAACGCGTCGTGAGTCTCCGGCAGCACAGTCTTCGCGGCGGAATGCAAAGCAACTGGTGGAGGTTCGATGTGGCTCGCATCGGCCTGCGAAACGTCAATCGATGCGAGCCGCTGCTCGAGCGCGGCGACGCGACGGAGCAGTTCTTCCACGCGCGGGTCTGGCTGCGCAACAGGCGGATTGCTCGATGAGCCGTTGATGGGGTCAGAAGAGGACATGAAAAGGACTCCCTGTGAGCGGGGCGAGCCTACCAAGACCGAGGCCAAGACCCAGATTAGTACACACTAGCTTAGCATATACTAACCATATTGCAAGCATGTTCGCCATCGGTTCGAAAGTCTGATTGTAGTTTATTAGGGTTCTGGCGGCACTGCTCCCCAGGGCAGTGTTTACAGCTTTTCGTGGCACTGCTCCCTGGAGCAGTGTTTGCAACCCTGTCCGCCAAGCCAACTCGACCCCACTCACGCAACCCGGCCATCCGTCAGCTGGACCACCCGGTCAGCCCGCTTGGCGATGTCGCGGTCGTGCGTCACCATCACCATCGTCAGCCCCGCATCCGCACGGTGCTTGGCGATCTGATCGAGGATCGTCTCGCCGGTTGCGTGGTCAAGGTTTCCTGTGGGCTCATCGGCAAGCAGCACCGGCGGCTCATTCGCCAGCGCCCGTGCGATTGCAACGCGCTGCCGCTCACCACCCGAGAGTTCCGCCGGACGATGCGTGAGCCGATGACCAAGCCCGAACGATTCGAGCAGCCCTCTCGCACGGGCTTCCACCTTCGACCGCTGCGCCATGTAGCCAAAGCGGCCCAGCCGCACCATCGATGCGATCGTGACGTTCTGCATCACCGTGAGCTCGGGCAACAGGTGATAGAACTGAAACACAAACCCCACGCTCTCGGTGCGATACCGATCCAGCTCGCGCGATGACATCTTCGCGAGTTCCCGATCTTCAAACGAGACAGCTCCGCCCGACACATGGAGAAGCTCGTTGCACTCCGGGCACCGCCCGATGCGCTTGCTCGCCCGCGCCGCGTCCAGCGCACTCACGTCGTACTTACACTTGCCGCACACGGTTGCTGTGCCTTGCCGATCCGGCCGATCCAGCCCCCCCAGCAGGTGCAGCAGCGTGCTCTTCCCCGACCCCGATGCCCCCAGGATCGCCACCCACTCGCCCCGCTTCACCGTCAGATCAACGCCCCGAAGCACCGGCACCTTCACACGCCCCATGCGATAGGTCTTGTGCAGGTTCGTCGCCCGCAATATCGCCCCCCCGCTCGCCGCGTTCGCCGCACTGCCGTTCGCGCGCGCCGCGCTCGCGGCCTTGCCCGTCGCCGATGTTGTCATGCCGCTCTGGCTCATTCAAACCTCAGTGCACGGACCGGGTCCATCTGCGCCGCCTTCACCGCCGGGAGCAGCGCACCCAGCACGCTGAACAGCACCGCGCCGCTCAAAACCAGCGCGGCCTTCCACGGCACCACCTCGCTGGGAATCTCCGGGAAGTAGTACACGCTCGGGTCCCAGATCTGAATCCCCATCGCCCGCCCCATCCATTCATGAATCGGGTTGATATTCCACACCACCGAGTACGCCAGCGCCCCGCCCAGAATCGCCCCCACAACCCCGATCGACATCCCATACCGCAGCCACAGCCACGCCACCCCCAGCCGGCTCGCGCCGATCGACCGCAGCACCCCGATGTCCTTGGTCTTCTCGCTCACCATCGCCCAGAAGATCGCCAGAATCAGAAACACCACCACAAACGAAATGAACAGCAGCAGGAACAGCACCATCGCCGTCTCCCGCTTCACCGCCCCGATGAACATCGCCTGCTGGCGTTCCCACGTCGTGATGGAACGCTCCATGTCCATCGATCGCGGCACCTCACCGGGGTACGCCGCGGCAAAGTCCCCATAGATCACCAGCGCACGATCGCGAAGCTGCTCCGGCTCAAAGCCCGGCTTCGCCTTGATGAGCACCGTGGTCACACGCGCAGGATCGACGCCGATCACCCCCGCCCGCGGAGTCTCTTCCTTCCCATCAGAACCGGTCACGATGTCATACGGGTTCGCCGGCGGCGCATTCTCAAGGCGCTCCGCCTCATCAAGGTTCAACATCCGCTGGAGCTCTTCCAGCCGAATCAGCACCGTGCGTTTGTCAACGTCATACAGCCCCGTCCGGAACTCATTGGCCACCGGCAGCCGCGTCGACACGCTACCCACAGCGCGGCCGGAACGACTGAGCGGCAAGACGGTGATGTTGACTTCGTGATTGGGAATGAACCCGCTCATCCATTCAAACCCGCCGGTGCCCGCGCGCCGACCGCCCACATCCGCCGGAGAATAAAAACCCGCAGCGTCGCGCCGCGAAAAACCCGACAGCTCAATCCCCAGCACCACCGCGGGCCGCACCGCACCCGTGATCGGGTCCTTCTCCTGCAGCGTCAGCCCGGCCTCCTGCATCTCCTCAAACCCGCGAAACTCCTGCAACTGCTTCTTGGAAATATCCGGATCGCGCGCAAGCGATGCGGCCTGATCCGTGGCCCACGCCGAGTCCAGCCGGATGTCCCCGCGCCCCTTGTCCTTCGGCAGCGGCTCCGTGATCGGCTTCCACCACAGCGCCTGCTCGTACGTCGCCACCTTCGCGTACCGCTCATCGATGCCCCGAAGCTGAATCCCATACTGCCGATCATCCGGCAACACCAGCATCCCGAACGTCTCAATCACCGGCGCCGCCGCGGCCACCATCGGGTCCGCCTCCAGCCGCTTGATCAGCTCCTCGTAATGCGCAAACCCCGCCGTCGGCCACGCGATCGAGACATCCCCCTCCATCTCGCGGCCCACTTTCAGCAGCATCACCACAAACCCGCCCATGATCGACCAGGTCGTCAAAACCAGGGCCGAACAGAACATGACAGCACAGATCGCCAGCAGTGGCATGATCTTGCTGGTGAGGTATCGCCGCGTCAGGAGGGATTGGTACACGCAGGAGTGTATGGGGAACCTGCACTCATCCGAATGACGCAGTCCCGGCTGCTCCGCATTCCGTATTACCCCCAACCTTGTCACGCCAGCCCCGCCAGTCTGGCGCAAGAAATGCCAACTGCCGCCGGTCGACGCCGAATACATCGTGGTTTGCTTTGCGCTGGTTGCCGCAGCCGACGACCATCGGCTCGGAGACCGCGTTCACCCATGCAATCTCGTAACTCTTTGCAAGTCAATCACTTACGCGCCGAGTCGTTTGCTCACATTCACGGTGTCGAGTGCCACTCGCCGGAACCCACGCCCATCACGACAATCGAGACTGCCGTCAATTCGCCGGGCGCACAGGAATTTCCCCCGCGATGCCGAGACCCTTCTGGTATATTCGCGCCATGCCCGTCGCCGTCCGCCGAGTCACCGACCCCGCAGAGCTTGAGCAGGTGTTCCGCCTGCGGTACGACGTCTATGTGGGCGAGATGGGGCGCACCGAACCGAACGCCGACCACGAGCGGCGCACGATCCAGGATCAACACGACAAGACGGCATTCATCATCGGTGCATTCGGCGGGCCGGAGAACCGAGACCTCGTGGGCACGATCCGGTTCAATGGCGCGTGCGACCTGGACGAAACCGACCACGCCTTCTGGCGAATGCGATCCGCGGGTCCATTCTTCCCACAAAGGGCAGGCGTCACGACCAAGTTGATTGTGTGCCCCAAGCATCGGAGCATTGGCACTCCGATCAAACTCGCGGCGGAGGCGTTTCGCGAGGGGTACCTATCTGGACTCCGGTTCTGCTTCATCGACTGCAACGAACCCCGCCGGCCGCTCTTTGAAGCATTAGGATTTCGCAAAATTGGGGACACCGCGAACCACCCACGCTACGGTGAGGTCCACGTCATGGGACTGAACATGGCGGATTGGGCGGAGATACAGCGCATCAAGTCGCCGCTGTTGTCTATGACTGAAGGACTTTCCCCGCATCCCGAGGCAGCGGCTTTCACACTTACGAATTGCACTCATGTGGCAGAGGATCAACGAGTATGAGCGACCACGCTGACGACCTCCTGGTGGACGGTGCAGACTTGGACATGGCGGGCAACGGCACACATAACGTGGCTCGCCATGAGGTCGTCGAATGGCTCGACGCGCGAGTGAAGTCGCTCTTGGCCGCGATTCAGAAGGAGACCTTCTGGACCGTCCTGAACTCGCCGACCACCGACCCGAAGCTCGTCATAGCCATCATGCGGCAGGTGTACGTCGAGATCGTTGGGTACCAGCCTGATGTTATCGAGGCCGCAATCGCGGCGATCGGGCAGATGCCTCGCAGCATGGACCCTCGCCTTGTTCGTTCCATGCTGGTTCACCAGTCGGACGAGTTCGACCATGGCGAGATGGCTCTTCGTGACTATGTGGGTCTGGGGATGTCCGGGGACAAACTCCGTTCGGCACGCATGAGCCCGGAGGCGTTTGCGGTCGCCGGCGTCTGGTGGATGATCGCTCACAAACGCGACCCGTTTGCGTACCTCGGCGCACTGTACCTGTTCGAGGGCCTGACGCCCGCCGTTACCGGGGCCGTCAAGTCGAAGCTTCGCGACAAAGGATTCGACGAGAAAAGCCTTGAATACATCGAGTTTCATTCCACCGAAGACATCAAGCACGCCAACCTCGTCAATCATCTCATTTCCACGATCGCTAAGCAGTACCCCGAGTCGGTTGACTCGATGAAGTATGGGTACGAGTGCTTCGAATCGGTCTACCCGCTCCCGCTCTGGCGGGCGGCGTATCGCCGAGCTGTCGCGGGCGGCGCGAGCTGAGGGCTACTACGGCATGTTCGCTCCACCAATCATGAAGAGCAAGCAGTTGCTGCCCGCGGCCGAGGTCGCAGAGGGCGGCGGCTATCGCTATAGGTGGGACCGCGTCGGTCTGTGGTTCGTGCTGCACGCAGCGGCGGTTGCCGCCGTCTTCAACTTCCACTGGTCCGTGCTAGTTCCTACGGTGCTCATGTTCTTTGTCACTGGATGCCTAGGCATTACAATCGGTTTTCACCGGCTGCTCGCCCACGCGAGCTTCAAAACCTTTCGATTCTGTCGGTTCCTCTTCCTGCTTTCAGCCAGCCTGAGCTTCTTTGGGGGGCCGATTGACTGGGTAGGCCACCACAGGCGTCATCACGGGCATACGGAAGACTCCAAAGATCCGCATACGCCACGCGAGGGCTTTTGGTGGGCGCATTTCGAGTGGTTCTTTGTCCATCACCCGTTTGCCGCCGAGCAGTACGCTCAAGACCTCAAACGCGACAGGATGTGCGTCTGGTTCGATCGGTTCTGGTTCATCCCGCCGCTACTTTCCTTCGGCGTCCTGTACCTGGTTGGCCAGTGGTCCTTTCACGAGGGTCTGGCGTGGGTCTTGTGGGCCGGCGCCTTCCGAATGGTGCTGATGTTCCATGTGACTGGCTTCGTGAACTCGTGGACACACAAGTGGGGCTACCGGAACTTCGATACCCCTGACGACAGCCGGAACTCTGCCTTGATTGCGCTCTTCACGTTTGGCGAGGGATGGCACAACAACCACCACGCAAGCCAGCGATGCGCCGCGCACGGAAGAAAGCGATTCGAACTGGATGTGTCGTACGGTGTGATCCGATTCTTCGAGGCCGTTAGATTGGCTTGGGACGTTGTCCACCCGGGAGATGATGTAGATCGTCGCTCGATCGAGCGGCCTGACGTACGAGGAGGAGGGGCCGAGTTGTGATCAGCGCTCCAATCATCCGAACGCAACTCCTAGAAGATCGCGTGTTCCGCGAACAGGTCGCGCAGCTGTGCCAGATCAGAGCATGGAGGTGGGTTGTTGCCGTAGCTCTCGATTGGTTCGTCATCGCCGTCGCGGTTGCCGCGGCGATCCACATACAACACGTTGTTTCTTCAGCGGTCACTATTGCGATCGTTGCAAGTAGGCAACACTCGCTCGGCACATTGCTTCATGAAGCTGTCCATTACCGTGCCTTCCGTTCTAAAAGTGTAAACGATATTATGGCCGACGTCCTCGTTGCCTTTCCACTTGGATTGTCAACCAGTGGATTTCGCATTTTTCATTTTCGTCATCACGCTCATCTTGGCACCTCGCGCGATCCCGAAGCGGCCGCTGCTCTCGTCGATCCGAGCTACACTTGGCCAAAGACGCGATGGGGTGCGATGCGAATCCTTCTGCTCGACTTAGTCGGCGTTAACGCCCGCTCGCAAATACGGTATCTATTTTACTTCTCGCTGCTGCCTCGCCTTCTTAGACTGACACCGGCGCGTGCCACACAGTGGCTTGGTGTGCCGCCGCATGCTGCGTCGATACTGTACGATTTCTCCCGAGAGCCTGCAAGGTTGAGTGTGCGAGAGTTGGTTGCGTGGACGGCAAGTATGGGGCTATACGCGTGCGTTCTGACAATGACACAGATGTGGTGGGCGTTGGCTCTCTACTGGATTGTGCCGTGGCTGACGGTTTTTGTTTTTATCTCAAGGCTCCGCATGGCGTCCGAGCACGGCGGACTTGCCAGCAGCGACCCCGTCCAAGGCGCACGAACCATCACGCGACCAAGCCTTCTGGCTCGATGGTTCGTTTGTCCGGATGCCGTGCATTATCATATTGAGCATCATATGTTTCCGCATGTCCCATACTATAATCTGGAAAAACTGCACGATCTTATGATTTCTAAGTCCGACTTCGGCCGACAAGCGAATGTTCACGCGAGTTATACTCAAAGTATATTGGCAGCAGTAGTCAAGTGAGAGGGAGGCGAAGATTGCTTGAAACAGTCAAGTAGGCAAGAGCACAATCGCTTGACCACTGGTGCCCTCGAATAGGCGCTTGCAGGACTATTACCAGAGATCCAAACGTGAGCAAGTACAGAATCGATGTTTCAAATGAACGAAAGGGGCAGCAATGAATGATGTTGGCACACATACTTTCACCACAGCGCATGAGGACACTCTCCCAACGATCGAGAAGAAACTGCACGACTTGCTGCTCAAAGTTGAGAGTACCGAATTCTACCGTGGCCTTATGTCACCCGAGGCTAATCCCGCCCTGTTGGCCTCAACGATGAAATGGGTGTACAAGTCAATTCATTCGTACCAGCCTCACGTTACCGAAGCCACATTCACGGCGGTCGGCAGAATGCCAAAGCACGATGAGCAGTTGATAAAGGACATGATTCTACAACAGGTTGAAGAAGTCGAACACGCTGACATGGCGCTCCGGGACTTCTTGCGGCTCGGTGGGACGGAAGCCGAGGCATCAACGCCACCCTCGCCGCCATGCATGGCAGTCGCGGCAATGTGCCGGATGCTTGGCGAGCATCAACATCCCGCGTGTTATCTAGGCTTTATGTATATTTTTGAGGCCCTCACCCCCATCATGTCTTCCCGCGTGCAAATGCTTATGGACAGGAGCAGGTATAACGCTGCCGCTCGTGAGTTTATTGACCTTCATGCAACGGAGGACATTCGCCACACTGACATCATCAGTAATGCTGTCTCTTATACACATCTGACGCTGCC